>Ga0224512_10003364_pt1 | contig 14135 bp, 16 predicted proteins | sample SF_May12_sed_USG_4_FD_169103 | JGI IMG/M metagenome (GOLD analysis project Ga0224512, IMG submission 169103) | Sediment microbial communities from San Francisco Bay, California, United States - SF_May12_sed_USGS_13 | ecosystem: Environmental > Aquatic > Marine > Sediment | place: USA...
AACATCATCAAGCAACTGGAGCCCATCAAGGAAAAGCTTCTGCAGGTCATCAAAAGCCACAATTTATCCCCCAGGATCGGTGTGGTCCTGGTGTTGTCTGTTGACAAGGATGAATCGGTCCCGGATGTCGGCTTTGGCGCCAGAACAATCCGCTTTCTGGCCGAGATTGGTGCGTTTATTAACGTGGAGTATCAGCTTTCCGAGCGTATTTAAGCTTTAAATCAGAACGCCCCTGTAATCGCTGTCACCCGCCAGCACCAGGCACCGGTGACTTTCCGCTTTATTGATGATGAGAATTGAGTAGCCGCGCGTACATGCAGGTACGCGCGGCTGGATATCTCAAGGCTTCTTGGGGGTCTGGTATGGTACTTCTTTCTGGAATGATTTCCATTCGGTTGTATAGCCAACATGAAACTTACCAGGCACGATTTCTTTCTGGGTAGTTGTCACATACTCTGTTTTACCTGCAGGAACCTTAGGTCGCGTAAATGGTGCATTACTCATACTTATATCTCCTGACTAATTGAAAATGGAAGGCATTAAAACCTGTGTCAGCCCCTCCCACTAAACTGACTGAATTATACTATTTAGCGCGTGTAATGTCCCCTGCCGGGAATCAGATGACACACGCCCCCTCTGGGGATTTCCGACATCACCCTGGTAACGGGGAATAACCTCAATATGGGCATTGAAAATGCCCTGTCCAGCTGCCGGACCCACGTTCGCACCGATGTTGTAGCCATCGCCACCAGGCTCAAACTCCTCATCCAGCCCCCTGCGCTCCTCGCTGATCAGCCCCATGCAGGCTTTCATCTCTTCAGGCGTCAGGTCGAATCCTCTTCCCAATCAATTTTGTTAGGCAGAAGCCTCTTCTGCCATGGCCCGCATCTTGCTGAGCCGTTCTTCACAATGTTTTAAACATAGTGGTTGCAGCGCATGCGGAAAGCACTCAATAATCAATTCAAATTCATCGGCCACTTCATCAGCAAGCGCATGATCTTGCGTTAACTCAGCCAATGCGCTTTGTGCAGTCGTCTTGTTGACCCTGCAAAGCACAGCCAGGTGAATAGGCTGTTGTTGCTCCATGCATACTTTCCACGCGGTTTCATATGAACGTATCGCTTCTTGCAGGCGCTCTGTATTTCCTTCTGATTCAGCCAGATTATGCAACACAGCGCCGCAGTTATTATGTGCGGCCGCTAACTCGAAAGGGTAATTATCAGCATCGAGTTCTGCAATGGCATTTTTGTAGGCAACAACAGATTTCTGAAATGTGCGGTTACCTTTTAGCAGTGTCGCGTAGGCATGAAGAGTCGCACCCATTTGCAACATGATCAGTTTCCATTGTTCCGGGGTCTCTTTTTTTGAATACACCAGTAACGCAGACATATAAGCGTCAACCGAATTATTCAGACATTTTGCATCAGACTCCAGTCTACCCAATGCCTGCAGCGCTGCACCCAGGTTAGCCTGCATCTCTGCCCAGTCCAGTGGTGAATCCGCCTGGCTAATTACTTCCAGGGCATTGTTAAAACACTGGATGGCTTTTTCAAACAATGCAGTATCGTGTTGCTGCTGAGCCATCGCTGCCAGGATGTTGCCCAGGATATTCTGGGTATCCGCCCAGACGCCGGGCTCCTGTTCACGTTTATTATCAGCCAGGGACGCCTCAGTCACCTCACGAGCACTTGCCAGGATATTGGTACTAAAACGCTGTTGTTCAAAATTTCCACGTGTGTGCAGAAAATTATCCGCTGTAGTCACGCCAGTATCTGGTCTTGCCGCTTCGGAAAAATCGCCGCCCAGCATATCTACAGCACTGGCTATTGCAGTTTCCAGCGCCCTGTTGTCAGGGTAAAGAATGTAAGGGGATGAGTATTTCATTCCGCCCGGTCGAGAATTTCGTTTAAGTCTGGATCGGCGCCAACTGCACCGCCAAGCTCGATTTCTTCATCGGTAGCTTCGCGTATTGTCAAAACTTCCACCATGAAAGTGACATCTCTACCACACAGTGGGTTATTGCCGTCGACAGTCAATGTTTTGTCATCAAAACGAGTGACAATAAAATTTCTGGGTTCACCTTTGTCACTTTCCATGGTGATGGTCATCCCTATCTGATGATATTCCTCCGGGACATTTTCGATATTATCAGTAAATACCAGCGACTCATCACGTTCACCATAAAGCAATTTGGTATCAATCGGCACTTCAATGATATCGCCAACTTTTTTGCCATAAAGCTGTTTAGTCACTTCTTCCGACATGACACTGTTTACACCATGAACATAACCCAGGGGATAATCAACAGTGACAAGCACGTCACCGGTCTTGTCATCGACGACCTTATAATGTAGTTCAACGAATTTTTCGTCTTCAATGGTATCTGACATATCTAATTAAACCTGTTTTATCCAACACTATGCTAGAACAGCGTGGCGCCAAATATTTTAACTTTATCTTTTTCATAGCCGAGTACCATCCTGCCCAGCCATTCGCTTTTAGTTTTTTTGTTAATTACTTTATAAAGGACAGTGACATATTCACCACGACGTATCAGTCCAAGATAGGCATAATCATCTGACAGGTTTTTCGCCAGGTCACTTCTAGCAAACTGCTTACCCATTTCAATTTCATTCGCGCCCTTAATAAACGATGACGAGAAGTTGCGGGTGAAAGCTCCGTAATTTCCTTCATTCGAATACTTGATAAGATCCGCCCACATTGGATGCGCCAGCTCTAATATTTCTTCTTCAGTTTTTTCAACAATATTCATATGCAAAAACCCGTTAAAAAACGATTTTGTTTTCTAAAATTATCTATTGCGCAATCAAACCACTCGCCGCATAGATAAAAAAAGGACCAACACTCAACATGTCAGTCCTTTTTTAACGCAAATAAATTAAAAATAGCCTGGTTTACAATTACAGTAAACCAGGCATTTATTTGCTTTAGTGGTGCCCTTCCGCTTTCAGTTTAGCCAGGTCTTTATCCTCGATATCACCTACCAGGTGATACAGAGGTGCCTTCTCCATGGTGTACTCACCAGTCTTGGGATCACGACGAGAAACAGTCAATACGTGCCAGTTCTCATCATCAACCTTCATGGCATCACCGCGGTAGTAATAACCAGGCCAACGCGTTTCTTTACGGAACAACGTATGCTGGAACACACTTTCAGAAGTCAGGAAGCGATGCTTCAGCTCCCATGCACGTAACAGTTCATGGATATCTGATGCAGCAACTTTATCCAGATCCTCCTCAAGCGCCTTCATCTTTTTAAGACCGATGTTTAGAAGCTTGTCGTTGGTCATGTAGTTAACACCAAAACCACCGCAATACTCATCCATCAGTTTCTGCAAACGATCCAGACCCTGTCTCGGGTTAATGAAGTTTGGATTAACTGAACCACCAACGATCTCATTGCTATAAACCTTATAAGTTTCCAGTGGCTTGTAGATCTTCTCTTTAAGATCGGCAATCTGCTTTTCGGAAACCCGAATGCCTTCGGCCTTGCCATCATCAATGTACTTACAGGCAGCCTTGGCAGCCAGACGACCTTCGGTAAAAGATCCTGATGAGAACGCGTGAGGTGTACCACCTACCGCATCACCTGCACCGAACAGACCTTCAACTGTGGTCATACGGTTATAGCCCCAGAAGTACTCGGGTGGAGATATGTCTTCCGGACCTGAGCACCAGGCACCACAACCAGTAGCATGTGAGCCCATGACGTATGGCTCAGAAGTTGTCAGCTCAGGGTTTTCGTACTTGGGATCAACGTCAGTTGCAGCCCACAATACAGCCTGACCAACAGTCATACCCAGGAAGTTATGCCAGCCAATCTCTTCAAGATGCGGATCCTGGAAGGCTTCCATGGTGACCATGTGAATAGGACCACGACCAGCATTCACTTCGCTGATGATTGCATGGTTACGCAAACAGGTAGGAATTGGACGGTGAGTGGTGTGAGACGCTTCAGGGTCCAGGTATTCTTTACCTACCATTTCTTGCAGAGCCGGGAACCATTTAGATTCGTACTCTTCGCCATAGGCATTCTGGGTGTAAGTCTTGAGATGCAGGAAGTAAGCACCTACCGGGCCGTAACCATCCTTGAATCGAGCCAGTACGATACGGTTTTCCATTTGCGTCATCTTCGCGCCTGCCTCGATCATCAGACCATAAGCAGAACCTGAAGACCACGGTGCGTACCAGACACGACCCGCGCCTTCTCCCACCGAGCGTGGCTTGAAGATGTTGGAGGCACCACCGGCGCCACAGATAACAGTCTTGGACTTGAATACGTGGTAGTTTCCTGTACGTACGTTGAAACCAACGGCACCCGCGACGCGGTTCTCTTTGGAATCATCCATTAACAGGTGGGTTACGCAAACACGGTTGTATACCTTGTCGGCTGATTTTTTCGCTGCTTCAGCAACGATAGGCTTGTATGATTCACCATGAATCATGATCTGCCAACGACCTTCTCGCAGATATGAGCCGGTCTTCTCGTTGCGCATAATCGGCAGACCCCAGTCTTCGAAGTTGTGAACTGTGGAGTCCACGTGACGAGCCATATCGAATGCCAGATCTTCACGCACCATACCCATCAAGTCGATACGTGCATAGCGCACGTGATCTTCCGGGTTGTTCTCGCCAAAGCGGGTACCCATGTAACAGTTGATCGCGTACAGGCCCTGGGCTACCGCACCAGAACGATCAATGTTCGCTTTTTCGGCAATAACAATTTTCTTGTCCTTGCCCCAATATCTTGCTTCGAAAGCAGCACCGGTACCACCAAGGCCCGCACCTGCGACCAAGATATCAATGTCGTCTTCGATGATTGTCTTGTAGCCCATTAGTAGTACACCCCTTCTTTAATTTCCAGGCCATTGGATTCCAGCGTATGTAAACCGCCGTCATCCATGCGCACATACTTAGGTTCGTTAAACAATAGCTCACTGTCACGCATCTCTTTACTTGGCGCAGTTTCCTGGGCTAAATCAGGAAAACCTGTGCCCCAGGGCTTGGTTGTGATCGGTGCGAGAAGTTCCATGTCTTTTTTGCCGTTGCGGAACTTGATGCGCCACGCAATCGTGCCTTGTTCTTCATCACGGAGCACCCGAACACTGTGCCCAAGTGGCGCAAAGTCGGCATACCCGCGTACATCGATAGCCTGATGCGGACAGGCCTTTACGCAGGAGTAGCACTCCCAGCACATGTTAGGTTCAATGTTGTAAGCGCGACGAAGCGTCTTATCGATGTGCATGATGTCAGATGGGCAGATGTCAACGCACTGGCCACAACCATCACAACGAGTCATATATACAAAAGTTGGCATAATATGTTCTCTCTATTCTCAAATAATCGGAAAGAAATTAATGTTAGTAGTGGTTGGCTGACTCACGCCTGATACCTGGTCCCATGTATGGCGGGTTCTTGCCCATGTACTGGGGGATATCCGGAAATTTTGCCTGTACTGCAGGATCTGTCAGATCGTATTCAGGCGGTAAATTCTCTCTTGAACCATCAGCCCTGGTAACACGCTTCTGGAAAGCGGCAGCAGGCTTGAAGAACATATGCGCGAACTTGGACCATAGTACGCTGCCGAACAGAACCGTACTCGAAGCGATGAACAAAACGAAGGCCAGGGTCGACCATCCGGCAATGCCCTGCGACTGCGCAAAGGACCAGATCAATGCGAAGGTGGCAGTGGCGAGCAGCGAGACAATAAACAAATCCGCACGTTCGAAGCGATACCACGAAAGGCCTTCAGCAGACACATCAACGCGGATGAAAAACCAGAACCAGTATCCACCAATCGCCAGCATCAGCGCGCCGATATGCCACAGTAGCGGCAGGATGGAGGGTGTGGCCGTCTCCGGGGTCGGATAGGCAAAAATCATGACGGCGGTCGTAATGACGAATAGAACGAAGCCGTACATGGTCAGAAGATGTGAAAGCCTGCGTTTTACGTTGCAGAATTCACCAGAGGTCAACACCTCATTAACCAGCACCTGGACGGCAATCGAGGCCTTCTCACCGGTGCTCACGGACCGTTTTGCGTTCTTTTTCGCTTTTTTTGCATTCTCGAAAAAATACTGTGCACTTTTCTTATGGATCATATCAAGGACAGTCCCGCCAATGACCAGCAGGACCATTAATATGACGTACCACTGCATGATTGAGGGTGATATAGATGCCGAAAGCTCGGAAAAGGGATTGCTAGTGAACATTAAATTATCCTCATTGTGTCAGCTGTTTATACAAACCACACAAAGACGGAATATCCGCCTCATGCGTCAGCCACTGGTCCGGATGTCCGAATGTAGTAAATCGATCAACGGACAGGATTAACTCAGGGTTATGACAGCTGTCATGCCACAGGGTCAAAGCCTACGCGCAGCCGTGTGCTTCGAATACTTAGTTATGCAGCCACCGTAATGGCAGGCGAGGTGACGATGTTAGACGAGCTCCCGAAAAAGTGCGACTTTTACACAGCATAATTTTTTAATGTCCTCATAAACTCGCAGCATATTAAGACCGGTCACGCCCATCCCCTCCCATGACCCAGCTGAGGCCCAACCTGGCCCCAGGGCCGCCACAAAATTGGCCCGGATTTCGCCGCAGGTACGGGGTCGGACCACTTCAAGCTATTGATAAAACTGAATTAAATACAGAAATAACAACATTTATAGCGCTTATTGGCACCATTTTGCGGGTGAAATTACGCGAATAAGATCAGCAGCAACCCGGCCAGATAGCGGCCAAGTTCTCATGTGGGGTGTGGAGATCAACCGCAGCGAGCGTGCAGACAAATACATCTGCCCCCTTGGGCTATCCCCGTTTCGGATGCAACGCCAGGATCGCCTGTTCCGTGTCCGCCTCAAGAATCCTCAACAACGCCCGGGCCGGCCCGGTGGGTTTCCGCCGGCCCTGCTCCCTGCTTAAATCATCCGTTACATTCTTCGCATCCATATACAGCATGTAAATCTGCCCGGCTGTCATGACCCGATAAAGTTAAATCAGTTAAATGGTGTCACAGCACATTTGTTGCTTACATGAGCGGTAAATGTGCTCTGACACCCTTGTTACTCAGTACCAGGCCCTGGCCCCCTCCAGGACACTGTGCCGGGAATCGAAGGTGTAGCCCTCGTGCGCGATATCGGTGACGGTGAGCCGGTACAAGCCGCCGGGCCCGCCCAGGCTGAACTTTGCCTCGCCGGTGCCGCCCGTCGTGGCAACCTGGTCGACCGTGGTCCCGTCGGGCTGCGTCCAGGTGGCGTTGACCGTTGCACCCGAAATCAGGCCAAGGTTCTGGTCCATGACCGTCACCCTGCCGGTAAAGTTGACCTTGTCCCGCCGTGATTTGGCATCGAGGCTGACGCCGGTCGCGCGCAGCAGCGTCGAGGCGCTCGGGATCGAAGGATCGGTGGCGACCGCGTTGAGGTAGCTCCGGCCGCTGCCGGCGATCGCCGTCATGACGTAGGCGGTGCCGCCGTCGAGGGTAAAGGTCACGCCCGTATCGACGAACTGGTCCAGGCCGGTGTCGTCGGCCGGGAACTCCATGCGCCAGAGCGGCGCACCGTTGGCCGCGCTGATGGCCTTGAGCGCGCCGGGATGGGTCGACGTGCCGCCGGCATTGATGAGCAGCATCGTCTCGTCGGGATCGACATCCGCCAGGCCGACGTACTCTTCCAGCGACGCCCGCCAGACCTCCAGGCCCGAGGGATCGATCGCGTACATCACGTTGCCGGAGTTCACGGCGTAGTGCGTGCCGCTCGGGCCAAGGGTCGGTTCGCGTGTCCCGGTCGCCAGCGGAAACTCGAAGGCCCAGGCCAACTCGCCGTCCGGCGTGTGCGCCGTGGCCGGGCGGTGCCACGTGCCATCGAGCGGACTGACCCGGGGGTTCGTATTCCCGCCACCGACGCTGAACACCGAGGCACCATCGCTGAGCCGCACCGCGCGGGTATGGCCATTGGCATGGAAATAGAGTTGCCGGTCGAGGCCGTCACCGGTAGGACCGAACTCCAGTTCGACATAGCCGACGAAGGTACGCGCATACGTCTCCGGGTTGGTCCAGCGCAGGCTTGCCGCATCACCCTGGTCCGCCAGGGAAAACACGCCCATGCCACTCGAGGCGACCGCGTAGACGTGGTCGTCAGGCCCGACCGCCACATCGATCAGCACGAAGGCGCGTGGCTCCTGCACGAAGGTCCACTTGAGGCTGCCGTCCGGTTGATAGGCCTTGATCCAGTTTTCGTTACCCGTGTAGACGGTGCCGTCCGGGCCGACGTCGACACCCTTGCTGCCGGCATTCTCGGCAATCCACTGGGTCGTCCCGTCGGGCGAGACCGCGTAGAGGTGGTCGTAGACATCGACAGCATAGACGGTGCCATCCGGCCCGATCGCCGGGCGCACGTTCGAATAGGGGCCGGCCAGCTGCACACGCCACTGGAAGTGCAGCTCCGGCACCGCACCGGTACCGCCGATACCCCCGCCGCCCTTGGCACCGCCATTGCCGCCGCCCTTGCCGCCGGGCGCCGCCTGCAGCGGATCGGCCAGCAACAGCAGCACCACGCCGAGGAACGCCAGGGCGTTCCGCCAGCCCGGCCAGAGCGCCGGCGAAATACCGCTCTTCAAGCTGTTCATGATGCTTCTCCTTGTAAAGAGTGCGAGGTGGTATGAGTACCAGCCCCTGTATAGCGTAGAAGAGCGATACGGGATGTTCAGTGACACAGGTCACCGACAGATGAAGCCGGGGCGAACCGGCAGCGGGGAATGCTACGGGGCTATTTCAGGGATTCGAGGAGTCCCGGATCCTGCAGCGCAATGCGGCCGCGCCGGATACCGATCGCCCCCTTGCGCTCGAACTCCTTCAGGACCCGGCTGATGACCTCGCGTACCGAGCCGAGCTCGGCGGCGATGTGCTCATGCGTCATGCTGATTACCGGGTCGCCGGCATCGGCCTGGGCGAAGTTGCGCAGCAGGAAGTCGGCGAGCCGCCGGTCCAGGCGGCCAAAAGTGACCTCGCTGACCAGTGTCATCAATTCCAAGATCCGCTGCGCCATCATCTCGAGCACGAACTGCCGGAGCGGGTCGTACTGGTGGAACCACTGCCGGAACGTTTCGACGGGCACCACCAGCGCCTCGACCTCCTCTTCCACGAACGCATCGGCGGAATAGGATGTCTCCATCAGGGCTGCGTTCAGGGTCAGCAGGCAACTCTGGCCGGTCTCAACGTGGTAAAGCGTGATCTCTCGGCTGCCCTCGCCCGTGATGAAGACGCGCACGTCGCCGCGGGCGACGAACGGGATACAGACGCAGGGCTGCCCGGCACGGAAAAAGTAGCTGCCCCGCTCGAGCACGACCGGCCGGGCCTGCTGCACGATGAGCTCACGCAAGCCGGCATCGGCGTCCCTGTAGAAACCGAATTGTCCGAGGATCTCGCTGGCTTTCAGACTGGGGGGCATGGTGTTCGTTATTGTTGTTCCGTAATAACAGGGTGTCAGATCACATGTATTGCTTATAGTAGCGGAAAATACGCCCAGACACCCTCTTCCTCAACACCCCGACACACAAAGGCCCTTGGCGTCGAACTGCATGGTCCTCCCGCTCAACGGCAAATACACCGGCACCTTCGTGGCCTGCATAAAGATATCGGTGCGTGTGCCCGGAATCACCTTGCCGTTTTTGGTTGCCGCCTCGTTCGCATGCGAGGCGATCACCGCGTTGGGCTTGACCAGCTCATTCACCACGAAAGCAGCCTCACTGGGCCCGGTGGTATAGGTATCGCCAATATTCATGACCGCCAGCCCGGCCCGGTAATGCCGGCGCACCACGCTGTCCTGCTCAGCCGTGATCCCCGTATCCCCGGAAAGATAAACCACCAGACCATTGGAAAACGTCAACACGTAACCGGTGGGCGGACCGGCATAGGCGGTAAGACCCGAGGCGTGCAACAGCTCACCCAGCTGCCCGCCGATCATCCCCGGGGCAATACCATTGGAATGCACGGCCGGCACGGTGGTGATGGTCACCCCATTCACCTTCCGCGAACCGCCGAAACGGACAAGCTCGGCATCCCCGGGATCACCACCCAGCGCCTTGAGCTTGCTGGCAAAGAACTTCGGCATTTCACTGCCGGTAATGATTTTCGCCTTTTTCGCCAGGGCGATCGTCACACTGCTGGTATCGGGCAAGGCATCGACAGGCGTCAGGGGTTGCGCACAGGTCCCCTGGTTCGTGGCCTCGATGTGCTGGTTACCCACGTGGTCCCCGTGCATGTGGCTGACGAGTACGACATCGATCCTGCCCAGGCGTGGATCCTTGGCACCGGCCACGGTGCGCCCGGCGTCGTAAAGCAGGCGCGTGCCATCCGGATCTTCAAAAACCAGTGCCCTGTCACGACCACAGAACTCACCGTCATGGCTGCCCAGCGGGGTCACCTTGACCGTATCGGCCATCAGCGGGGAAGCCGCCAGAAAGAACAGGGCCAGGATAAAAATAAAGGGTGCGACTGCAATTGTACGCATGGGGTTTCCTCCGGTGGTTTACTCAGTAGTCTAACTATTCAGTGTCAGAGCACGCTTGTCGATATTACAGCCTGACCGCCTGCATCCGGTCCATTAAGGTGCAGGAGCGCCTTGCTGGCGCGGATATAAACTTATCCGATGATCAGCAGGGCCGCATAGGGAACAAGATTGAATACCAGGAAGAAGATCTTGAAGAGCCCGAGGAACGAATACATGACCACATTAAAGGTTTCCCGGGGGATGGGAAACCATTTACTCTGCAGACGGTAAACCAGATCCGGCGCCAACAGACACATGGTCGTCCAGAAGATCAGCAGGGCACCGTTCATGATGGTGCACCACATGAAAAAGCTCGTCAGTGTCTGAATATCCATGAGGCCCCTGTCTTGTCTGTCTGCATCCTGCAACTTGCGGGATAATTAAAGGCCGAACCGAATGCCCCTGCTATTGATTGCCGCAGGGAAATGCCTCGGCTATCGAGAGCAGGACAAAGCCTCTGCCTGCATAATGGCGAATATCCGGATTCTGTTCGAGGTACTTCCTGGTAATATCGGCAACTTGCTGTAATGTTATTTCCGCCGGCATACAGAGTTTTTCGGTATTCGCATCAACCACTCCCGAGACATAGCCCATGAACAAGGCCTCCTTGACCGGATCATCCGAAGTCGCGAAGGCGTACATATCGGTCCCACTGAAGTAGTTACCCCGCGACAAAGGCGCTTTTATCGGTAGTGCAAGCAGCACTACCAGGATCAAGGTGCGTGCTTTCATCAGTCTGCCTTGATAGAAGAATCAGAACCCGGAGACATACCGGTTTTTCACCCACCCGGTTCTCCTGTGAAGCGATAATAAGACTGGTATATCCTACTGCTGTCCCCTTGTCACGCACTCTCCCGGAATCCTCGTCGGACCGGTCGGGACGCACGATCTCGACCTTGACCTGGATCAGCAACGCGGCCATGGCGCCCAGCACCGCCAGCACCGGTGCCATGGCCGGACACCGCCCCCTGCACGATCGATCCCCCTGCAGGAGCGCCGACCTCCGGCACGATTCAATTCAGGATCCCCGCACCGTTGCACGATATACCACTCGTAGGAACGTCGTCCTCTGGCGCAATTGTTTGAAGACCTTACCCATTGCGGCCAGGGGGCCGCTCCCACATACTGAAATATGAACACTGTAGCCCCGCTTTGCAGGCGTGATCGCAGAATAATTGCTTATCACTGTCACCCTTTCGGGTGCTGTCACGTTAACTATTAATTACGCCTAATAAAGCGAGCAAAAGGAGTATCTTATGAGGCCGAAGACCGTCACCAGTGCAGTAATCGCCGCCGTATTGAGCTTTTCGCTGGGAATGCCGGCAATAGCGCTGGCCGGCGATCGTAGCCATGACCGCCATGGTTCCAGCCATAGCGGTGGCAAACACTACAAGCAGGACAGGCACTATAAACGCGACCACAAACGCCACAACAAACGCCACAGCACGCGCCACAGCAAGCGCCATTACGGCTACAACAAACACCATTACAAGGGGCATCACTATCCCCGTTATTATGGTCACAGGGGCTATGGCCGCCACTACTACTACGATGATGATAACGATGAGCTGCTATTTGGGCTGATAACCGGCGGGATCCTCGGCTATGCGTTGAATCAAAGCCAGCGTAACCCACACTATGACTACCCCCCTGCACCGGAGTCTTACCGTCAAGGTAGTGGCAGCTGCCTGCAGGAGCGCGAGTACCAGACAACCGTCATTGTCGGCGGTCGTTCGGTTGACGCCTATGGAACTGCCTGCCTGCAGCCGGACGGTTCATGGACACGCAGCCCGCCAAGAGTCGCCAACTACTGATTGCTCGTCCTCCTCTCCTCCCAATCCCGAATCTCCCCGGGAGGAGAGAAGTTATTGCTTCCCACGGGAGCATACTTGGCCGCTGCCTGCGTCCATGAAAACAGGGGACAGACCACAATTATTGGATCCGGATATCGACTCAAAATAAATCAGGAAATAATACGGTTACACGCGTTACACGGGGTCGGACCACTGTATCTGGCTGATAATATAATATTCTTTACCCAAGAAAGGACTGTTTCAAGGGATTGGAACGCCCATTTCGACACTAAAATGCGGCCTGTTTGACATTCGTAGGGGAAATAATAGGGGACAGGAAATAATAGGGGACAGACCACGGTTTCAGTCGCTCTATTTCATCGAAAAACGTGGTCTGTCCCCTATTATTCGCGTGTTATTTGTATGCATAGATATAGTACATACTGATGTCATTCCATACACCTTCTTCGGTATTAAGCGCTTCGATCCGCGCCTCGTAGTCCCGCTGACACTGACTCAATATGTCCGGCGGCACGGCTTGCACGGGATGGGGATATTGGCCGGGTGCAAAATCATCCCTCTGAATCCATGACTTTCTGGCCTTCTCGAGCGGGACGTAGTAGCCGGTTTTTTGTACGCGAATCTCGATATCTATGAAACCTGCCTCGCCAAGCAACTGGCGGGTCTTCTCAAGCGAACCGGTGGCGGTATTCATAACATAGGGATAACCGTATTCCGCCAGCACATCCCGTGCGACCGAGACCCAGAAGTAGGAGGTCTCCGGCAGCGCATGGAAGCCCAGCCCGCCGCCTGGTTTAAGCAGGTCATGCCAATGTCGTAATGTCGCAAGGGGATCGAGGATGCAGAAAAATGCCGATGCACAATACATCCGGTCGAAACTGTTGCCGGGAAACTCGAGGTGTTCCGCATCCGCCAGAATAAACTCGAGATTATCCAGCCCCGAAGCAGCCAGCTTCTTGTTCGCCTCGGACAGCATGCCTTCTGAAATATCGACACCGATAACCGTGCCACCTGATTTCACCTGTGACGCGGCCTGAAAAGCAATCGTTCCAGTACCCGTCCCGATATCCAGCACGCTATCACCGGCACGCGGCGGCAATTCCTCAAGCAGCTTCAGCGCGGTCTTTCGATGCCAATCGCTGTTGTCATGATTCCCGCTTCTTTCGTTGTAGGTATCGGTAATGTGCTTATGGTAAGCCTGTAGATCCTCAATATTCATGATTCAACGGGGTCAGACACGATTGATATATCAATAAAACATCGAATCAATGATCCTGACCCCATTGATTTGTTATTTCGCGTTGAGCACCTTCGCAGCGCGCCGGTAGTCCTTCGGCTTCACCCACAGGAGCATTCCGAACCGGCCCTTGCCGGCGGCAATCCCGTCTGCGGCAACGACATTGATTCTTTCATCAGCAAGTTTCTGAAGTGACCGGTGGCAGGCACCCACGGCATCATCACCCTGCACCAGGAAGCACTTCTTGTTCTTGCTGATGCGCCAGCCGTTGTTCCGTGCCACCCGCTGAATGGGCGCCATCTTGTCGGCAACCAGATCGAGCTGCGCCTTGCCCCCGCCGGATGGAAAACCCGAGAATGCCAGCAAGTTGATGTCGGCGTCCTTCAAGGCGCTCAGCACCTTCGCCCCCTGCCCGGCCCGGGCGGCAACTGTAACGTAGCAGTAATTGGCTTTGCGGACTCGTTGTGCCATGGCTCGCCTCCTCATTTCGATAAAGGTGTTTGTAAAACCTCC
>Ga0224512_10003365_pt1 | contig 14135 bp, 15 predicted proteins | sample SF_May12_sed_USG_4_FD_169103 | JGI IMG/M metagenome (GOLD analysis project Ga0224512, IMG submission 169103) | Sediment microbial communities from San Francisco Bay, California, United States - SF_May12_sed_USGS_13 | ecosystem: Environmental > Aquatic > Marine > Sediment | place: USA...
CGTGCAGGCGGCGATCGAGGCGGCGATCGAGGCGGCGCGATGATCGTCCGCAAGACCGACCGCGTCCTGGTCCAGGGCATCACCGGCCGCCAGGGCAGCTATTGGACCGAACGCATGCAGGCCTACGGCACCCGCGTGATCGGCGGCGTCAATCCCAAGAAGGCCGGGTGCGAGCACTGCGGCGTGCCGGTCTTCGCCAGCGCCCGGGAGGCCATGAAACAGGCCGGCTTCGACGCCGCTGTCATGTTCATACCGCCGCTCGCCGCCAAGGAGGCGGCGCTGGACGCCATCGAGGCCGGCGCCAAGACCCTGGTCATGCTGACCGAGTTCGTGCCGGTGCAGGACGTCATGGTCGTGCTCGCGGCGGCGCGCGCCAAGGGCTGCTGCGTGGTCGGCCCCAACACGGCGGGCCTAGTCACGCCGGGCGAATGCTTCGTCGGCATCATGCCGGGCTTCAACGCCAACATCTTCCAGCCCGGTCGGATCGGCGTGATCTCGCGCAGCGGCTCGCTCGGCACCTTGCTCTGTCTCAACATCGTGCAGGCGGGTTACGGCCAGTCGGCCTTCATCGGCATCGGCGGCGATCCCGTCTCGGGCACCACCACGCGCGAGGCTCTGGAACGCTTCGACCGGGACGCGCGCACCGACGCCGTGGTGATCGTCGGCGAGATCGGCGGCGCCAAGGAGGAGGAGGCGGCCGAGTATGCCGCCGGCATGACCAAGCCGGTGGTTGCCTTCATCGCCGGCCGCGCCGCACCGCCGGGCAAGAAGATGGGCCATGCCGGCGCCATCGTCATGGGCGACAAGGGCACCCACGCCTCCAAGGAGGCGGCCCTGGAAAGCGCCGGAGTCCGCGTGCTCGACATGCCCTCGCAAGTGGGCGAGGCGCTCAACGCGGCCTTGGCTGGTTGAAGGCACGAGGCCCGTGCGGCTGGAAAGCATCACGCTGCGAGCCCTGGAGATGCCGCTCCAAAGACCCTACCTCCTCGCCTTCGGCACCGTCGAGGCCTTCGACACCATCCTGGTCGAAGTCCGTGACGAGGACGGCGGCGTCGGCTATGGCGAGGCCACGGTCCTGACCGGCTACACGGCGGAAACGCCGCAAGCCGCGTGGCACACCGTGACCGCCGCCGCGCAGGCCATGGCCGGCTCGAACGGCGAGACGGCAAAGACCGGCTTGGTGCCGCTGATCGCCGAGCATCCCTTTGCCGCCACCGCACTCGTCACGGCCATCGAGATGCTGGAAGGCGATGCGCGCCTGACCGTGGAGCGCGAAACCGCGGTGCCCTTGCTCGCGATCGTCAATACCACGCACGAAGCCGAGTTGGCGCCGGAAATCGAGGCGCGGCTCGCCGAAGGCTACCGCACCCTCAAGATCAAGGTCGGCTTCGATGCCGAGGCCGACCTGGCGCGGGTGCGCCTGATCCAGCGCATTGTGCGCGGCCGCGCGGAGGTACGTCTCGACGGCAACCAGGGTTACGACCGCGCGACGGCTTGCCGGTTTGCCGCCGCCCTGGATCCCGAGGGAATCGAGCTGCTGGAACAGCCCTGCCCGGCCGCGGACTGGGCGGCGGCGGTCGCGGTCGCCCGGGTTTCCGCCGTACCCATGATGCTGGACGAGTCGATCTATGGCCTGGCCGAGATCGAGCGGGCCGCCGAGCTGGGCGCCGCTGCCTTCATCAAGCTCAAGCTGATGAAGCTGGGCGGCCTGGCGCGCCTGGCCGAAGCCCTGGCGCGGATCCGCGCCTGCGGCATGACCCCGGTGCTCGGCAACGGCGTCGCCGGCGAGCTGGGCTGTTGGATGGAGGCCTGCGTGGCGCGCGGCGAAATCGACAATGCCGGCGAGATGAACGGCTTCCTGAAACCGCGCCGGGGCCTGTTCGAGACCCCGCTGCGCGTGGAACAGGGCGCCCTCGTGCTGGCGCCGGGCCGGCCCCGCTTCGACCCGAAAGCCCTCGAGGCCGCAAGCCGGGAAACCGTTCATATCCCGCGTTGCGCCGCGGGCTAGCCCGATGTTCGGATTCGACCCCGGCACCCTCTTGCTCATCGCCCTGGCCATGGCGCTGGGCGGTGTGGTCAAGGGCGCGATCGGCCTCGGCCTGCCGATCGCCAGCGTCGCGGTCATGTCGCAGTTTCTCGAGGCGCCGCTGGTGCTCGCCCTGGTCACCGTACCCATCGTGCTGACCAACCTCTGGCAGGCGGTCCAGGCGGGCCATCCCCTGGAGCCGGTCAAGCGCTTCTGGCCGATGATCCTCTGTCTGATCCTGATGATCTGGCTCAGCGCCAAGCTGGTGGTGCGCCTCTCGCCCGAGACGCTCTATGGCCTGATCGGCCTGGCCGTGGTGATTTTCACGGTGACCAGCTTCGTCAGGCCCCCGCGCAGCCTGCCCCGCGCCGCGGAGCGTTGGGCCGGGCCCTTGGCCGGGGCTCTGGGAGGCTTCCTGGGCGGCATCTCGACCATGTGGGGTCCGCCCATGATCATGTATTTCCTCATGATCGGCCTGCCAAAGGAGGCCTTCATCCGGGCGGTCGGCTTGGTCTGGTTCGTCGGCTCCGTGCCCCTGGTGCTGGCCTACGTGGAAAACGGCATCCTGACTCCGGAGCGTGCCTGGATGTCGGTGCTGGCCTGTGGCCCCGCATTCCTGGGGCTTTGGCTCGGCCAGTGGATCCGCAACTTCATCAATCAGGAAACCTTCCGCAAGGTGCTCCTGTTGGCGCTTTTCCTGATCGGCCTCAACCTGGTCCGCCGGGCCGTGTTCTAAGGATCAAGGCAGGAGTCTAGCGATGCGCGTTGCTGGGGAAGGTGGCTTCCTGCACCCGGCACTCGGTCCTGTCCAGCCATTCAAGGGCCCTGGTGAAGCCGATCAGGCTGAAGGCCTGTTCCAGCGGCTCGACACCCACGGGTTGGGCCTTGACGATCAGCTTGCGGCCGCGGATCAGATCCCGGTGGATCGCCTCGGGCAAGGCAAACGACTGGGGGTCGTCCACGAGGAAGCTGGCAATGTAGAGCGGCGGACGCCGGTCGACGGTCAGAACGACGTAGCCCTTGAAACCGCGGTCGTAGGGCGTCTTGAGGACCGGGATCCTGTCTCCGGCCACGATCAGGCGCATGTTAGCGCCGCCCTCCTGCGCCACCCCGGTCAGATAACACCCCTGCGGCGCGGCCTGCTGGACCACCAGCCAGTCGTCTTCCTGGGCGATCGAGCCGGCGGGCGCCTCCTCGACACCCGACAGGGCCCAGGCCGGCACGGGCGAAAGCGCCGCGAGAACGGCCGCGGCCGCGGCCACAATTCCGACATAACCATGGAACATTCTGTGTTTCACGAAGCGCATGATTCTGCAAACCGCGGAGGTTGGCGTTAGAGGATATCTAACCGATTGACACATCTGCCTGAATAGTCGGTTAATCCCATGGCATTATCTCGATTTCTTGCCGAGTCCAACCGCTGACCGGCATGAAAACAGGGTAAACCCCGCCCGGTTCTTGTCCCCTTGCAAATCACCGAGGCCCCCTCACATAGGTCAACATGTCAGCACACCTCGAACCCGACCGGACAGTCCCAATGGCCGTGCAAGCGGGCGCAGAGGCGCCGGAGCGGCGGCGCAGTTCGGTGCGCGACAACCTGCGCTTCCTCAAGCTCTGGCTGCGCCGCCCGACCAGCCTCGGCGCCGTGCTGCCGAGCAGCAAGAGCTTGGCTCTGGCCATGGCCGAGCAGATCGACCCGGGTGCGCCGGGGGCCGTGGTCGAGCTCGGCGGCGGCACCGGAAGCATCACCGCCGCGCTGCTCGAAATCGGGATTGCCCGGGAGGACCTGGTGGTCATCGAACGGGAGCCCGCCCTGGTCAACCTGCTGCGCGCGCGCTTTGCGGGCGTGCGCGTGATCCGCGGCGACGCGTGCCACATGGCGAGCCTGATCGAGCAGGCCGGCGTCGGCCCGGTCAAGGCCGTGGTCTCGGGCCTGCCGCTGCTCTCCCTGCCCGCGTCGGTTTGCCGCGAAATCATCACCCAGGCCTTCATGATCCTCCCACCCAACGGGGTCATGGTGCAGTTCACCTACGGCCCGCTGTCGCCGGTCTCCCGCAGCGTGAGCCGTTGCCTCGACATCGTCGGCGACCGCGCCGACTGGGTGCTGGACAACGTGCCCCCCGCCAGCGTTTGGAGCTATCGCCGCCGCGCCGCGTGAGCGGGCCATCGCAAAATCGGCGAGTGCCAGGTCGACGCGTGCCACGCGATAGTCATCGATCAGTGTCAGATTAATAGTTTTCATTTCATCGTCATCTCGACTTAACAGCTGCCACAAAATTGACACTTAATATTGCGGCCTGGATCGCCGTTACATGACGCCCAGCATCCCTTGCCGAGTCGACGATGGAGGAAGCGTCCTTCATGCATGCACTGGTCGAGTCCGTTATCCGCGATCTGGGCGCCATGCTGCCGGGCCGCAAGACCTCCAAGGCGGCCCAGGAGGTGCGCGAGCAGATGGTCTTCACGCGCAGCATCGCCCCGGGTGTCACGGAGTTGGCCGAGGTTTCCGAGATTCTGAGCGACGCGCCGGGGATGCCGCACATCCGCTACCGGCTTTACACCCGCGACCAGCAGGGCAGCTACTACGACGGCTACCGGGTGCTGGCGCTCTCCTCCTTCACCGAGCTCTACCGCCGGGTCGCTTAGCCGCGCCTTACTCGTCGCCGGGCACGCCGTAAGCCGGCGCTTGGGCGGGATCGAGCGCGCGGGTCACGTAGTCGGCCATCTGCGGCTCGTAGGCCCGCCAGAGTTTGCGCAGCTCGGCGAGCGGGTTCCCCTCCGTCCAGTCTACGCGCAGGTCGACCAGGGGCCAGGGTTGGCGGTCCGCGACCAGCAGCGCCGCCGAGCGCACCGGCCCCTCCTCGCCGCCCGCGGCGAGCCCCGCCTCGAGGGCGTGCAGCAGCCGCTCGGCCAGATGGCGTCCCGCGCCGGCCTCGAAGTCGCGCACCATGGCCGCAGGCAGGCCCGGATCCTTGAGCAGGTTGCCGGCCGCGACGCAGCCATCGCCGGTCGCGACGGCGTTGGTGCCCAGGGTCTTGGCTCCGGTGAAATGGGCCACCTCGCCCCGGCTGTCGACCACGGCGAGCTGCCGGTAGTCGGCGTTCTCGCGCCCCGCCATGACCGCGTCGAGCGCCGCGGCGGCCGAGACGCCCGCCTCCAGCTCGTCGAGGATCATGGGCCCCAGGCTCGGCAGGGTAACGTTCTGAGTGGCCACCGCGCCGACCCCGGCACGCACCCAGGGGCAGCGGCTGCCGACGCCGATGCTCGAGGTGGTGATGGCGAGGCCGAGCATGCCGCTCTCGGCACAACGCCCCACGATGGCGAAGGTCATGCGACGCGGCCCTTGGTGAGCGGTTCCTTGTGCTCCGCGCCGATCTCGCCCTGACCCTGAACGCCGAAGAAGGAATCGGCCTCGTAGTGGGGCGGCAGCTCGAGCTCGCCGGCGACCAGGCGCGCCTTGCGCGTCGGCTTGCCGTGGACGATGCGCCCGGAATGGAGCGAGGGCACTATTGGCGGGGTGAGCCAGAAGGCGTCGGCCGCCGTGTAGTCGCAGATCAGCAGGCGCCGCGGGCGGTTGGAGCGGTTGGGCGCGCCGCCGTGCACGGTCCAGGTGTGCATGAAGCAGACGTCGCCGGCCATGCCCTCGATCGGCACCGAGCGCCGCTCGAAGTCCTCGGCCAGCTCGTCCGCGATCTTGCCGACGAAGTCGTCGCCCCGGTAGTGGCTGTAGCGCTCGTGCTGCGAGCCCGGCACGACGCGCAGGCAGCCGTTGTCCTCGTTCATGTCGTCGAGCAGGGTGAGCGTGGTCACCATGTCGTGGTTGGTGTGCGGGTCGAAGGGATGGTCCTGGTGATAGTCGACCCGGGTCTCCATGCCCGGTAGCTTGATGTTGAGCTTGCAGTGGTGGAACTTGACGTTGGGTCCGATCAGGTCGGCCACGCCCTGGGGCAGGGCGCCCTGCCAGAGCACCTGCCGGAAGGCCTCGGAGACGTCGGCCGGGTTGGCCACGCGCCGGAGCTTCGGCTGCGCGGCCGTGTGGCCCGGCTCCAGGTCGAAGCGCGCCTTGCCGTCAGGCGTCTCGCCGTAGTTGCAGTCGTGCGCGCGGCTTTCCTCGATCCAGTCGTCGAGCTGGCGCCGCAACGCCTCGATCCCCGTCGCCGGCACCAGCTGGCTGGCGATGACGTAGCCTTGCTCCTTGAACTGCGCGACCTGCTCTTCCGTCAGCCGCATCTTGTCCTCCTCAACAACGATCCTGTTCGTCACCCTCGGGCTTGACCCGAGGGTCCAGCAAGACATCAAGGACGGGCTAGGAACGCCTCGAACCTAGTATCTTGCTGGCGTCGCGCTGGATGCCCGGGTCAAGCCCGGGCACGACACTTGGGCGGTCCGCAAATTTGTGCAAGATGAACCTAGCCCTCCTCCGGCGGTATCACCGCTTCCACGTCGATCTCCATGACCATCTCGGGGATCGCCAGGCCGTTGACGATCAGGCCCGTGGAGCAGGGATGGACGCCCTTGAGCCACTTGCCGATGACCCGGTAGACCGGCTCGCGGTAGGCCCGGTCGGTGATGTAGATCGTGGTCTTGCAGATGTGCTCGAGCTTCGCGCCGGCCTCCTCCAGGAGCGTCGCCACGCACTGCATGGCGACCTCGGCCTGGGCGGCGGCGTCGCCGACGCCGTGGAACTTGCCGTCCAGGTCGAAACCGGTCTGGCCGCGCAGGAAGACCCGGTTGCCGGCGCGCACCGCCATGCAGACGTCGTTGTCCATGTCCTTGCCGGGGTACATGGCGCCGGTGTTGAACTTGCGGATGCGGGTGTGGGCCATGGCTGGTCGGTCCCCCAGGTGTCAGGCCGCGTGTCAGGCCGCGGGGGCCTGGACGGCTATGGTATTGGCCGCAGCCAGATCCGCAAGAGGCCGCGGCGTGCCATAGGCGCGCTGGGCGTAGATCAGGGGCGAGCCCCTGCCCTGGACGTCGATGTCGGCCAGCGCGCCGATGAAGATGAAGTGGCTGCCCCAGCGGAAGTGCTTCTCGAGGCGGCAGTCGAAGGCGGCCAAGGGGTCGCGCAGCACCGGCGCGCCGGTCGCGCGGATCTCCCAGTCGGCGCAGGCGAACTTGTCGCCGCCGGGCATCTTGATCCGTCCGGCGAAGCTGTCCGAGACGAAGGCCTGGTCATCGCGCAGCAGGTTGACGCAGAACACGCCGTTCTCGCGGATCGCGTCGGTCGCCGGGCTCTTGTGGTGCACACAGACCAGCAGCGAGGGGCTCGGCGTGTCGGCCGAGACCGAGCTCATGGCGCTGACCGTGACGCCGGCCCGGCCGCCAGGGCCGTCGGTGGTCACGATACAGACGCTGCAGGCCGCCCGGCTCATGCCCTCGAGGAAGAGATCGCGCATGACATTATCTCCGTTCGTCTGATCCAGATCACTAGTCCAGCACGCGGTCCGAGAGGCCGGCGGCCTTCTTGGCGAACTCGAGCGGACCCTGGAAGTCGAAGTTGTTGTAGACCGCGTTGAGGTGGGCGAAGGGCGGCGACTGGGCGAAGAGCTGGAAGGTCAGCTTGTGGCCGGCGTAGTCGGAGTTCAGCAGGTCGCGGGCGAACGCGAGCAGCTTGCGCCGGTCCTCCGACGACCATTTCTCGTTGATGGTATAGAACTTCTCGAGCCAGGGCGCGGTCTCCGGGTCCTCGAAGGCGGCCTGGTCGGGAGTAACGCAGATCTGGCCGCCGCAGAGCTCGCGCGCCAGATGGGTCATGGCCGGCAGCTGGGTGCAGGCGTGGACCCGGCCGGTGTAGAGCAGCGACTGGTTGGGCATCAGCAAGCCGCCGGGGCTGGTCGTGGCCGTGGCGATGGCGGCGGTCAGGTGGGCATTGATGCCCTCGCGGTAGCAGGCCAGTTGGGCCAGCTTCTCGCGCACCGCCTGCTGCTTGTCGAGGCCGGTCTGGCGCACGTTGAACAGCGCGGCGCCGATCATCAGGTCGGCGATCTGCTGGATGCGCAGCACGAAGGCCATGGCCGAGTAGCGATGCAGGGTGGCGCGGATGAAGCTGGCCGCCCGGGTGTGTTGGTAGAACAGCACGTTCTCCCAGGGGATCAGCACGTTGTCGAAGACCAGCAGGGTGTCGACCTCGTCGAACTTGTTGGCCAGGGGATAGTCCTTCTCCGGCTTCACGCCGCTGAAGCCGTTGCGGCAGATGTGCTTCAGACCCTCGGCGTTCATGGGACAGATGAAGCCCAGCGCGTAGTCGGAGTACTTCTCGTCGCCCCAGTTGGCGATGGTCGGCTTGACGAAGGCCTGGTTGGCGTAGGCCGCCGCGGTCTCGTACTTGGCGCCGCGCACCACGATGCCGGCGTCGGTCTCCTTGACCGCGTGGAGCAGCATGTCCGGGTCCTGCTCGCTGGGGTGCTTGGAGCGGTCGCCCTTGGGATCGGTGTTGGCCGAGACGTGGAAGGGATCGCCCTGCAGCACCAGGTCGATGTGGCGCGCGATGTTCTCGCCAAAGCGCGGGTCGACCTCGTTGAGCACGTCCTGGCCGTCGTAGAGCGACCACATCTCGCCGGCGGTCTCGTCGCCGACCCGGGTCACCACGCCGCCGATCTCGCGCATCACCGTGTCGACCGCGGCGTGCTTGTCCTGCCAGTCCTGCCGGGTCCGGGGCAGCTTGAGGCCGATGGCGTAGCGCTCGTTGCCGCCGTTCTCGGCGTAGGACACGACGTCGCGGAACTTGTCCTCGTGGGCCATGTCGTAGATCCGCGCGCGCACGTCGACGATCGGCTTGAACGCCCGGTGCGACGACACGTCCTCGACCTTCTCGCCGTTGATCCAGACCTGGCGCCCGTCGCGCAGGGACTCCCGATACTCCTCGCCGGTCCTCAGCATGCTCAAAACCCCTTTCCCGCGGAAATTCGACGGGCCCAGTCTCGCCTCGGGGCTTTGGTTAGGTAAAGTATTTTAAATCTTAGTAATGGATAGTGTTAGCTTAAGTAGATGCCAAGTGCCGGCCAAGCGGAGGCCCGCGGCCGGCGCCGTGCTGCTCCTTTGGGGGTCAGCGGCCCATTCGCTCTCGTTCCGCCTTGTCGTCTTGCTTGGCGGCGTCGGCCGACTTGGCGTTCTCGCCGATCACCTGGGCCGTGCCCGCGATGGCGCCGAAGAGGATCCAGAAGCCGATCACGATCGCGGCCAGGATCAAGCCGGCGAAGGCCAGCAGCGTCAGGCCCGAAACGCCGCCGGCCGGCTCCTCGCCCAGCCGGGCGGCGATCCGCGCGATCTCCCGGTCGGACAGGCTCTCGACGCGGGCCTGCGCCTCCGCGGGACCGACGCCATAGGCCTCGAGCTGGGCACGGACCTCGTCGCGCTGCAGCAGGGCCAGGATGCGGTCCCGGTCGCTCTGCCGGGCCCCGGGGCCGTCGGTCGCGGTCCCACCGGCCAGGGGTCCCTCGATCACAGCCTCGGTCGGCAGCATGGCGGCCCACGCGGCTTGGTGCGGCAGCGAGAGGTTCACCATCGCCAGGGCGAGCAGCCAGCACAAGGGCTTGGCGTATCTCCGGAGGGCCTGCATCGGGCGTCACCTAATGTTGTCGCGGAGGCCCGTCATGACCTAACCGAGGAAGGTTAATTCTTTGCTCACCATGCCGGGGCCGCGCTTTCAGGATGATCAGCCGGCACCCCGCTGGAAGACATCGAGGCGTCTCGGCCTGACCTCGCTGCACAATTGCTTGGTTAGTCAATTCTTGGCATTATCGCCTCATGCATAATAATCTCCTATATAAAGTCAGGGGCTCCTCCCCATGCACCGCTACACCCTGCGTCAGCTCGAGTACTTCGTGACCACGGCGGAGCTGGGCAGCGTGGCCAACGCGGCGGGCCGGCTGAACGTGTCGCAGCCCTCGGTCTCGACCGCCATCGCCAAGCTCGAGGCGCAGTTCGGGGTGCAGCTCTTCATCCGGCACCACGCCCAGGGGGTCTCGCTGACCCCGGTCGGCCGGCGCCTGCTGGCCAACGCGCGGGCCTTGCTGCGCCACGCCACGGAGCTGCAGCAGAACGCCGAGGCGGCGGGCGAGATCGGCGCCGGGCAGCTCGAGCTGGGCTGCTTCGTGCCGCTCGCCCCGGCCTATATGCCGGCTCTCATCACCGCCTTCTCCGAGGTCTATCCCGGGGTGCGCATCCGCCTGCACGAGGGGGTGCAGGACGAGCTGGTCGCCGGGCTGACCTCCGGGCGCTTCGAGCTCGCCCTGCTCTACGACCTGGAGATCCCCGAGGAGTTCCACCTGGAGGTGCTGGCCGCGGCCAAGCCCTATGCCCTCTTGCCCAAGGGCCATCCCCTGACCCGGCGCAAGGCGGTGAGCCTGGCCGAACTGGCCGCCGAACCCATGATCCTGCTCGACGTGCCGCCCAGCCGGCACTACTTCACCGGCCTGTTCCGCGCCGCCGGGCTGGAGCCGCGGATCGCCTTCTCGTCGCCCTCCTTCGAGCTGGTGCGCGGCCTGGTGGGCCGGGGCCGGGGCTGCTCCATCCTGGTCACCCGGCCGCGCCAGAACCGCACCTACGACGGCCAGGAGATCGTCACCCGGCCCCTGTCCGACCCGGTCGAGGCGAGCGGCATCTGCCTGGCGCGCCTCGCCCAGGGCAACCCGACCCGCCTGATGAAGGCCTTCACCACCTTCTGCCGCGCCTGGTTCGCGAACCCGGAGAACCTGGCGGGCGGGGCGTGAAGGCCTCGGCGATTGCGCCGCCAATTGCGGTGTCGCCGGGCCGCCGGAAGGGACTATACTGCAACGCGCCGCAAAAGCCGCTCGACAATCCCCGGTTCGGGAGACACCGTGGCCATCTGGAAGCAGGTTCCTAACTGGACCTACGAGCTGTTCGTGCCCGACACGCCGCCGGAGGAGTTCGGTGGCTTCGCACCGCTGATTCGGCTGTGGCAGGGCAAACGGGAAGAACGCCGGTTGCCCGCCTGGTCGGACTTCGATTTTTACGACTTCAAGGGCTGGCACGGCTCGGTTGCGGTCCAGGAAGTCATTGCCGAACCCTTCGACCTGCGCTGCCGCCTGTGGGGCAGCCACCTGACCCAGGTGCTCGGCGCCGACAACACTGGCAAGCGATTCTCCGAGCTGGGCTCGACGTATACCGAGAACGACCTATCCTATCTGCACGAGCTATGCCGCTGCGGCGCGATCGGCAAGAGCCACGGCAGCCTCGATTGGCTGCAAAGGCACTACAAGTCGGTCGCCTTCGTCGACCTGCCGCTCGCCGACGACGGGACGACCGTCTCTCACCTGCTGACCGTCCTGACGGAAACCTCCCGCGAGCCGGCGCCCTAACTCGCCTTCACGCCCCCGCCCTGCGGTCCTCGCGGATCATGTCGCTGGCCTTCTCGGCGATCATGATGACCGGCGAGTTGGTGTTGCCCGAGGTGATGGTCGGCATGATCGAGGCGTCGACCACGCGCAGGCCCGCGAGGCCGCGGACGCGCAGGCGCTCGTCGACCACGGCCATGTCGTCTTGGCCCATCTTGCAGGTGCCGACCGGATGGAAGATCGTGGTGGCGATGTCGCCGGCGGCCCGGGCCAGGTCGTCGTCGCTCTCGATCTCGGGGCCCGGCTTGAACTCCTCGGCCCGGTAGCGGGCCAGCGCCGGCTGGGCGCAGATGCGCCGGGTCAGCCTGAGCGCCTCGGCCGCCACCTTGCGGTCGGCCGGGGCGGAGAGATAGTTGGGCCGGATCGAGGGCTGGACCCGCGGGTCCGGCGCGGCGATGCGGATCCAGCCGCGGCTCTCGGGCCTGAGGTTGCAGACGCTGGCCGTGAAGGCCGGGAAGGGATGCAGCGGCTCGCCGAAGCGATCAAGCGAGAGCGGCTGAACGTGGTATTCCAGGTTGGGCGTCTCGCGGCCGGGATCGGACTTGGCGAAGGCGCCCAGCTGGCTCGGCGCCATGGTCATGGGCCCGCGCCGGAAGAGCGCGTACTCCAGGGCCATGCCGGCCTTGCCGAAGAGCGAGTTAGCGCGCTCGTTCAGGGTCTTCACGCCCTGCACCTTGTAGACCGCGCGGACCTGGAGGTGGTCCTGCAGGTTCTCGCCGACGCCGGCAAGCGGGTGGCGGACCGCGATGCCGTGGTCCTGCAGCAAGCCGCCCGGGCCGACGCCGGAGAGCTGCAGCAGCTGCGGCGAGGCCACGGCGCCGGCCGCCAGGATGACCTCGCCGTCGACCCGGGCATGGGCTTCTTCTCCGCCGAGCCAGAAATCGATGCCGACGGCCCGGCGTTCCTCGAAGACCACGCGCCGCGCCTGGGCCTCGGTCAGCACGGTCAGGTTGGGCCGGCCCGAAGCAGGCTTGAGGAAGGCCTTGGCCGTGTTCCAGCGCACGCCGGTCTTCTGGTTGACCTGGAAGTAGCCGCAGCCCTCGTTGTCGCCGCGGTTGAAGTCGTCGGTCTCGGGGATTCCGGCCTGGGCCGCGGCGGCGCGGAAGGCGTCGAGAATCTCCCAGGAGAGGCGCTGCTCATCGACCCGCCACTCGCCGCCGGCGCCGTGGACCTCGTCGGCGCCGCGCGCCTGGTCCTCGGAGCGCTTGAAGTAGGGCAGCACCTCGTCCCAGCCCCAGCCGCTGTTGCCGAGCTGGCGCCAGACGTCGTAGTCGCGCGCCTGGCCGCGCATGTAGATCATGCCGTTGATCGAGGAGCAGCCGCCCAGCACCTTGCCGCGCGGATAGGCCAGCGCCCGGCCGTTCAGGCCCGGCTCGGCCTCGGTCTGGAAGCACCAGTCGAGCCTGGGGTCGCCCATGCAGTAGAGGTAGCCGACCGGCACGTGGACCCAGAAGCGGTTGTCGCTGCCGCCGGCCTCGAGCAGCAGCACCTTGACCGCCGGGTCGGCCGAGAGCCGGTTGGCCAGCACGCAGCCGGCGCTGCCTGCGCCGACGACGACGTAGTCGAAGCCCTGGAAGGTCTTCACAAGATACTCCCGGCGGCGACCGTCCTTGCGCGTCTCGAGACCACGACGGAAAGGCCCAGGTTAAACCACAGGCGGACAAAGCAAAACCTCGCAGGGCCGGTTGCGCCAAGAAAGGGGGGTGTTACCATGCAGCGGAGGCCGCGTGGGTCGGGCAAAAGGCCGCGCCCAAGAAGCGGCGGAAATCACGGGATCATCGGGGAGACAAGATCATGAACGAGACCAGGCAACTTCAGGCGCTGCTGAAGGAAGGCAGGATCGGCCGGCGCGACTTCCTGGCCGGCGCGAGCGCGCTGGGTCTCGGCATCGCGGCGGCCGGCGCCCTGGCCGACAAGGCCCTGGCGTCGACGCCGAAGCGGGGCGGCCGCATGCGCATCGGCCTCGGCCACGGCTCGACGACCGATTCGCTCGATCCGGCGACCTTCGAGAACGACTTCACGATCTTCACCGGCTACGCCTACCGCAACCACCTCACCGAGGTCAGCAACACCGACCAGCTGATCCCGGAACTCGCGGAAGACTGGGAGGCCTCGGACGATGCCAAGCAGTGGACCTTCAAGCTGCGCGAGGGCGTCGAGTTCCACAACGGCAAGACCCTGACCGCCGGCGACGTGGTCGCCTCGATCAACCACCATCGCGGCGAGGACTCGAAGTCCGCGGCCAAGCCCTTGGTCGATCCGATCGTCGACGTCAAGGCCGACGGCGAGCACACGGTGGTCTTCACCTTGCAGGACGGCAATGCCGACTTTCCCTACATCGTCAGCGACTATCACCTGGCGATCATGCCCGCCAAGGACGGCGGCGCGGACTGGCAGTCCGCGACCGGCACCGGCGGCTATGTCCTGCAGGACTTCGAACCCGGCGTGCGCGCCACCTTCAAGCGCAATCCGAACTATTGGAAGGAGGGCCATGCCCACTTCGACGAAGCGGAGGTCCTGACCATCGTCGACGTGGCGGCGCGCACCAACGCCCTGACCACCGGCGAGATCGACATGATGGACCGCTGCGACATCAAGACGGTGCACCTGCTCGAGCGGCGGCCGGAACTGCGGGTGGAGGAGACCAGCGGCACGGCGCACTACACCTTCGCCATGCGCACGGACACACCCCCCTTCGACAGCAACGACGTGCGTTTGGCGCTCAAGTACGGGCTGGATCGCGAAACCTTGCT
>Ga0224512_10003366_pt1 | contig 14134 bp, 12 predicted proteins | sample SF_May12_sed_USG_4_FD_169103 | JGI IMG/M metagenome (GOLD analysis project Ga0224512, IMG submission 169103) | Sediment microbial communities from San Francisco Bay, California, United States - SF_May12_sed_USGS_13 | ecosystem: Environmental > Aquatic > Marine > Sediment | place: USA...
AGTAGGCAAACGCTCCTTCGTAGTCGGTGGTCGCGAGCTCATGCCAGGACACATCACCGACCTGGGGTTTTCCCACCGGCGTGGGACTGTCCGCCCCGGAGAGGTACATGGCAAACGCCGCACCTTGAGGATCCGCGAGCACGGCGAACGCGCCTGCGGACGGAATCTCGGTCAAATCCACCAGGACCGTCCCGCCCAGAGACTTGGCACTCGCGACGGCGGCCTCGAGATCCTCCACACCGATGTAGGCGAGCCAATGTGCCGGAGCCCCACCTCTTCTTGCGTCCTCAGGCAGCTCCATGATGCCGCCCATCGGGGTGCCCTGATTGGTCCACATGTCGTAGACCATCGGTCCATCCCAGGCCTGCGTCCCCCATCCAAACAGCGCTGTGTAAAACGCTTTCCCCTGTTCTGTATCGGTCGTCATGAGATCGTACCACACGAAGCGGCACTGCGGAACATCAGACATGCACCCTCCTCGGTCCACTGGGCCGACGGTCGTGAGCAGGCGCTACGATTCCATCGACAGCATGAGCGATCAGGGACGCTCGATTTCAACGAGCTGCCGTAGCAGACCCTCGAGCACACTGAGACTCACCGAAGCGCGGGCGGTCACCAATTCGTCTCCAAACCGAACCGTCCCGATGGCTGAGTCACCTCGGAGTGGACTGACCCGGAGTGCACCTCCGCCCACGATCGGTCCCGCGCGATCCATCGGGACGACGGTCAGTGCGAGCCCCTCACCGGACGCAAGCACCTGCACAACCCGATAGCCACCCGTGCCACTGGGAAGGTCCTCGACGCTCTGAATCTGAAGACCTTCGACCACCAGGACCCTCTCGGCGCGCGCCGGACTCGTGATGATCCGAGGCGGTGGGCGCGTACCGGTGTCTGCCGGAGCAACTGCAGCCGGTGCGCCTGCCTGGCCGGTCGTGTCGGCGCCGGCCGGGAGCGACTGATCGCCCACAATCTGCGCGGCATCGCCGATCACCGTGGGCACCGTCTCCGCCACAGCACCGCCAGCATCAAAGACCAAGGAATCAACGGCCGTCAGGGGCGCGACGATGGGGTCGACGGCTGCAGGGTCGCCCAGTGCCGTTCCACCGGTGGTCGATGCCGGAAGCGATTCCTGGACGGCTCCCGACCCCTCCGGACCCCCAGTTGATTCCGATCCATCTCCGCTCAACAGAATCGCCAACCCACTGGCACCCACCACCACAACCACCGCCGCCACCGTGGGCCATAGCCAAACGGGCCTGGATTTCTCCTCATGATAGCCGAGACCCGAGAAGAGCACGTCGCGCCCGCGCGCAGGCGCAGAGGCACTTTCGGGCTCCTCGCGAGGCTCCGCACCCGTAACAGCACCCAGCGCCGGTTCCGGAGGCGGAACCTCGGTCTTGACGGCCGGCGGGTCGAAGGACTCGATGCGTTCCGGTTCTGGTTCTCCAGCCGTCTCGACCGGCTCAGGTTCGGGGTCGGAGACGAACGGCTCGGGCTCGGCAGATACGTCAGTGGGCTCGGTCTGCGGCTCGAATGCTCGCGCAGCCGGCTCCTGGTACCAGTCCACTTCGGGCGGAATCGCCTCGCTCGCGGGCGATGGAGCAGTCTCTTCCTCTTCGGTCTGTTCCTCTTCAGTCTGTTCCTCACCTTTAGGTCCGCCGCGCTCTTCAATTGAGAGTGCGGCAGCAACCGTCCCCGCAGGCTCCTGCTCCGCAGGCAGCGTGATGTCGCTGGTCACGATCGAGGGGTGCGCCTCGTGCTCCTGTTTCTCATCTTCGGGCTCCTCTTCATCCTCGCCATCTTCTTCCTGAACCTCCTCCTCGGGCTCTCTTTCCTCCTCCTCCTCGAGCTCTTGCGCCTCGAAATCCTCATCCGGCTCTTCGTGTGGCTCCTCAACCGCACTCAGTGGCTCAGCAGGGGCCGGCGTCGGAGATGGTGGACGGGCGCGCTTCTCGACTTTTGCAAACAGCTCCTCAAGGTGGCGCTGAACCTCCTGATGTGGCCGCCCGGCAAGTGCTTCCAGCCGGGTGAGCGTCTTCGCGAGCTTGGCCCGTTTGGCATAGTCGACGAGGACGGCCCGAGTAGCCTCGACGTGACCGTGGTCTAGGAGGCCCTGCGCAAAGCGGAAATACACATCCGTCTGCGTGCGGTCGGCCCTGAGCACCTTGAGGCAGAGCACGGAGATGCTCTTCGCCGAGCCGTGTTCGGCGTAGTGTTGGGCGGCCCGCGCATACATCGCGACGGAGGCTTTCGCGTCTCCAGTCTGCGAAAGCAAGTCCCCCAACTTGGCCATCAAGGGTAACTCGCGCTTGATGGCCGGCGAGCCTTCGAGATGATCGAGGATTTCGCGATAGGTGGCGATGGCTTCAGCGAGATCGCCCGCGCGTTCCTGTCGGGCGGCTCGCTGCTTCAGCGTCGTGACGTCCACGCCCCCCCGCTCAGTCAAGGTCGGTGATGGTTGGTGATCGTAGGTCGTAAGGTAAAGAGGCCGTCGGAGGGGGCAAGCGCAGTGGGCGGTGGCGAGCCGTCTCTGCGTCCGCACTCACCAATGGTCGTCGCCACAACGCGGCTACGACAGGGGCCCCGTGAGGTATGCCAACCTCGAGGACAATTCAGCCTGGTGGACGTCCTCGAGCCCCGGGGAGATCGACCGCAGGAGCTGCGACAACGCCGGCCCCGCAAAGCACAGACCCTTCCGCCGGCTCTGCATCGGACTCGGCATCCCGGCCTTGGGCCGATGCCTGATCTGCATTCCCATGAGGCGCCTGTCGATGCGGGCGTGGGTGAAGCGGTCCGTACACTCGGTGACCAACGTTGCCATGCTGTCAGAGGAGTGCGGGGACTTCTTGAGCTCGGAGGAATCGACGACGTCCCGGAAGATCGAGAACCGGCACAGCTCACCGCTTTGCCGCGAGAAGAGATCGAAGAACGTCGCTGTACCCTCCTCTGCGCTGCCAGCGCGCTGCGACTCCATGAGGCCAGAGCGTCTCCCGGTTCCTATCATCGCACTGGTGTGAGAGAGCGCCGACCCGAGAGAATCGCCGGCACGCCGACGATCGTCCGATGGACTTCCGCGCTTGGGTTGGCAGAAGACTCCGACCATGGGCGCGTCGTACATGACCTCGTGCTCGCCCCCCTGCTCGTGCAGCACCAAGCTGCTTTCCCCAAACGCAAAGGCCTCGATGACACGCCCAGCGGGAACGCTGCCGAGGCTGCTCCCCCGTGCGAGCGCGAAGCGGAGACCGGCCGACGCAAGGCCCTCCGCCACCTTCGAGGCACCGGTTTCCTCCTGATCGGCGAACCAGATCTCGGGGACCCCATAGTTCGCCTTCATCCGTACCTCGATGGGCGCCATGTCAAACAACGGAGCAACGCTAGAAAGGTCTCCGGCGGGCTGCGGTGGATCAGAGACGATCAGGAAATGCTCGGACATCTTTTGCTCCAGAGGTCGTCCAACAAGCTAAGGGCGCCCCGCCGGTGCGTCCACGCCGCCTTCGAACGCCACTTGGGCATACCGGCGGGAAGCCGTGCCTGCATCAACCTTACTCACTGTGTCGGCCAGTCGGGCTCACCACCCCTCACTCCTTCACATCAGCCGCGCGATCCCAAGTGTGACGGCCAACATCACGTTCGTCCCGAGATTCCATATCACGTTTGCACCCAGGGCTGGGACCGGCACCTCAGCCTGAGCGTCCCCCAGCGCCCAGCGCAGCGGCCTGATCAGCAACAACGACGGGAGCACGGCAGCCAAGGCATAAAGGGGGAGCGCGTTCATCGCTGTTCCCACAATGATCGCAGTTGGTGTCAGCAATCCCGCCAGGGCGTACACGGCAGCCGCTCCCTTCCTCCCCAACAGAATGACGAGATGGCGGCGCCCCCCTGCCCGATCGGCCGCCTCGTCTGGGAATTCATTTAGTAACAGCAGATTGAACGTCATGAAGAAGGCGGGCACTGATGCGGCGATCGCCGCTGACGGAATCGATCCGTCTTGGACCACCGCCGTCCCGATCACGGGGAGCGCGCCGAGTCCCAGGCCAGCAGCGACCTCTCCGACACCGCTTGCCGTCAAGAAGGGTGTATAGGCGAGGACACAGACAGCTCCGACGATCATGATCGGCACGATGATCCCGCCCACCTGCGTCACAAACCAGATGCCGATGACAAGGCCGACCCCTCCGGCCATGACTCCAAATGCGAGGGCCGCCCCACTCGACATGTCTCCCGCCGGGAGCGTCCCGCTTCCGCCAGAGAATGGCGTCCGAACGGTGTGCAGATCGATACCCGTTCGCAGGTCGCTCCATTCGTTGAGAATGTTGACGGCTGCGTGAAGGGCAACCAGACCCACCAGCGCCATGAGAGTACGGAGCCAGCTGAAGTGCCCTTCATAGGCAGCGGCCGCCGCACCAGACGCGACCAACGTGAACGGCAAGAGCAGGAACGGAACGCGGGCAACTCCCGCGTAGGCTCTGAGGGATGACATCGGTGAAGGGTAGCAACGCGCGAGGCGGCCGCCAAGTTGGTGATCCCGGACGCAGAACCGCGCCGCCGATACCGAACGCTCGGCGACGCGGTTCAAGACCTGCGCAACCTGGTACGACCGCCAGCAGGCGCTCGATCAGAGGCGCAGATCGCGGTTCGGTCCTGGATCAGCTACCGATGCGGCGATCGCTTGCCCGTACCAGGTTGCGCGTGGTTTGACTACTAGACAATGGACCACCTCCTCTCTACGAGTCCGAGTGCAGGCTGAACGACCGCATGGTAGGACATCTCGGCAAATCAGGCAAGTTCCTGTTCCATTTCGGCCGATCTGACTGCACTTTACTGGGCCATGCGAATACCCTACCGCTCGCTCACGTTCTGGATCTTCGTCGGACTGTTTGCTGGGATGGCAGCGGGCCGCGTGTTCGGCCAGGCCATCGTGCCCATCGCGGAGCCGCTCTCCGAGATCTTCTTGCGTCTGCTCCGCATGGCGATCATGCCGCTCATCATCACGTCTCTTACGGCGGCGGTGATCAGCGTGGGAGAGAAGCGCAACCTCGAGATCCTCGGCCTCAAGACGTTCGCCTACTACATCGTCTCGAGCCTCCTAGCCATTCTGACCGGCCAAATCTTAGTCAACGTCTTTCGGCCGGGCATCGGGTCGACAATTCGACTGGAAGAAGAGGTCACCGAGATCCCCGCGGCCCAACAAAGCATCGTAGATCTCATTTTCAACATTATCCCGGAAAACCCGTTCGCGGCCCTCGCCGAGGGTACGGTGTTACCGGTGATCTTCTTCTGCATACTGTTTGGATACTTCGTCACGCGTCTCGACGAGCCCCACCGAAGCCAACTGGGCGACCTGTTTCAAGGCGCCTTTCGGGCGATGATGAAGCTGACGCATCTGGTCATCTGGTCCGCGCCACTGGGCGTCTTTGGCATCAATGCCCAGATCGTGGCCACCACCGGCTTTGAGGCGTTTCGCTCACTCGGCTTCTACTTCGCCGTCGTGCTGGTCGGACTGTTCATCCACGCCACGATCACGTTGCCGACGCTGGTCTATCTCGTCACGCGCAAGAACCCCTTCAGGCACTACCAGGGCATGCCACCCGCTCTGGTCACCGCGTTCTCCACGTGCTCGACGATCGTAACGCTCCCGCTCACGATGGAGGCCGTGACCAGCCACTCGAAGGTCTCGGAAAAGATCTCGTCCTTCGTGCTCCCGATCGGCGCGACCGTCAACATGGACGGGACCGCCCTCTACGAGTGTGTGGCCGTGATCTTCATTGCGCAGGTCTACGGTTTTGCCCTCTCGCTGGACCAGCAACTGATCATCGTCGTGACTGCGCTCCTCGCGTCGATCGGGGCCGCGAGCGTGCCGATGTCGGGGTTTGTGATGATGTCGATCATCCTTGCGGCGGTCGGACTACCGCTCGAAGGGGTGGCGCTGGTCTTGGCCGTGGACCGGATCTTGGACATGTTCCGGACAACGGTCAATGTGTTGAGTGACTCGTGTGGGGCGGTGATCGTCGCGACTTGGGAGGGGGAGGAGGTGTTGGGAGTGAGCGGTGAGACGTGAGACGTGAGACGTGAGACGTGAGACGTGCCACGGGTAACTGAGAACTGTCAACTTGCCGCTATCTCCTCCAATTCGAGGTTCGTCACTTCGTCGGTCACCGGGAACTCATATTCCGGGTACTCATAGAGCGGCATGCGGGGCTCGGTCTGGCCAAGGGAGTACCCGTAGGCGTCTTCGTAGTCCGCAACATCCTCACCCATATCACTCAACTGACGCAAGTATTCGCTGATTGACTTGGATTCGATCACCACGACCCGCTTCATCCGATCGATGATGGGACTGTGCCGGCGCGTGCGATCGTGGTCGAATTCGATGATGCGGCGGCCATAGCGCGTGATCCCGATGACTCGGAACGTCAGACTCTTGCCGACGGCCGGGAGATTCAACACACTGCGATCCGTAGCAAGAAACGGCAGTCCAGCCTCGTTCCGGATCGCGAGCAGCCCATCGCGTAACGCTTCCGGCTCTTCAGGCAGGCGACCAACCGCATCGTAGCATCGCTCGGGCACGCGCCCGAGTACTTTCTCTTCCAGCTCCTCCTGGACGATCCGTGAGATCGGCGTGTAGTTGAACTGCGTCTCCATGTATCCCTTGACCGCGAACGTGTAGTACGGTAGCACGCCCACGTCATTGAGTGCCTGACGGAGTTGTGCTGAATGACCTCGACGCGACGCTGCCGCCGTCATGACCAATTGGTTCGTGACGATCCAACCCGCTGAGAGGAGTCGCGCGACTGCCTCTTTGGCCTCGGGCGTCACTTCCATGGGTGACTCGAAGTGCGTCTGCACCACGAACTGACGAATCCCAACCTCGGCAGCTTTGGACTTGAACCGTCCGAGAATGTCGGTGAGCTCCGGCGTGATCCGTTGCGGCAGGTACGCCGGCAACCGGGTGCCAAGCCGCACGCGCTGGATCTCAGCATACTTCGCACCATCAATCCGTGAGGCATTGGCCTCATGTTTGGCCCGCGCCATCCGGTAGATGGCCTCAAGGAGCTGTGCCAAAGAATGATCCGAGCTCATGAGGGCATCGCCACCGGTGATCAGGATGTCGCGCAACTGCGAATCCTGCTCGAAATACGCCATCAGCTCGTCAAGCTTCTCGGACCATGACGTTTGAGGAGCGAGCCCTTCCAAATCGAAGTTGAGTCGACCGCGCTGGAAGTCGTACATGCGCTGACACGATGAGCAGAGGCCCCCACACGCCCGCCCCTGTGTATCCGGAATCAGGATTGCCACGTCCGGATAGCGACGGTGGACGTTGTCGTACGGTGGCAGGAGCCAACCGGCGGCATTGGGTTTTCCGGGCTCAACCTGGTCTTCCTTCTCCCAGGCCACGATGTGTCCAAACTCCTCGACCAGTTGGGTCGAGTACACCACGTAGTGACGAATCGCGAGGTCCGCACCCACGGCGAAATAGGGCACGCGCACGTGGAGCAGCGACAGGTAGTACGGATTCACGAAGAACGGGATCCCTCGGTCACGCGCCGCGTAGAGCACCGTCATGGTATCTGGGTCCAGTGACTCCCCCAGCATCTCGTTGAGCAACTCCGGCGACCTCACGGCAAACGCGAGATGAAAGCGATGGTCCTTCCACCACTCTCGCGCGGTGCGCAGTCGGTCTTCGCGTGACAGGCCGTCGTCGAACCGAAAGCGTTGGCTCCGGATCTCGCCGCGGTCGATGCGGTCGATGAGCACACCCAAGATCCGGTCGCGGTTCTCTTCGCGGAGCGCCACGATCCGCGGGTCGAGTCCCGACGGATAGCGCCTCATCCACTGCTCAACTTCATCCCGACCAGGCAGCCGCGGCGTTCGGGAGCCTGAGAACTGGCGCATCAAGTGCAGCATGTCCCAAAAGAAATCCGGCTTTGCCCCCCCCGTGCCACGGTTCACCGCCAGCCACAGTTGCCGAATGGGGGTGTTGACGGCAGTCGCCCCGCGCAGGTTGAGATCGACGAACTCCCGCCCAGCCTGGTCCACGTAGTCGAGGAGGCGAATGGCTGCGTAGTCTCGCCACGTCAACGCCTCGAAGGCTTCACGCCCGGTCTCTCGCCCTTCGTAGAACGCCAGAGCTTTGGGTCGATCACCGAGTTCCTCCAGCACCCAGTTCTTGATGCCTACCCGCGCCTCGATCTCGTTCTTCGAGTTCCGCAGGATCTCTTCGAGCTTGGGATTCTCGTGCAACAGGGTTTTGAGAAGACGATGGGATTTGACGGTGATCGCGATGCGATCGAGCTCCTCGATCGGCTTCATGGAGTGGCTCGCTGGGATCGCGTGACGCTCTTGCAGCAGTCTGGAGAGGCAAATAGGCGGGAGATACTATCAGAGGCTACGCGAGCGAGAATGCGCCCGAGTGTGTAATGCCCTGCCGGGATGGCTCGGTGGGACGGATGGCCGTCGGCCACGCTCCACCTCCTCTGCTTAACGCAATCTACGGATTCGCGATGAGGCAGGCCAGCAGAGCCAGAGCCGCCATGCAGCTGGACCAGGAGGCGACGGTCTCGCTACTCCCTTTAGGCTCGGCGCGTGAGGTAGATCAAGCGCGACGCGAGCTCCGCATGAGGAACACCTTCCAGCGACGGCGCGATCGAGTTGAGAAGACCCTGGAGCGATTTGGACGCGAACGAGAACGCCTTTCGTTTCGCGAGGGCTTTGACCTCCACACCAACCTCGAGTGGCTGACGTGGTCGCAAACCGACTAGGCGGCGGTCGATGTGCGCCTTGGGAAAGCGCTCGTGGCACTCGGCCACGAACATAGTCATGCCGTCCGCACCGCGGGCGACGGGACAAGGAAGCTGCGAGAGGTCCGCCATACCTTGGACAACGGCGAATCGACGTATCGCCCCATCGAGTTCAGTATAGATCTCAAGAAACGCCAACGGATCTTCATCGGTCCCCGTCGAGAACCGCTCGATCGTACTTGGCCGCTTCGCAAGCGGGCTCAGTATGCCCGCATGCGACAGGCGCGCACCCAGGGCGTCTCGCGAAACACGTGGTTCTCGATCGAGAGCCAGCGCGCGCGTCTGACAGAACACGGCGACCAGATCGGACTCATACCCAAGGTCGATCGCACCGCGATCCAGTTGCACGCTGAAAGCATCTTCACCGAACTGGAAGGATCGCACGGGTTCGGGTGCCGGCAGGTTCGCGAGGTCACTACTGCGTACGCCGATGACGTTGAGCCCTGCCTCCCGAAGCCGGCCGGCAAGTGCATCGACGACCGTGCGATCGGGATCGGCAAACCACACCTCGGGCACGGGGTAGTTCGTCTTGAACCGAAACTCTGCCGGCGTGAGCCCTATCGATCCCGCAATGTCAGCGAGTCCGTGCGGCGAGTGCGGCGGATTTGAGACAACCAGATGGTGCTCCTCCACCTTGCCCTCACGAGTTCAGAGAAACTGCAAGTATATGAACCGGGAGGCTTCCTGCAAGCAAGCACGCCGCACCTTGCCGCCGCGGGTCCAGGGTCTGCTTGCGCCCGCAGACCGAGAACCACCCGTGTAGCAAGGCACGGGATAGTGAGTCGAGGAAATTGGACTGTGACAGAAGCGGGCGAAGGTCTGGACCGCGGCGGAACCGAGACGCGGAGGGCCACGGCGATTTCGGCCGGGACTTGCGCCGCCGGAAGCCGCGACCGCGGCGAGATCAGCTCAAGCGGTCTCCCACCACGCGACCTCACCTTCATACTTGCACGCCGGACACCAGACCTTGCCCGGTCGACCGTACAGCGCAAAGCGGCCGGAACATTCCGGGCACACGGCGTAGAATTCGCCGAGCCTGTGGAGCGATCCGCGCTGCGAAGTGCGGTGGTATCCCACCCGGTGCACGACCGAGAAGAGCTTGGGCCGCCGCCGCCGGATCTCGAGCACCCGGCGGGGAACCTGAACGGGACCGCTGCCAATCACGACCGTCACCCGATCTTCGTTTTCATCGCCAGTGATGGGGTACCATGCCCCCGCACGGAGGTTACGGGAGTGTGGCGGCCGGATAGCCGGCCAGATCCTCGCCCACCCTTTGGCGCGTGCTCCTTGCGTCACGTCTGCTGTCCCAGAACTCACGTTCAAGCCCCGTCAGATTGTGCGGAATGAATCGCGGAAGTCAAAGCCACACAGAGGTTTAGCCCAAAGGTGCCGGCTGCGCATCTGATGCGGCATACGAGTATTGATTCCAGAGCGCCCCGCCGTCAATGGCCCAACGCACACATCGGGGTGTTTGCGGCCCCCAGTGCCGGAAATGAGCCTCCCGCATCTCCAAATTGCCCGACGTCGCGGCTTCACGGGCCGCGCTCCCCGGAGGACCGAACTTGGCCGCCGGGTCGGGTGATAGACTTGCATATGTGTGCGCCTCTACGCGACGATACAGGTCATCCATCTTTTCGGGACCGAACCATGCCAGTTTCAGTGCCCGACGCGTTCGCCGCGCTCTATGCGCAGCTCGCTCCGACCCCGGCCGATCTCGTGAGCGGCACCGCGGAGGCCTCGGTGTTCGAGACCTTCAAAGACGTCAAAGCTGCAGCCCGCCCCGAGCGAATCGCCGGTTTGACGGGCGACGACTACTCCACGCGCGGCCTGCTTGCCCACGCCTTGTTCCTCGATTGGCGAGGACGCCGGGAAGCGCAGTTCTTGCTTGACCGAACTCGCCACCACATGATGACCCAACTGCGCGACGAGGAGTCACCGCATCCGGATCTGTTCCGATTGCTGGAAGCGCTCACGCGGTTCTGTGACGCGTGGAAACACACCTCCACTGATGAGGAATGATGTCGGGGCCCCAAGCGGCTGCCGAGACGCTTCGTCAGCGCACCCACCGGATCATCTTCGGTCACGACACGGCGACGGGAAAGGCCTTCGACGTCGCCCTCATTCTCCTTATCGTTGCCAGCGTGATCGTCGTCATGCTGGAGAGCGTCAGCACGATTCGCATCCAGTATGGCGAGCTGCTGCGAGCCGTGGAGTGGGGATTCACCGTCCTGTTCACAGTCGAGTACGTGCTGCGGATGTGGTGCTCTCCCCGTCCGGTACGCTATGCCCGAAGCTTCTTCGGGGTCGTCGACCTCGTCGCGATCCTCCCAACGTACTTGAGTCTCATCTTTCCCGGAGGTCAGGCGTTGCTGTCGGTTCGGGCCCTTCGCCTGTTGCGCGTGTTTCGGATCCTCAAGCTCGCACACCATGTGTCCGAAGCGCGTGTCTTGATGCGGGCCATGCGGCAGAGCCGCGAGAAGATCACCGTGTTCATCGCAGCAGTGCTCACTCCGGTGGTGATCATGGGATCGATGATGTACCTCATCGAGGGTACCGCAAACGGGTTCACCAGCATCCCGCGGTCCGTCTACTGGGCCATCGTGACGCTCACGACGGTGGGCTACGGCGATATTGCGCCGCAGACCAACGTCGGGCAGTCGCTTGCCGCGGTGATCATGATCATGGGGTACGCCATCATCGCGGTTCCCACGGGCATCGTGACCGTCGAGCTCGGGAACGTGGCGCGGCGTGCGCTCGCGGAGTGGACCTGCCCCCAGTGTGAATTCCAGGGACACGACGCTGATGCGTCGCACTGCAAGCGATGCGGCGCCACACTGTCTGACGTCGCACGCCCGGCCGAGCCGCGGACTAGTCCATAAAGGGAGACTTGCGCGAGCGGGTGTCCGCGGGGGGAACCGAATCGAGCAGGCGCTGGACTTCCTCCGTGCTGAGCTCGAATGGATCGCGCTCGTAGCCCGGCGCCCGCACACGGACTGCCGGCCTCGGGTTGCCGGATACGGGAGCGAGCTCCCACTCACTCATCGAGCGATCCCGCACCTCCCACATATTGCCGTCGCGGTCGGTGAATCGGCGGTAACCCATTTGTCGTCTCCTATCGTGTTGGCCCCGACGTCGCTCGTGGCCCACCGGGGTTCCCAACGAGCCGCTACTCCACGAACAACGGCACGATCTCAAATCGCTCCACGTCAACCAATCCCTGATCGGTGAGCTTGAGACTCGGTATCACCTCGAGGCCCAAGAAGCTCATGGCCATGAACGGATCGTGCAGTGTCGATCCGAGCCGCCGGGCAGCTGCGATGAGCTGTTCCATCCCATCACGCACGCGGCCGATCGGCTGATCGGACATGAGGCCGGCGATCGGGAGCGGTAACAACGCGATCACGTCATCGCCCGCAGCCACCGCCTGGCCACCACCCGCATGGGCCACCGCGCGCGCCGCGGTGAGCATCGACCGGTCATCGCCCCCGATGACGATGAGGTTGTGATGGTCGTGGGCAATCGTTCCTGCGATGGCGCCGCGCTCGAGGCCGATGCCGTTCACGAATCCCAGACCCACGGTCCCGCTACGCCCATGTCGCTCGATCACCGCGATCTTGAGCAGGTCTCGTTGCGGATCGGCAACCGCGCGGCCATCGTCGACTTTCGCTGCCACGATCTCCTGTGTAGTCACGATCTGATCCGGGACAACGCCGATCACGCGCATCCGGGTCCCGCTCGCCACGACGGTGAGATCGATGCGCGCCCAATCCACGTGCACGGAGTTTCCCGTCGGCGGAGCGGCAGCTCCGCCTGCTCCATTCAGCATGCGGCGCCCGGCCGCCACCAGCGAGCCGCCGACATACACGGCGTCCGGCCGCGGTTCGTTGAGATCGGGGAGGACAACGAGATCAGCACGGCGACCAGGGGCGACCGCGCCACGATCGAGCAGACGGAAATGCTGTGCCGTGTTGAGTGTCGCCATGCGGATGGCGGTCATCGGCGGAATGCCTTCGGCGATCACCATGCGAATGAGGTGGTCAATCGAGCCGTCTTCCAGAAGATCGGGCGGTTGCCGGTCATCCGTGCAGAGGCACAAATGGCGTTCCGACTCCGGCGTCACGAGTGGCATGAGGTCCAGCAAGTTCTTCGCGTTGGTCGCCTGCCGGAGAAACACGGTCATTCCCAACCGGAGCTTCTCCCGTGCCTCGTCCACCGTGGTACTCTCGTGATCGGACCGAATCCCCACCGCCACGTACGCATTGAGCTGCCGACCGGTAAGCCCGGGGCAATGCCCATCGATCACCCTATCACGAAACGCTCGCACCTTGGCCAGCACCGCCTCGTCGGCCGCGACAACTCCAGGGAAGTTCATCACCTCAGCGAGTCCCAGCACGGCAGCGTGCGCACGGAGACTCACTAGATCGGCTGCCGAGAGGTCGGCGCCGGCCGTGCCCATGTGTGTGGCGGGGACGCACGACGGTGCATTGACAAGCATGGTAAACGGCGCGTGCTCGGCATCGGCCAGCATGAATCGGATGCCGTCGATGCCCAGCACGTTGGCGATCTCGTGCGGGTCGGTCACCACGGTGGTGACGCCGCGCGGGACGACGGCCCGGGCGAACTCCCGCGGCGGAACCATGGCGCTCTCCACATGCACGTGGGCGTCGATGAAGCCGGGGCACACGAACTGGCCGTCGAGATCCAACACGGTACGACCCTCGTATCCCGACCCCACCCCTACGATCGTGTCCCCGACGATGGCGATGTCGGCGGGGTGAATGTCTCCTGACAAGACGTTCACCAGCTGTCCGCCGCGGAGGAGCAGATCGACAGGCACGTCACCGCGTGCCCATCCCACGAGTTCTGACAGATCAATCGCACTCATAGTGGGTATATCATGCGGGTCCTGTCCCGCGAGGGCCAGGGCCGGCCTGTTTCACCCTGGCTTGGGTCTGGGTCCGCCTTTATCGTTCGGGGTCTCAACCGATACCGTCCGCCGCATGACCGACACATTCGAGCGCCTCAAGGCCGCTCTTGCAAGCCGCTACGAGATCGAGCGCGAGCTCGGGACTGGTGGCATGGCCACCGTCTATCTCGCCCATGACGTGCGCCACGACCGCAAGGTGGCCATCAAGGTCTTACGGCCCGATCTGGCGGCCAGCTTGGGGAGTGATCGCTTCCTTCGCGAGATTCGGATCGCCGCCAAGCTCACCCACCCACACATCCTACCGCTCCACGACTCCGGTGACGCGGATGGGTCGCTGTACTACGTCATGCCGTACATCGAGGGCGAGTCGTTGCGCGACAGGCTCTCGCGAGAGGGTGAATTGCCGATT
>Ga0224512_10003367_pt1 | contig 14130 bp, 11 predicted proteins | sample SF_May12_sed_USG_4_FD_169103 | JGI IMG/M metagenome (GOLD analysis project Ga0224512, IMG submission 169103) | Sediment microbial communities from San Francisco Bay, California, United States - SF_May12_sed_USGS_13 | ecosystem: Environmental > Aquatic > Marine > Sediment | place: USA...
TTCGGAATCCTCGATTTCGGGTTCTTCGTCGCGTACGGGCTGTTTCTCGGCGGTCTCGTGCGGTTTCCGGCGGTGAACCTGGGGTGGCGCTCGCAGGTACGAATCCTGCTGGACGGCCTGGTCGGTGCGGTTTCGATTGCGACGATCGTCTGGATCATCGCTCAGATTGCACTCCTGGGCGCCCTCGACGCCCTCTCTCCCTTACAGCGGGCAATCGGACTGACCTATCCCGTTCTCGATGGCGCAATTCTCATCGGAGCGATGGTCATGATCCTCCGCCGGGGTCAGTACCGCTTCGACATCCGAATCTTCGTTCTCATCGGCGCCTTCGCCGTGCAGATGTGGGCCGATCTGAACTTCTTGACGAGTTCTGCGACTGGGCTCCTGAGCGACGCAACCCCCAACATGCTCATCTATCTCGGTTCTTCGATGTTGATCATGCTCACCGGGCTATTGGTCACTCGGGCGCCCTCCCCGGTCGAGACGGTCGATCGGACCGCGCCGGTCTGGTCGTACGTCATCCCGTACTTCCTCGGTATCTCGATCGTCGTCCTGCATCTGCTCGAGGTCGTCTCACCCGTGCAATCCGCCGGTGTCCTGCTCGACATCGCAACCGTCGTCGTGATGCTTCTGGTGATCGCTCGTCAGACGCTGGCGATTCACGAGAATCGAACCAAGGTGGAAGCCGAACGGCGCTCGCTGATCGCCTCGGTCTCACATGAACTCCGGACCCCGCTGACCTCGATGATCGGGTTCCTGACGGTTCTTCAGGAAGCGGGCGACGAGCTGGGGGAGGAGGAGCGCGCCGAGCTCTCGGCTGTCGTGCTCGAGCAGGCGAACTACATGGGACGCATGGTCACCGACATCGTCCTTCTCGCACGTGACACGGCGGAGAGAATGGCGCTGGTCGAATCCGTACATCCGATCCATGATCTGGTCTCTTCCGTTCTCGACACGCTGGGCTTGGCGGCGGATGCGATCGAGGTGAGTATCGATCCCACGCTGGAGATCAGCGTCGATCTCGACCGCGTCCGGCAGCTGGCCTCCAATCTGCTGACCAATGCGATGCGCTATGGAGCGGATCGCACCGAGTTGAGACTCGAAGCCAGAGGCCAGGATCTCGTGATCGAAGTCCACGACAACGGTCCGGGTGTGCCGAAGAAGTACCAGCAGGTCATCTGGGAACGGTTCGAGCGAGGCGGCAACCAGCTGAATTCGATCGCACCCGGGACCGGTCTGGGACTCGCCATCGTCGACATGATCGCCAGGGCACACGGAGGCGCGGCCACGTATCGGGACTCCGAGCTGCTCGGAGGGGCGTGCTTCGCCGTGACGCTGCCTCAGCGGGTCGTTGGGGGATCGAGGCCCGCCGACAACTCGGTCACGCTCTCTTCGCTGCCAGCTTCCGTTCGCTCTCTGTGAGGTAGCGCTTCCGCACCCGAATCGACGCCGGCGTCACCTCGACCAACTCGTCCTCGGCGATCCACTCGATCGCCAGCTCGAGCGAGAGGCGGCGGGGCGGGGTCAGCTTGATTGCGTCATCGGACGCTGCCGCCCGGATGTTCGTCAGTTGCTTCGCTTTCGTGGGGTTTGCCGGCATATCTTCAGAGCGGGAGTTCTCGCCGATGATCATCCCCTCGTAGACGTCCTCGCCGGGACCCACGAACAACTCCGACCGCTTCTGGAGGTTGTCGAGCGCAAAGGCCGTCGTGACGCCGGCCCGGTCCGACAGCACCGGACCCCCGTGGCGCGTGGGCAGTTCGCCGACCCACGGCATCCATCCCTCGTGTCGCTGATGGATCAACGCCGTACCCCTCGTAGCGGTCAGCAGGAGCGATCGGAAGCCGATCAGTCCCCGGCTCGGGGCGGTCAGCGTGACGATGGTGCGGCCCCGGTCGCCGGGACGCATGTCCTCGACCGTGCCGCGCCGCGGGGCTGCCGCCTGGGTCACCGTGCCGACGTACTCGTCCGGCACGTCGACCACGGCCCGTTCGTACGGCTCGTGCTTGACGCCGTCGATCGTCCGCACGATGACCTCGGGGCGGCTCACCTGTAGCTCGAAACCCTCCCGACGCATCGTCTCGATCAGCACCGCGAGCTGCAGCTCGCCTCTGCCTGCGACCTCGATCACCTCGGGAGAGGAGGTCGGCCCGATCTTGATGGAGACGTTGCCGAGCGTCTCGCGTTCGAGGCGTTCTCGGATCTGGCGCGACGTGAGCAGGCTTCCCTCCTTGCCGGCAAGAGGCGAGGTGTTGACGCCGAACGTCATCCGCAGGACCGGCTCGTCGACGGTCAACCGCTCGAGCGGGAGAGGATTCTCCGGATCGACGAAGGTGTCGCCGATCTGGACCTCGGGAAAACCCGCCACCAGGAAGAGGTCTCCGGCCGTGATCCGATCGCGCTCGGATCGCACGAGCCCGTCGAAGCCCATCAGTGTCGTCAGCTTGCGTTTCACCGGGGCCCCGTTCGACGCCTGTGCCAGCCCGACCATCTTCCCGGCGTGGAGCGTTCCGCTCATGACGCGGCCCACCGCCAGCCGCCCCAGATAGTCCGACGCATCGAGGTTCGTGACGAGGGCCTGGACGGGAGCGTCCGGATCGCCGGCCGGGCCGGGAATCGTGTCGAGGATGAGATCCAGCAGCGGGGCGAGGCCCGAGTCCTCGGGTGGGATCCCGACGCCGATCATCGACCGTCCCTCTCGCGCGATCGCGGAGACGATCGGGAATTCGATGTGATGGTCGGGTGCCTCCAGATCGAAGAAGAGTTCGTAGATCTCGTCCACGACTTCCTTGGTGCGGGCGTCGGGTCGGTCGACCTTGTTCACGACGACCACGGCCGGGAGGTTGCTGCCCAGTGCCTTCGAGAGGACGTACCTGGTCTGTGGCATCGGTCCCTCTGCGGCGTCGACCAGCAGCAACACGCCGTCGACCATCGTGAGTGCCCGTTCGACCTCTCCGGCGAAGTCGGCATGCCCCGGCGTGTCGACCAGGTTGATGGTGATCCCGTTCCATTGGATCGAAGCCGCCTTGGCGAGGATCGTGATCCCGCGTTCACGTTCCTGATCGCTGGAGTCCATGACGCGTTCGATCGGCGTCTCGTGCGCGGCGAATACGCCGGTGGCCGAGAGCAGGCCATCGACGAGCGTCGTCTTGCCGTGGTCGACGTGCGCGATCAACGCGATGTTGCGGAAAGGGGAGCCGGACATGGCAGTGCACAGCGTACTCGACCCTGGGTCCTGCGAATCCGCGCGTAACTCCGGGCCCGTTCTGTCGACTCGAGGAGTGTGAGCAACCGCCTCTTCGTGTACGGCAGCCTCCGTCGGATGGGCGGCGCGTTCGAACGTCTCCTCGCCGACGCCGCGATCGACGTTCGCGATGGCGTGCTCGACGACCATGCGCTGTTCGGCTGGGGGCTTCCCTACCCGTTCGTCCGACCCGAAGCCGGTCACCAGGTCGTGGGCGACGTCGTCGAGATCGACCCCAGTCGGATCGACGAGGTGCTCAGGGCAGTCGACGAGTACGAAGGCGCCGACTACCGCAGGGTGGTCGTCGAGGTGGACGCCGACGGCGAGTCCGTCACGGCGTTCGTCTATCTGGCCGAACACTCGATCGAGCTCGAAGATCACAATCGCGTCGAATCGGGCGATTGGATGATGCCGATCTAGTCGGCGGCCGGCTCTCGGCAGAACGCCGTCTCCTGACACATCGAGGCTCTAGCGTTCGAGCGATGCGAGCGCTCGTCTTCCAGGGTCCCGGCCTGATCTCCGTGGGCGACCGCCCGGAACCCGGCGTCATCGCCGACGGCGACGCCGTGGTCCGCGTCACCGCCGCAGGGCTGTGCGGATCCGATCTCCATCCCTATCTCGGCCGCGAGCCGATGGCTCGAGGGGTCATCCCGGGGCACGAGGCGGTCGGCGTCGTGGAAGCCGTCGGCCCGGCGGTCGAGGACATCTCCGTCGGTCTGCGCGTCATCGTTCCATTCACGACCAGCTGTGGCCGCTGTGGCCCGTGTCGTCGCGGCCTCAGCGCCCGATGCGAGCTCGGGGCGTTGTTCGGATGGCGCAGCCCGACCGAGGAGGCGCAGGGTCTCGACGGCTGTCAGGCGGAGCTCGTCCGCGTCCCACTCGCCGACACCACGCTGGTCACTGCCCCTGACGTCGACGATCGCGCCGCGGTGCTGCTCGCCGACAACCTCCCGACCGCGTTCGCCGCGGTAGACCGGGCACGTGTGGGCGACTCGCTCACCGTCGTTGGGCTGGGGGCGGTCGGCTTGAGCGTCGTCGCCATCGCCCGGCGCATCGGTGTCGAGCGGATCATCGCAATCGATCCGGTCGCCGATCGATGTGCCGTTGCGGCGATGCTCGGCGCAGAGATCGACGTGTCGGAGGCACCGGAGCCGACATCCGCGGTGATCGAGGCGTCCGGGTCGAAGGCGGCCCGGCGAACCGCCTTCGGCTGCGTTGCGTCGGGCGGCGTCGTCTCGGTGATCTCCGTTCAGACCGCCTCGGATTTCGCCTTCAGCCCGATCGAGGCCTACGACCGCAATCTGACGGTGGCATGGGGGAGAGCACCCGTTCGATCGATCCTCGATTCCCACGTCGATCTCCTCACCGAGGTGGCACGCGACATCGCCGGCTCGATCGTCTCCGAGACCGTCCCGCTCTCCGACGGGCCTGCCACGTATGCGGCGTTCGCCGACCGGAGGTTCGTCAAGGCTGCGTTCGACCCGGCGAGATAGGCTCGACCTCCATGCTCGATCTGGCGACTGCTCTCGAACTGGACGGTGATCGTCCGCGAATGTCCGTCGACTTCGTCCTCCCAGACGGCGTGGTCTACCTCGATGGGAACAGTCTCGGAGCGATGCCGGTGCAGGCGAGAGAGCGGGCGAGGCGGGTGGTCGAGGAGGAGTGGGCCGTCGGCCTGATCCGATCCTGGAACGAGGCCGACTGGGTCTCGTTGGCCCGGCAGGTCGGCGACCGGATCGGGAGGCTCGTCGGGGCGCAACCCGGAACGGTCATCGCATGCGACTCGACATCGGTCAACCTCTACAAGGCGGCCGGCTCGGCGATGTCGCATGCCGACGGGCCCAGAGTGATCCTCACCGACTCCGCCAACTTCCCCAGCGACCTCTACGTTCTCGGCTCGATTGCCTCCGCCCGGGGCTGGGAGCTGCGCACGGTTCGCCCCGAGCGGGTGGTGGACGCCCTCGCCGACGGAGTCGGTGTGCTCGCCGTCACCCAGGTCGACTATCGGTCTGGTCGCCGACACGACATGGAGGCGGTGACTCGTCGTGCCTCCGAACTCGGCGTCGTGACAGTCTGGGATCTCGCGCATTCGGCGGGGGCGTTCGATGTGCAACTCGATGTTTGCGGCGTCGACTATGCCGTGGGCTGTGGCTACAAGTTCTTGAACGGTGGACCGGGGGCGCCTGCCTTCATCTACGTCTCGGCCGGGCGTCAGGCGGAGATGTCGAACCCGATCACGGGTTGGTTCGGTCATGCGCGACCCTTCGACTTCGACCCGGAGTTCCGTCCGGCCGAGGGAATCGATCGGATGAGAGTGGGTACCAGCCACGTGCTGTCCTTGAGCGTGCTCGATGCCGCTCTCGACACCTTCGACGTCGTCGACCGGGAAGAGGTCTGGCTCCGAGGGGCCGGGCTGGTGTCGCACCTCTTGGATGGATTCGACGCGCTCGGACTGGACGTGATCACACCCCGTGACCCGGCTGAGCGTGGCAGTCAGGCGTCATTTCGCCATCCGCTGTCGTACGCGATCGTCCAGGCGCTCATCGATCGGGGCGTGATCGGTGACTTCCGCACCCCCGATGTCGCCAGGTTCGGTGTCGCACCGCTCTATTCGAGCCACCGGGACATTGCGATCGCCCTGGCACAGCTGTCCGACGTGCTCGCGAACGAAGACCTCGATGCCCATGCCGTCAGCCGTGGGGAGGTGACCTAGTCATTCCGACCGCGGCGAAATAGTCGGGAAACGGCCTTGCGCGGGTGGTGTCCCGGGATACGGTGTTGGTGGGTATGGGCAAGGAGGTCGGCCGAATGGCTGCATCACAATTGGGGCTGGGCAATCCAACAGATCTGTTCTGGTGCCCGATCGAGGGTGGCGATCGCAAGTTCGAAACGCGCTCGGCCGGCCGCATCGGCTCGATTCTCTCGAAGATGGATCCAGACCGATTCGAGAACGAGAGCCTCCTGCGCTGCAAGGGCTGTGACACCACGTTCGACTCTGCCGTTCTCGACGTGCTCACCAACCACGAGATGGTCAAGCGCATCGACCTGGCGGCCCGGTTCCTGTTCGGCTCGCTGATCCGTGCGACGCCCGGCGATCAGGATGTCCGGGCGGGTGCGCTGGACGCCATGATGATGTACGTCATCCGGCCCGGCTCGGCCGCCGATCTCGTCGACCTCGATGAGATCTCCGAGCACGCCGATCCGCTGCGCGATGTGGTCGACGTTCTCGATCCCGGTGCACGCCAGATGATGATGCAACGTGCGATCGACGTGTCGGTCACCGGCGGGCGGATCCGCGCCAGGCATCTCGGTGTCCTGGTCCAGGCGGGCGAGGCACTCGGCGTCAGCCAGCAGTGGATCCGGAGTCGCATCGTCGAGCGCCGTCGGTCCCGCTGACTGCGAGGCCGGGCGGCGCATCAGACGTCGACCGGTCCCATGGTCGTCATCCCCGAAACACGACTCCGATAGGTTCGTCGCGAACCGACCGGGAGCATCGGATGCATGACTTCGAGATCGTGGCCACCCTGGCCGACATCCGCGACACGTTGTGCCGCACGCACCAGTTGAGCGGCAACCAGGAGGACCGAGCGGCCTTCGAGGACGCCATTGCTGCGGTATCGATCGCAGAGCAGCGAGTCAGCCAGTTGCTGACACCGAAGACGACGGTCTAGCCGTCAGAACGACTCGGCGTCGTCGATGCCGGTGACCTTCACGAACATGAGGTCGTTGCCGGCGTCGCCGCTGCGGGGACCGACCTGCGCCTTGAGGCGTCGCCCCTCGTCGAGCTCGAGGTAGGACGTGACGCTCTTGGTGGCCAGCGCCGACTTGTCGAACAGCCGGATCGTGCCTCCCCAGGACCGCGTCTCGGGGTCGGTGATCTCGAGGTTGGCAAGGCCGACGTCGTACATGACGCCGCTCGTGTCGAGGATCCTGACTTTGCCCCGGTAGCTCGATGACATGAGCCAGATCGTAGCCCTCGAGCAGTCACCGTCGCACCCGGGGCGAACCCTCGCATTCCGTCGGGGCTCGGAGTGCACGGTTGGAACGCGTCGGGCTATTCGTCGCGCTGGAGGTCGGGGAGCATCGCCGAGCGCAGCACGATCTCGTGGCGGTACGAACGCCGTACCTCGTTGACCCGCCGCTCGGCGTCGACCTGCATCTGCTCGAGTTTGGCCTCCAGAGAAGCCACCCGCTTCTCGAGCCTGGCGATCTTGTCCTGATACTCGATGACCTGTTTCACGCCTTCGAGGTTGAGACCCTGCTCTGTGAGCTCCTGGATCTGATTGAGCCGATCGATGTCCTCCTGGGAGTACCGACGGGTTCCACCCGACGTCCGGAACGGTTCGATCAGGCCCTTGCGCTCGTAGATCCGCAGCGTCTGGGGATGCATGCCGGCGAGCTCGGCGGCGACCGAGATCACAAAGACCGCTCTGCGTGTCTCCTTGCTCATGCTCACACCTCCAGATGTGACCTGATCGAGTCGTCATCGTACGTGGCGAGCTGTTCGACCAGCCGCTTCTCGTCTTTCGACATCCGCTTGGGGATGACGACCTCGACCCTCGCGAGCAGGTCGCCGGCCTTCCCACGCGAGGGGACGACACCCTTGCCCCTGACCCGGAACGTCTTGCCGCTCGGCGTCCCGGCGGGGATCTTCAGCTTGACGGAACCGTTCATCGTGGGCACGTCGATCTTCGTGCCGAGTGAGGCCTCGGCGAAGGTCACGGGGATCGTCACCAGCAGGTCGTTGCCCTTCCGTGAGAACACGCCGTGTTTGGAAACGTGTACCTTCACGAGCAGGTCACCGGCTGGGCCGCCGTTCGATCCGGGCGAGCCGTTGCCCCGCAGCCGGATGGTGCCTCCATCCTTCACACCTGCGGGGATCTTGACCTTGATGTTGCGGCTCCGAATCTCGGTGCCGCGTCCGCGACAGCTCGTGCACGGCTGGTCGATCCGCCTGCCCGATCCCCGGCACTCCTGGCACGGGCTGGCGAAGCTGAACAGGCCCTGGTTCTGGGCGACCTGCCCGGTCCCACCGCAGGTCGGGCAGGACGTCACGGACGTGCCGGGTTCGGCGCCCGAGCCATGACAGCGAGAGCACGCCGCCTCGCCCCGAACGGTGACCGTCGTCGTCACGCCATGGACGGCATCCTCGAACGACAGATGCAGGTCTGCCTGGAGGTCCGCTCCGCGTCGGGGACCGGTGCCCCGGGACCGGGCGGCTCCGCCACCGAAGAGGTCACCGAAACCACCGAAGAGGTCGCTCAGGTCTTCGACCCGGATGTTCTGTCCACCGAAGGGTCCACCGGCGGTTCCGAACCCGCCGAAGCCGGCACCCGGGTATCCACCGGAGGCGACGACCCGGCGGAACTCGTCGTAGTCCTTGCGCTTCTCGGCGCTCGACAGGATCGAGTACGCCTCCGACACGTCCTTGAATCGTTCCTCGGCCGTTGGATCGTCCGGATTGGCGTCTGGATGGAGTTTCTGGGCGAGCTTTCGATAGGCGCGTTTGATCTCCTCGGCGGACGCCGTCTTGTCGACGCCGAGGATCTCGTAGAAGTCCTTCTCTGCCCAGTCCGGGTTCATCTCACTCGCTCTCCAGGGCCACCAGCGCAGCGCGCAACACGCGACCACCGAGCAGGTAGCCGCGACGCAGTTCCTGCGAGACCACCAGATCGCCTTCACCAGACGACATCACGGCCTCGTGCAGCTCCGGATCGAACCTGGCCCCGGCAGCCTCGATCGGCTCCAGGCCCTCCTTGGCCAGGACGTCCATGAGCTGGTCGTAGGTGCTCCGCATGCCGCCCAGCATCTTCCGCTCCGGCTCTGTCGACGGTTCGATCGCCAGGGCGGCGTCGAAACTGTCGAGGACGGGGAGCATCGATCGGACGACTCGCTCCGATGCGCTCGCCACCATGGCGTCACGGTCGCGGACCGAGCGCTTGCGGAAGTTGTCGAACTCGGCCGCCACCCGGCGCAGGTCGTCGAGATGGTTCTCCGCCTGGCTGCGAGCCTCCGCGATGTGGGCGGTCAAGGCCGCGACGGCCTCATCCCGATCCTCGGGCACGTCGATCCCGAGATCGCCCGGTGTCGGGGAGGGCACGTCGCCCTCCCCGTTCTCCTCGACGACATCGGTCTCGACGATCTCCACTTCAGGCAGATCTTCGCCTGTCATCTCGCCTCCGTGAGGCGTGGAGCGTGAGGCGTGGAGCGTGAGGCGTTCATTCGTCTTCGTCCTCGTCGACGATCTCGGCCTCGACGATGTCGTCGTCCTCGCCGGTCTCTCCGGTCGGGCCCGCTTCGGCGTCCGCCGCTGCAGCTGCTTCCTGATAGACCCGCGTGAAGGCGTTCTGGCTCGCCTCGACGAGCGCATCCATCTTCGACTGGATCGCCGACGACTCGGTGCTCTCCTCGCCGAGCCCCGCCTTCAGGTCGGCGAGCGCCGACTCGATGCCGGACTTCTCGTCTTCGTTGAGGCTGTCGCCCTGCTCCGACAGGACCTTCTCGGTCTGGTTGACCAACTGGTCGCCGCGGTTGCGGGTCTCGACTGCCTCGCGCCGAAGGCGGTCCTCCTCGGCGTACGCCTCTGCATCTTTGACCATCTTGTCGATCTCGTCGTCGGCCAGTGCGGTGCCGCCGGTGATCGTCATCGCCTGTTCCTTGTTGGTGGCGCGGTCCTTGGCGGTCACGTTGACGATGCCGTTGGCGTCGATGTCGAAGGTGACCTCGATCTGGGGGACTCCCATCGGTGCCGGCGGGATGCCGGTGAGACGGAACTTGCCGAGGCTCTTGTTGTCGCTCGCCATTGCACGCTCACCTTGAAGCACGTGGATCTCGACCTCCGGCTGGTTGGCTTCGGCCGTCGTGAACACCTCCGACTTGCGGGTCGGGATCGTGGTGTTGCGCTCGATCATCTTCGTCATGACGCTGCCCTTGGTCTCGATGCCGAGGGTGAGCGGGGTCACGTCGAGCAACAGGATGTCCTTCACGTCACCCTTCAGAACGCCCGCCTGGATGGCGGCACCGGCTGCGACCACCTCGTCGGGGTTGACACCCTTGTGCGGCTCCTTGTGCGTGAGCCGCTGGACGAGCTCCTGGACCGCGGGCATACGCGTCGAACCGCCGACCATGACGATGTGCTCGATGTCGGCCATGGTGATGCCGGCGTCTTTCACGGCTGCCAGGACCGGGCCTTCCACCCTGGCGAGCAGATCCTCGGTGATCTTCTGGAACTCCGAACGGGTCAGCTTGTACTGGAGGTGGAGCGGTCCTTCGGCGGTGGCGGTGATGAACGGGAGGTTCACCTCGGTCTCCGACACCGTCGACAGCTCGATCTTGGCCTTCTCGGCTGCCTCCTTGAGGCGCTGTGCGGCCATCTTGTCCTTCGACAGGTCCACGCCGTGGTCGTTCTTGAACTGCGTGACGAGCCAGTCCATGACCGCCTCGTCCCAGTCGTCGCCACCGAGCCGGGTGTCTCCCGAGGTCGACTTCACCTCGAACACACCGTCACCGATGTCGAGCACGGACACGTCGAAGGTTCCGCCTCCGAGGTCGAACACGAGGATGGTCTGGTCGTGCTCCTTGTCGAGTCCGTACGCCAGCGATGCGGCGGTCGGCTCGTTGATGATGCGGAGCACGTTGAGCCCGGCGATTCGACCGGCTTCCTGGGTGGCCTGGCGCTGGGCGTCGTTGAAGTAGGCGGGCACGGTGATGACGGCGTCGGTCACCGTGTCGCCGAGGAACGCCTCGGCGTCGCGCTTGAGCTTCATGAGGATGCGCGCCGAGATCTCCTGGGCGGTGTACGTCTTGCCGTCGGCCTCGATCATCCAGTCGGTGCCCATGTGGCGCTTGACCGAGCGGACGGTCCGGTCCGGGTTGGTGATCGCCTGCCGTTTGGCGACCTCGCCGACGAGGATCTCGCCGTCCTTGGACGCCACCACCGACGGGGTGGTGCGCCCGCCTTCGGCGTTGGGGACGATGGTGGGGTCGCCGCCTTCGAGAACGGCGATGACGCTGTTGGTGGTTCCGAGGTCGATACCGACTGCTCGTGCCATGGTGATTGCTCCTCTGAGTGAACGTGAAGACCGCGCACATAGGCGAAGCCTGAGCCTGTTTACACGATACAACTTGAGTGCACCATTGTCATATTCCCCTAGCGGGCGGTTTCGGCTCGAAACCGCCCGGATTTGCGCCGATCGGGCGTGGAAGCCACACGATGGTCGATGGATCGCCGGCAAACGACCGTGGAACCGGCAATGATTCCCCCATGAGACTCAGAACGATGCGCGCACATGGAGACGGCACGGCAGTCGCACTCGAGCAGCCGCCCGGCGAACCGGTTGCCGACGGCTGGGTGTGGCTCGACGTACAGGTCGAGGGCGACGACGTCGACGACGTCGTCGCGCTGCTGTCGAACTTCGACGCCGATGCACTCTCGGTGCGCGACGCCGTCGAGGAGCACGACCTGCCCAAGGTCGACGACTTCGGCCATCATCTCGTGGTGATCCTGCACGGTCTGCGCGACGATCGGGTCGCCACGTACGAAGTGGACTGCTTCGTCAACGATCGATACCTGGTCACCGTGCATCGTGCCGGGTCGACGGCGATCGACGCCATCTGGGAACAGGTTCCACACAGCCGGGCGCTCGCCACCGGGGACGTCGACGAGTTGCTCGCCCGTCTGGCGGACGTGCTGACCCGCCGATTGATGGGCGTGCTCGACGCCTTCGACAGGACGTCGGACGACCTCATCGTGAAGGCGCTGGAAGCAGATGAGCGGTTGCTCGGCGAGCTCCTGGCGGTCCGGTCGGACCTGAACACGGTCCGCCGTGTCGTGAATCCCCAACGCGAGGTCCTCGACGTGCTGCGCACGAGCACCTCGCCGCTGATCGGCAAGAACGGCCAGCGGCGCTTCTCCGACGTGTTCGACGTGGCCAAACGGACAGCCGAGGGCCTCGATGCGGCCCGCAGCACACTCGCAGAGATCCTCGACGCCTATCGCGGCGCCGAAGCGAGAGATGCAACCGACGTGACGATGGTGCTCACGATCTATGCGGCGATCATGCTGCCGCTGTCGGTGATCGCCGGGTTCTTCGGCATGAACTTCGCCAATCTGCCGTTGAGCTCCGACGAGAACGGCTGGGTGCTCGTCACCGCTGCGATGGTGGTGATCGCCACTCTCTCGCTGGGGATCTTCGTGGCGCTGGGTTGGATCGACCGCCCCTCGGGTAGAAAGGCGGGCAAGACGCTCGGACGCGGGCTCATCGAAGCGGCGCGGGCGCCTGCGCAGCTGGTGGGCGCCGCATACGAGATCTCGTCGTCGCCGTTGCGTGGCGTTGCCCGGCGGGCAATGCGGTCCCACACCGAGGCCGGTGAGGACACGTGATCCGCCAACGCACGTACTGAACGCGACGGCGTTTCATGCGGATCCTTCGACCGCGAGGTCAGTCTGTTCTAGACCCAGTGATGCGGTCAGCTGACGGCGGATGGCGCAAGGCGGGAGGCCGCCAGGCCGAGCCCCGATTGTGATTATGTGAGTCGAGTCGACTCACATATCTCCGACGAGGGAATAACCTCTCCGTAATCGGCATTACGCAAGCTGAATGCCGAGCCGGTTCTTCAAGGAGCACCATGCCCAACACCACCCACACCACCTTCCCCGTCCTGCCACTTCGCAATGGCGTCGTCTTCCCCCACATGGTCGTCACACTCCGGATCGAGACCACCGAGGGCAAGACGGCTCTCGCAGCCGCAGAACGCAACGACGGGCGCTTCCTCCTCGTCCCCAGGGTCGATGGCAAGTACGCCAACGTCGGCACCATCGCGGAGATCCAGGAATCCGACGGCGAGGGCAACGTCGTCGTCGCCGGCATGGCCAGAGCGCGCGTCGGCGCCGGATCCACCGACGACGAGGGAGCGCTCTGGGTCGACGCCGAGGCCTATCCCGAGGTCGACATCATCGACGAGCAGCTCGACAACCTCGTCTCGGAGTTCCGCGCCGTCGTGTCCGAGGTCATGAACCATCGCGGCATAGGCGCCGTCGCCGATCGGATCCTTGGCATGGAGAACCCGAGTCAGCTCGCCGACCTCGTCGTCTACTCACCGGACCTCGACCTCGGACAGAAGGTCCAGGTGCTCGAGACGCTCGACATCCGCGCCCGCCTGGGTCTCGTCATCGACCTCATGCGCAACGTGCTGGCCGACTTCGAGCTGCGCAAGAAGGTCCGCGACGAGGCCGCAGAGAAGATCGACAGCTCACAGCGGGAGTACATCCTCCGCCAGCAGCTCGCCGCCATCAAGAAGGAGCTCGGCGAGGACGCCGACGTCACCGACGACTACCGCACCAAGCTCGAGGAGCGGGATCTGCCCGAGCACGTCTCCGCGGCGATCACCAAGGAGATCGATCGGCTCGAGAAGATGAGCGAACAGTCACCGGAGCACTCCTGGATCCGCACGTGGCTCGACACCATGTTCGACATCCCGTGGGACAAGCGGTCCGAGGACCGGCTCGACCTCGACGAGGCGTGGGCCGTGCTCGACGGCGACCACACCGGGTTGATCGACGTCAAGGAACGCATCATCGAGCACCTGGCGGTCCGCAAGCTCCGAACCGAACGCGGCCTGGAGAACGACCGCTCGTCGAGCGCCATCCTGTTGCTCGTAGGGCCTCCCGGAGTCGGCAAGACGTCGCTCGGTGAGTCGGTGGCGAAGGCCCTGGGCCGCGAGTTCCATCGTGTGGCACTCGGTGGCGTCCGGGACGAGGCGGAGATTCGCGGCCACCGCCGCACCTACGTCGGTGCCCGTCCTGGCCGCATCGCCCGGGCGATCATCGAGGCCGGAACGATGAACCCCGTCTTCCTGCTCGACGAGATGGACAAGGTCGGCAACGA
>Ga0224512_10003368_pt1 | contig 14129 bp, 8 predicted proteins | sample SF_May12_sed_USG_4_FD_169103 | JGI IMG/M metagenome (GOLD analysis project Ga0224512, IMG submission 169103) | Sediment microbial communities from San Francisco Bay, California, United States - SF_May12_sed_USGS_13 | ecosystem: Environmental > Aquatic > Marine > Sediment | place: USA: California...
TTGAATGGCGGCATGAGTTCAAGGACGACCAGCGCACGATCAATGTCCGTTTCGTTCAAGACCTGCGCGCCGATCCCCAGGTGTTCGGGTTCGAGACCGAGGAACCCGACCGGGATTTCTTTGAGGTAGGCGCCGGCGTCTCCGTCGCGTTCGATAACGGGCTGCAGCCTTTCCTGTCGGTGCGGACACTGCTGGGCCACGATTACTTTAACAGCACGACGGTATCGCTCGGCCTGCGCCAAACCTTCTGATCGGCCGCCCGCCATGTCCGGCGGCCCCCGGTATGCTGCGCCGCACGTCGGTAAAGCCGGGCTCATGGGCTCGCAGGCAGGGAAGTCTGCCCGATAGACGCAGAAAACTATCTGAGCGACCGCGTCGACGCCGCGCTACCGGTCGGTATCCACGAGATCCCGGCAGCCGGCTGCCCGCGGTAGCGGGGCCCTGAAACCCGCAGAAATCGCCTTTGCATGGGGTTGTTCCACGCGATCGTGGCTCGCACGGCGATCGTCACGGCGGCGGGCCGGGCCGGGGTCTGCGGAAATTCGTTGTGGATGGTCGTCCTTCCGATATGATCCGGGCCATGGAATATTTCGATTCGCTGTCGACCCCCTGCCTGCTGCTCGACCGCACGGTGCTGGAAGCCAACTGCCGGCTGATGGCCACGCGTATGAAGAAGCTCGGCGTGCGCCTGCGGCCGCATATGAAGACCGCGAAATCGGCCGACGTGGCGCAGCTGGCGACCGCGGGCCATTTCGGCGGTATCACCGTCTCGACGCTCAAGGAGGCGCATTATTTCGCCGAGCACGGCTTCAGGGACATTCTCTATGCCGTCGGTTTCGTGCCCTCGAAAATCGGCCAGGCGGCGGCGATTCAGGAGATGGGCGACGCGCTGATCCTGCTGACCGACAACATGGGCGCCGCCGCCGAGACCGCCATCCGGGCCGCCAAGCTGGGCCGCAAGTTCCCGATGATGATCGAGATCGATACCGGCGACGGGCGCTGCGGGCTGGACCCGGTCAGCGAGGCCGACGACATCGTCAATCTGGGCCGCGTCATCCACAAGTCGGCGGCGCTGGAGCTGCGCGGCGTGCTGACCCATGCCGGGCAGTCCTACCACAACAGCTCGGCGAAGGGGATCAAGGCGGTGGCCGAGGCGGAGCGCGCCGGAATCGTGCAGGCGGCGGAGCTGCTGCGCGCGGCCGGCCTGCCGTGCCCGGTGGTCTCGGCCGGCTCGACGCCGACGGCGCGCCATGCGGAAAAACTGGACGGCGTGACCGAAATGCGCCCCGGCGTCTATATGTTCGGCGACGTCGACCAGGCGCTGATCGGCTCGTGCAGCTGGGACCACATCGCAGTCACGGTCCTCGCCAGCGTGATCGGCCACAACCGGCGGACCAACCGCATCGTCGTCGATGCCGGCGGGCTCGCCATGTCGAAGGACATCGGCCCGTCAGAATTCGACAAAGAGACCGGCTACGGCACCGCGATGGGCGAGGGCGGCGCGCCGCGGCCCGACCGCATGTACCTCGCCGCGGTCAGCCAGGAGCACGGCCAGCTCGCGTTGCCCGGCGGCGCGGCGCCGCCATGGGAGGAATTTCCCGTCGGCAGCCGCATCCGCATCTTCCCCAACCACGTCTGCATGACCGCCGCCGCGCACGACCGTTACCATGTCCTCGACGCGGCCGGATCGGTCGTCGAGGAATGGCACCGCGTCAACGGCTGGTAGGCGAAAAATACTGCAGTGCAGCAAAGCGCTATGACATGTTAAAATATGGTTAAAATGAGGCATTCCCGCTTCGGATTGCTGCCCTGCAAAAATAGCAATTCTCCGGCCCCGGCAGCAGGCATATGTTGACCCCTGGATTGGTTATTTCATACTCACCCGAGCCGAGGGGGATCAGCCATGATTCTCGACCGCATCAGCACCGATTTGCGCCGGTGGCGCAGCTACCGCCGGACCGTAACCGAACTCTCCAGGCTGACCGCGCGCCAGCTCGAGGACATCGGCATCGCCCCGTACGAGATCGAGGACGCGGCACGCGGCAGATACCGCCGCTGAGCCCGCCGCGCCGCAGCCGGTTGAATCCGATCGGATGCGGCGCTACCACCCGACGACGGCATAGCTGGTCAGATCGCGCGGCTGCAGTTTGACCTGCAGCTTGCCGAAGCTGTCCCAGATCCCGATCGCGCGCCCGACGGCGTCCGCCAGCGGCCCCGGCCGGCCCGGCTCGCCGAACAGCGCCTGATTGGCCGCGCCGTCGTACCAGGCGATGCCCGCGCGCATGTCCGAAACGATCGTGCGGTGCCGCAGCCAGCGGCCGATCCCGGCCGCCATGATCGCGTCGGCCTCCTCGGGGCTTTCGCGCGCGAAAGCGACGGCGCGCTGCCACGCCCGGTACAGGGCGGCGAACTCCGCCGTCCGTTGCTCGAGCGGCCCGGCCCTCGCCACCACCGCCTCGATCAGCAGGCCCGGCCGGCCGGAGGTGTCGGCGACGACATGGCCGCGGCCCCGCTCGCGGGTGCGGCCGAGCCACGGCTCCCAGGTAATGGCGGCATCGACCTCGCCGGTCTCGAAGGCGTGGCCGGCCCCGCCCGGCGAGAGCGGCACGATCGTTACATCGCTCTGGGTCATCCCCGCCTCGTGCAGCAGCACGTTGAGGTAGAACTGCCCGGTGGAGCCAGGCGCCACGGCGATGCTCTTGTCCTTGAGGTCCGCGACGGTTCCGATCTCCGCCGTCGCCACCAGCCCGTCGGCGCCGCGGGAGTCCGAAACCGCGAACACGAAGCGCAATTCCGTGTTCGGCGTCAGGTGCAGGACCGTGGCGTCGACCATCGCCACCATGGCGTCGAGCTCGCCGGTCGCCAGCGCCCCGGCGCGCACCGCCATGTCCTCGATCGCCACCAGCTCGACCTCGACCCCCTCATCGGCGAACCAGCCCTTGTCGCGGGCGATGAAGAACGGGCCCGATGCGACCCAGCTCTGATAGCCGAGCCGCAGCGCTTCGGCCCGGGCCGGCAGGGCCAGCACGACCGACAGCGCCACGGCCAGAAGCACGCCCGCCGGCCGCACCGGGCCGCGCCGTCCAGCCATATCGCCGGCGTCCATCCGCGGGCCCGGCGACTCAGCCGGCCTTGCGGCGGGCAATGCGGTCGGCCATGACGCAGAGGATCTCGTACATCATGGTGGCGCCGACCAGCGCCGTCATGCCGGTGGGGTCGAACGGCGGCGCGACCTCGACGACGTCGCCGCCGACGATGTCGAGCCCCTGCAGGCCGCGCAGCATGCGCTGCGCTTCACGCGTCGAGTAGCCGCCGATTTCCGGCGTGCCGGTGCCCGGCGCATAGACCGGGTCGAGCCCGTCGACGTCGAAGCTGACATAGGTCGGGCCGTCGCCGGCGACGCGGCGCGCCTCGGCGATCACCGCGTCGACCCCCAGCTCGTCATACTCCTCGATGGTGATCACACGGATGCCCTGCTCGAGCCCCCATTCGTGGTCCTTCTCGGCATAGAGCGAGCCGCGGATGCCGATCTGCACGGTGCGCCTGGGGTCCAGCACGCCGTCCTCGACGGCGCGGCGGAACGGCGTGCCGTGGGTGTAGCGGTGGTCGCCGAAATAGCGGTCCCAGGTGTCGGTGTGGGCGTCGAAATGCACCATGCCGAGCGGGCCGCCGGCGGCCAGCGCGCGCAGGATCGGCAGGCTGATCAGATGGTCGCCGCCGGCGGTCAGCGGCAGGATCCCGGCTGTGTGCACGCGCCGGTAATAATCCTCGACCAGCTGCAGCGATTCCTCGAGGTCGATGGGGTTGACCTGGACGTCGCCGAGGTCGGCGCAGTTCGCCGCCTCGAATGGCTTGATGCGGCTGACGTGATGGACGTTGCGCATCATCGTCGACAGATCGCGGATCTGTCGCGGGCCGTGCCGGGCGCCGGCGCGGTTGGTGGTGCCGCCGTCCCATGGCACGCCGATCAGGCCGATCTCGACGTCCGTCCAGTCCGCGACGTGCGGCAGGCGCATGAAGGTTGCGATGCCGGCAAAGCGCGGCAGCACATTGCCCGAAACCGGCCGGAACCGCCGCTTGTCGTCCGCCATCTGGGTCCTCCTGTGCGTCGCCCTCTCACCAAATCTGCCGGCCCGATACCGCACACCATTCCATGTGCGGCGCCGTGCGTGGCAGGCAGCGCAGCGGCCGGCGCCCGGGACTCTTCCCACGGGCGCGCCATGCCCGTCAATGCGATTCGCGCCGCTGCCGCCGGGGCCACTTGAAATCCTTGATCGCCGCCCCGATCTCCGCTAAACACAGCCTCCGTCACGCCTCCTTTCGAGGACGGCCGCACCAGCGTCCCCTTCGTCTAGCGGTCCAGGACGCCGGCCTCTCACGCCGGAAACAGGGGTTCGATTCCCCTAGGGGACGCCAGTTTTTTCTCCGTTTTTGCCGGTCTGTCCGGATAGTCCGGAATGGCCCCCCGCGTCCGTTTCGCCGCGCCCGCCCCGTTGAGGCACCGGCGCGGCGATCGGCCGTGCCCCGGCGATATCCGGGTCGCCGGCGCGCCCATTCGAGCCCATGCAAAGGCGTTTTCTGCGGGGTTCAGGAGGGGGATTATGGAAAATGAGGGGCCGCATTCAAATGCATGCGGACGAGAAAACGGAACGGCGCGCTCGGGATACGCGCGGCGCCGGGACGGGATAGGCGAGGGCAAGCATGATGGTCCGCTGTCCGGATGGCCCCGGGGCCTTCGAACAATGGCGCCGGGTGGCTGCAAGCGCACGATCGACTCCACAGCCTGGCATCGATGCGGCCGGCGCAGGTTAACGTGACAATGGCGGAATTATTCCCGGGACTCGCCCTGAAAATCGAAACGGTCTACCCTTGCCCTGCAATCATCATAGGAAATGGTGACACACCGGCGGTGCAGTTCACCGAGCGTCATTTCCGAAGTGTGCTGCGGCAGGCTCACGGGCGCTTCCAGACAATCCTGAAATATCTGCTCGACCACATCGGTCATCCGCTGGCAACTGGTGTGGTAGAGCCATGCCTTCTCTTTGTGCGACGTATCGGGAATGACCACGACATAGCCGCATTTCCATTGCAGGCGATCGACAGCAGCAAGCTCTTTCCCGTCATCCAGGAAAAGGATGTTTTCCCGAACGACCATGCATCGCCCATCTTGCAACCGGCATTCCGGGGAGAAGTCTGTGGGGTTCTCCACAAACTGGCTCATCTGATCCTCAAATAATATTTGTGATTTCGGGAGTCCATGGCCTGACGGATCTGTTGTACCGGCGCAACACAGAGATTATCGCATTTGCGCGGCCCGATCCAGCCGTGATTGGAGCCGGCTGAATGCCTGTGGCGCTGGAGGCCAGTATCCCGGCGAAGAATGCCGCCTGCGCAGGTCAACGTGACAATGCGATCGGGCAGGGGCGGCTTCTTTGATTTGTATCAATGTGTGGGATACCAACTCCGGCGACACTGTATGCCGACCTGAAGGCTTCATTCGGCGCTGTCACCGACAGCGAGGACAACAACCATGCCGGCATACCACATGGGGCTTCAAGAATTGCCTGATATCCGCCTCTCTTTCCCGACCTCGCCGGCGAGAGGACAAATGGTTTTCCTGTCCTGGAAGGAACCCGGCCTGTCAGTTGGGCCGCAACGCCCGCCTGGCGGGACAGAAGCATGAATACTGACGCTGCAAGACGTCCGGCAAATCCATAAAGATCAGAAGAGATCGCCGGGTTTCCGTCGCAGAACAAACGTCGAAGAGGGGGTCAATGAAGAAGACCGGAAGCCACGCTTCGTCCGCGAAGGCCGGGCGCAAGCGCAAAGCCGACGCTCCGAACGCCCGCGGTCCGGGCGGTCCGGGGCGGCGGCTCGACCCAGAAGTCGAGCGGTGGTTCGCCACCGCGGGGGCTGCTTTTCCATCGTCGCGGTCATCGATCATTCCGATGCTCCAGGCGGCGCAGTCGGTACTGGGGTATCTGCCGCGCGATGCGATGCAGGCGATCGCGCGCCACCTCGTCGTGCCCCCGGCGGTCGTCGAGGGCGTCGCCAGTTTCTATGCGCAGTTCCGCTTCAACAAGCCCGGCCGGCACCGCGTCACGGTGTGCACCGGCACTGCCTGCTATGTCCGCGGCAGCGGCAAGCTGATGGACGACATCCAGGCGGACCTCAAGATCGTGTCGGGTGAGACAACGGCCGATGGTGCGGTATCGCTGGAATCGGTGTCCTGCTTCGGCGCCTGCGCGCTCGCCCCCGTCGTGGTCCTCGACGACAAGGTGCTGCGCCAACAAACCAGCGACTCGATGAAGCAGGTCATACAGGACATTTCCACCGATCCATCGAAGGGCAGGTCGCGCGACAAGCGCGCTTCCCCCGCCGCCCAAGGAGCGCGCAAATGACGAAACTCGCGCTCCGTGCCGACCTCGATGCGTTGCGTGCCGAGCTCACCGCGTCATTCGACCCTGACAAGGACCGCATCTTCGTGTGCATGGGCACCGGGTGCAAGGCATGCGGCGGAGACGAAATCCTCGACGGCTTCGAGACGGCGCTGAAGCGGGCAAAGCTTCACGACCAGGTCGAAGTGGTGATGACCGGGTGTCGCGGCTTCTGCGAGAACGGCGCGCTGGTGGCGGTGCGCCCTCCCGGAACGTTGTACTGCCGTGTCAGTCCGGGCGACATCCCCGATATCGTCGAGAAAACGGTCGCGCGCGGCGAGGTGATCGAGCGGCTGCTCTATGAGATGCCGGGTAGCGTTGCCGAAACGGCGGGGCGGCGGATCTCCGCCGAGGAGGCGATCCCGTTCTACCAGCACCAGATGCGCATCGTGCTCGGGATGAATGATCGGATCAACCCGTCGAAGATCGAGGACTACATCCGGGAGGGGGGCTACGCAGGGCTCGCCAAGGCGCTTTTCGAGATGAACCCGGATCAGATCATCGACGAGGTGCAGCGCGCGGGGCTCAGCGGGCGGGGCGGCGGCGGCTTCCCCACCGGACAGAAGTGGAAATTCTGCCGCGCCGCCGAGGGGGACACCAAGTACGTCATATGCAACGCCGACGAGGGCGACCCGGGCGCGTTCATGGACCGCTCGCTGCTAGAGGGGAACCCGCACGCCGTGCTCGAGGGGATGGCGATCGGCGCCCGCGCGATCGGCTCATCGCACGGATATATCTATATCCGCGCCGAATATCCGCTGGCGATCGAGCGGCTGCGGATCGCGATCGACCAGATGCGCGAGCGGGGACTGCTCGGCGAGAATATCCTCGGATCGGATTTCTCGTTCGATATCGTCATCAAGGAGGGGGCAGGCGCATTCGTCTGCGGCGAGGAGACCGCACTCATCGCCAGCATCGAGGGGCGCCGCGGGATGCCGGTGGCGCGCCCGCCATTCCCCGCTATCAAGGGGCTCTTCGGCAAACCCACCAATATCAATAACGTCGAGACCTGGGGGAACGTTCCGCACATCATCACCGGTGGCGCGGACGCGTACGCGGCGCGCGGAACCAAGGGGAGCAAGGGGACCAAGATCTTCTCGCTCGTCGGGCAGGTCAACAACACGGGCCTCGTCGAGGTGCCGATGGGGATGACGCTGCGCCAGCTCGTCTACGAGGTCGGCGGCGGGGTCAAGGGCGGCCGCGCGCTCAAAGCGGTGCAGTCGGGCGGCCCCTCGGGCGGCTGCATCCCCGCGCATATGATGCACCTGCCGATCGACTACGAATCGCTCGCGCAGGCCGGCTCGATCATGGGCTCGGGCGGCCTTGTCGTCATGGACGAGACCACCTGCATGGTCGACCTGGCGCGCTACTTCGTCACGTTCACGGAGAACGAGTCGTGCGGGAAGTGCGCCCCGTGTCGCCTCGGCACGCGGCAAATGCGGATGATCCTCGACGACATCTGCGAGGGGCGCGGCACGGAAGAGAGCATCGCGCAACTCGAATCGCTCGGCGAGGCGGTCGGCAAGGGGTCGCTCTGCGGCCTTGGCCAGACCGCGCCGAACCCGGTGCTCACGACGATCAGGTACTTCCGCGACGAATACCTGGCGCACGTGCGCGAAAAGCGCTGCCCCGCGGGCGCCTGCGAGTCGCTGTTCGTCGCAACCTGCTCCAACGGTTGTCCAAGCGAGGTGGATATTCCGGCCTACCTCTCGCTCGTGGCGGAAGGCCGCAGCGAAGAGGCGCTAAGGAGCCACATGGACCGGAACCCGTTCCCATCGGTGTGCGCGCGTGTGTGCCCGCGCCCATGCGAGGCGCGCTGCCGGCGCGAGACGGTGGACAGGCCGGTGGCGATTCGCGCGGTGAAGCGCTTCATGGTCGATGCCGCGACGGACGTCAGCGTGCCGGTGATGGACCGGCCGCGCGAGGAGCGGCGGCGTACGGCGGTCGTCGGCGCGGGCCCGGCGGGACTGACTACGGCTTACTTCCTGCGGCGCCTCGGGCATGACGTTACCGTGTACGAGGCGATGCCCGAGCCCGGCGGGATGCTGCGTTACGGAATCCCGTCCTACCGGCTGCCGCGCGAGGAACTCGAGCGCGACATAGAGCGCATCACGAGCATGGGTGTGAAGATCGTCTGCGGTGCCGCCATCGGCAAGAAGCTCTCCATAGCGAAATTGCGCAAGGACCACGACGCTGTCTTCGTCGGCAGCGGCGCCTGGGCGGACGTGACGATGGCCGTCCCGGGCGAGGAAGGGCGCGGCGTCGCCTCGGGGATTGAATTCCTCAAAAAGGTGGAACTCGGCGGCCCGGTAGACCGGATCAGTGGGGACGCGGTTGTGGTGGGCGGCGGCAATACCGCGATCGACGCGGCGCGCACCGCGCTGCGGCTGGGTGCGAAGAGTGTCACTGTTGTCTACCGCAGGACCCGCGAAGAAATGCCGGTTCAGCCCGAAGAGATCGCCGAGGCCCTGGAGGAGGGCGTGAAGTTCGAGTTTCTCGTTGCTCCGGTCGAGGTCATCCGCAACGGCCGCAAGTCCGCGGTGGCGATCAAGCTGCAGCGGATGCGGTTGGCGGACTTCGACGACAGCGGCCGCAGACGGCCGGTGCCGATAGAGGGTGAGATCATCGAGATTCCGGCGGCGCACATCATCCGGGCGATCGGCCAGAAACCGATCGTCCCGGTCGGCGGACCGCCGGTTTCGAATCGCGGCACGGTCGACGCGGATCGATTCTCGCTCGCAACGGAGTTCGACGGCGTATTTGCCGGCGGCGATGCCGTGCTCGGTCCGGCGACGGCGGTAGAGGCGATCGCGCACGGGCGGCGGGCGGCGGAAGCGATCGAGCGTTACCTGCACCCGGGCCAGCCCGCGCGGTTTCCGTGGAACGCCCCGCGCGCGCTCGACACGGCGTTCGACCCCGCAGCCGCCCCGTCGGCAGCGGCGCGCCGCGAAACGCCCAAGCTGTTGCCGATCGAACGGCGAGCGAGTTTTGACGAGGTGGAGTTGGCGCTGTGTGCCGACGACGCCCGCCTGGAGGCGGGCCGCTGTCTGAGGTGCGATTTCGGCAGAACGGTCGTTTCGAGGGATGAGGAGTAACCATGCCGAACCTGACGATTAACGGCCGCACGGTCACGGTTGAGCAAGGACAGACGGTGCTCGACGCCTGTCGCACCGCCAAGGTGTACGTGCCGACGCTCTGCGATGACCCCGAACTCGAGCCGTACGGCGCGTGCCGCCTGTGCATCGTCAAGGTCGACGGTCTGCGCGGCCTGCCCACCGCCTGCACCACGCCTGCCGCCGACGGGATGAAGGTCACGACCGAGGACCCCGAGATTCTGAACGTGCGCAAATGGACGGCGCAGCTCCTGCTCGCTGACCATCCGCTGGATTGCCTGACCTGCGCGCAATGCGGGACTTGCCGGCTGCAGGAGGTCGTCGAGCATCTGGGGATTCGCGAACGTGTCCTGCAGCCGATGGTGCGCGATGCGAAAGTCGACGACTCGAACGCCTGCTACGCCATCGACATGCGCAAATGCATTCTGTGCGGCCTGTGCGTACGCGCATGCGACGAGATACAGCAACTCGGGGCCATCGATCTGGTGAAGCGCGGCTACGCGAGCGCCGTCGAACCGTTCGGCGGCGGTCCGATCATGGACTCCATCTGCGAGTCATGCGGCGAGTGCGTGGAGCGCTGCCCCACAGGGGCGCTCACCGTACGGCAGTACCTCCGGCCCGAACGCGAAGTTTCCACCGTGTGCCCGTATTGCGGCACCGGCTGCCGGATTGTCCTGGGCGCCCGGGGAGACACCGTCGTGAGCGCCCGCGGCGACGTCGACGCGCCGGTATCGCGCGGGCGTCTGTGTGTGAAGGGACGATTCGGATCGTACGAATTCGTGTCCCATCCCGACCGCCTCAAGACCCCGCTCATACGTACCGCCGATGGCTTTCGCGAGGCGTCCTGGGAAGAGGCGCTGGCCCTCGTCGCCAGCGAGTTGAAGAAATACCGTGGCGACGCATTCGGGGGGCTGTCCTCGGCCAAGGTCACCAACGAAGACAACTACGTGTTCCAGAAGTTCGTGCGCGCCGCCATGGGGACGAACAACGTCGACCACTGCGCGCGCCTGTGCCACTCCTCCACCGTCGCGGGGCTGGCGCTGTCGTTCGGTTCGGGGGCGATGACGAACTCCGCGGACGACCTCCTGGACGCCGACGTCATCCTCGTGACCGGATCGAATACCACCGAGAACCATCCGATCATCGGGCTCAAGATCCGCGAGGCGGTTGCGCGCGGCGCGAAACTCCTGCTCTTCGACCCGCGCCAGATCCAGTTGAGCCAGATCGCCACGGTCTGGGCGCGGCAGAAGCCGGGCACGGACGTGGCCTGGATCAACGGGGTGATGCACGTCATCATCCGTGACGGGCTGATGAAGACGGCGTTCATCGAGTCCCGCACCGAGGGGATCGAGGCGGTCGAGAAACTCGTGGCCGAATATACGCCGGATCTTGTGTCGGAGATCACCGGGGTGCCGGCCGCGCTCATCGAACAGGCGGCCCGCCTCTACGCCACGGCGGACCGGGCGTCGATCGTCTATTCGATGGGCATAACCCAGCACACGACCGGCGTCGATAACGTCCGGTCGCTGGCGAACCTGGCGATGATCACCGGGCAGATCGGCCGGCCCGGCACCGGCGTCAATCCGCTGCGCGGCCAGAACAACGTCCAGGGCGCATGCGACATGGGCGCCCTGCCGAACTACTATCCCGGCTACCAGCAGGTCGCCAACGCCGACGCCCGCGCCAAGTTCGAGAAAGCGTGGAACGTCGCGCTCCCCGACAAGCCCGGCCTGACGGTGACGCAGATGCTCCCCGCGGCCCTCGAGGGAAAGATCAAGGCGCTGTACATCATGGGCGAGAACCCCATGCTCTCCGATGCCGACGTCACGCACGTCGCGGAGGCGCTCGGCAAGCTCGAATTCCTCGTCGTGCAGGACATTTTCCTTACCGAAACGGCGAAGCTTGCCGATGTCGTGTTGCCGGCGTCTTCGTACGCCGAGCGCGGCGGGACGTACACTAATACCGAGCGCCGCGTACAACTCACGAAACCGGTCGTGCGCCCGCCGGGGCAGGCGCGAGGGGACCGGGAGATCATCTGCGAACTCGCCACCGCCGTCGGTTACCCGATGAGCTTTGTGTCGCCGGCCGAGGTCAATGACGAGATGCGGGGACTGACGCCGTCCTACGCGGGTATTTCGCATGCGCGGCTCGAGGCGGGGGCGCAGCTGCAATGGCCCTGCCCGTCGGAGGACCACCCGGGAACGCCGATCCTGCACCGCGAGACCTTCACGCGCGGCCTCGGCCAGTTCCACCCGGTCGCTTACCAGCCCGCGGCCGAAGTAACCGACGCGTCATTCCCGATCGTGCTGACCACGGGCCGGATGCTGGAGCACTACCACACCGGGACGATGACCCGGCGGAGCCAGGGCCTGAACGGCCTCGTCCCCGGGCCGTTCGTCGAGGTCAGCGGCGCCGATGCGAAGAAGATCCGCGTCAAGGATGGCGATCGCGTGAAGGTGAGTTCGCGCCGCGGCTCGATCGTCCTTCCCGCCAGGGTGGGGAGCCGGGTGGACACGGGCGTCCTGTTCATCCCGTTCCATTTCTGGGAGGCGGCGGCCAACGTTCTCACGAACCCGGCATCCGACCCGACGGCAGGAATCCCGGAATTCAAGGTTTGCGCCGTGCGGCTGGAGCGCGCGCCGGAACACAGCTGAAGGCAGCCAATTCATACGGCTATGATCGGCCGGCGGCCGACTGCGGTCGAGGCCGGGCCGGCGCGCGATCTCCTTCACCGATGGTGTGACGGCCCCGCAAAGCCCGGCGCATGCCGGTCTCCCGCCGCCGCCGGATTTGTGCGGCAAAGAGCTCCGCGTGCCCTAACCCACCGCCGCCCGCCGGCGCCCCGACAGCCTCCCGGAAGAAGGGCCTGCCTTCAAGCCTGCGGGCCCGCTACAGGGCGGGGCGGGGCCGCGGCGCCCCGGCCGCGTGGAACAACCCCATGCACCGGTGTTTCCTGCGGGTTTCAGCGGGGGTGTTATGGAAAATGGAGAGGCTGAATTGATACGTATGCGTATGAATAGACGGGCTGGCGTGTTCGGGTAGCGCGCTGCACTGGGACGGGATAGCGGAGAGCAGAGATAGCGTTCCGATGTCCGGACAACCCCGACTTGAATCCGACACGATGTAGTCTTGGCCCCTGTTATCGAACTGTGGGAATTCCGGTATTCGCATTTGCTTTGTGGTGCAGCCCGGACGTACCCCGGAACTGCCGTGCCTAGGTGTCCTGACGATCTTTTGCGGTCGTCGACTGACTGTCGCAGTGATCGTGGATCGAACACGCTGACGTTGATCACGCCGCGGGCGAATGTTATGGTTAACAACCTTCAAAAAAAATAGCGCAAGAACTCGTCCAACAGGGAGAACATCACATGTGTCGCAGTTTTATTGCGGTCGTACTGGCCGTCGTTTTTGCCGCCTACCTCAGTCCCATCAGCGATAGTATCGCCAATCCTGAGCCCGCTGGTCCGCCGGACAAGGAGTTCGGCGTGACGGCGTTGTCGACGAAGCCCTGGCTCGTCAGTGGCGGCGACGTGCTGGTCGATATCCGGTTGCCGCGAACGGTCCCGGAACATCAGGTCCGGGTCACCCTTAACGGGTCGGTTGACGTCACGAGCGCGTTTCATCCGGTCGCCGGCCGCCGTGCCCTACGCGGCCTGGTAACGGGTCTGGCGCCGGGCAGTAACACATTGGATGTGACAGCGAACGGGCGGGGCAAGGGCCGGCCCTCCGCGACTCTGGACCTGACAAACTGGCCGATAACCGGCCCTATCATCTCGGGCCCGCACGAACAGCCGTTCTTCTGTCAGACGGAACAGTTCCGTCTGGGCAGCGGCGCCTTGGGCGGCGAAACCCTGGGGCCGCCACTTGATGAGAATTGTTCGGTCGCGACCCGCGTCGACTACCTGTACAAGTCGACTGACGGCACCCTTGAGGTTCTCCCGTTGGGCCCTTATCCCAACGACGTCGCCGAAACCACGACCAATGAAGGAAATACAGTCCCCTATATCGTCCGTCTCGAGACAGGGACCATCAATCGTGCCATCTATGAGATCGCGTTCCTGCACCAGCCCGGCATGCCGCTTCCCGATCCTTTTGCCCGGACGCCGGGATGGAACGGGCGGCTCGTCTATCGGCAGGGCGGCGGGTGCCGCCGCGGATGGCACATCCAGGGGAGCGATACTGGGGGCGTGCTGATCGACGACGTGCTCGCACGCGGCTATGCAACCGCTGCCGCATCGCTCAACCGATACCGGAACAACTGCGCCGATATTCTCTCCTCCGAGACCACGATGATGGTCAAGGAACACTTCGTAGAGCAATTTGGCGTGCCGCAATACACGTTGGGTACCGGCTCCTCCGGCGGCTCCTATCAAAGCCATCAGACCGCCGACAACTATCCCGGCGTGTTCGACGGCATCCTCATCGGACGGAGCTTCCCCGAGGTCGGGTCTGCAACGGTCCAATTGCTCAGCGACGCCCGGCTATTGAAACATTACTTCGATGACGCGATCGCCGCGGGCACTGTTCCCTGGACCGAGGAGCAACAGCGCGCCGTCGCGGGTTTTGGTGTCTTCGCCAG
>Ga0224512_10003369_pt1 | contig 14128 bp, 14 predicted proteins | sample SF_May12_sed_USG_4_FD_169103 | JGI IMG/M metagenome (GOLD analysis project Ga0224512, IMG submission 169103) | Sediment microbial communities from San Francisco Bay, California, United States - SF_May12_sed_USGS_13 | ecosystem: Environmental > Aquatic > Marine > Sediment | place: USA...
ACCCGTGGGCCATCCGGCGCCGGACGCCAGCGTGCCGCAGAGCCGGCCTTCCCGGTCTGGGAATCCTCGACGTAAGCGTCACCCGGGGGTACTACCGACTGGGCGGCGATGCGCTCCGCGGGAAGCAGCAGGGCCGTGACGGCCAGGCCGAGAAGTTGCACCAGGGTTCGAATCGTCAGTCGAGCTCTCCCTTCGCCCAATGTCGAGGTCCTTCGCGCGGGCCAACATAGTGGTGCCCGGCAAAGCAGCGGAAGTCAAGGCCGACCCTGCGATTCTGCGCCGGATTTCGGGTTGACAAGTTTCGGGGTGCGGCGTACCATCGGTGGCCCGATGCGGGGTGGAGCAGTCTGGTAGCTCGTCGGGCTCATAACCCGAAGGTCGCAGGTTCGAATCCTGCCCCCGCTATTCACGATGGCGTGCCCCGTGCGCTGGCGACGGCAGGCGGGGCATTTTGTTTTGGACCCAACGCTGCCTGATATTTGTAGAGACTCCTATTCCGGGGTAGCTCAGTGGCCAGAGCGGGTGGCTGTTAACCACTAGGTCGAGGGTTCGAATCCCTCCCCCGGAGCTCGAAGACGGCTGGGTAGCTCAGCCTGGTAGAGCACCGCGCTGAAAACGCGGGTGTCGGCGGTTCGAGTCCGCCCCCAGCCATGTTGCAAAAGCACAGGGGCGTAGCTCAACTGGCAGAGCACCGGTCTCCAAAACCGAAGGTTGTGGGTTCGAGTCCCTCCGCCCCTGTTGTTTGGTTTGGCGGTCTCGAAGGCCGGGCTCGCGTAGCTCAGTGGTAGAGCGCATCCTTGGTAAGGATGAGGTCGCGGGTTCAATCCCCGCCGCGAGCTCTCAGCAGTTTGAGAGGGAAGGCTGGACGAAATTCTCAGCTGCGAGCGCCCGTAGCTCAGCTGGAAAGAGCATCGGCCTTCTAAGCCGAGGGTCGCAGGTTCGAGTCCTGCCGGGCGCATGGAGACAGCCGGATGCTGCCGGGACACGTGGGCACGCCCCCATCGTCTAACGGTTAGGACACCACTCTTTCAAGGTGGAGATAGGGGTTCGATTCCCCTTGGGGGCATGACGGGGCCGTAGCTCAGTTGGGAGAGCGCTTGAATGGCATTCAAGAGGTCAGGGGTTCGACTCCCCTCGGCTCCATGTGAACAACGAAGCAACGCAGATCAGCACATGCGCCGCTAGCTCAATCGGCAGAGCAACTGGCTCTTAACCAGTAGGTTGAAGGTTCGATTCCTTCGCGGCGCATTTCCGGATTGTACAGGTGGGTTGGGACCCACCAAGTCGTCATGCGCCCGTAGCTCAGCTGGATAGAGCGTCGGCCTCCGGAGCCGAAGGTCACAGGTTCGAATCCTGTCGGGCGCACTCCATTGTCCGTTCAGACGATCTCCGCAAGCAGATCGTTGGCCACCTTCACCGCGTCATGGGGGCCGACGAGGACCACGTAGTCGCCGCTCTTTACCTTCGTGTTCCCGCGGGGCACCACGAACGTGTCACTCCGGATGATCGCGGCCACAACGCATTCCCGCGGGATTCCGATCTGGCTTATCTCGCGCCCCTCCACCTTCGCGCGCTCCGGTACCAGCACGCTGACGAGCCCGGCCACTCCGCTGCCGATCTCGAACAGTTCTGCCACTCCCGGGCGATCGAGGTAGTTCTCCACCAGGGCCGCAGTTGCCCAGGGTGCACTTATGGCCACGACCCCGTGCTCGGCGAGGAGAGGGATGTACTCCGAATCCTGCACGATCGCCATCACGCGAGGCATGCCGAGGCGGATGGCCTGCAGCGCCGTGATGACATTCCTGCCGTCGTCGTCGGATGCGGCGACGGCGACGTCCACGTTCCCGACGCCTACCTGTTCCAGGATTTCTTTCTTGGAGGGGTCGCCCTGGTAGATCGGAACCCCGTACCTCTGTTCCAGCATTTTGCAGCGCGCTTCGTCCGGTTCGACGAATGTCAGCTGGTGCTCGGCGGTTCTGAACACCAGGCGAAAATCGTCCCGGGCCAGCAGCCGGTCGGCAATATTCTGTGCCTGCCTGCCGCCACTCATGATCAGTACTCGCATTAGAGGCCTCCGTCTCGCTTTCCAAAGCAATAGTAGACGTGCACCCGCAGCCGGAAGACGAGACATCACGACTCGATTCGCAGGCCGCGCGGTATAGACGATGATGCCGGCCAGCGTGAGGCCGGTGCCGGCCAGCAGGCTGCGCGGCTCGAGGGCCGGTACAAACAACCAGCATGACAGCATTCCGAGGATTGGGATGGCTGGATACCAACCGACCTTGAATGGCCGGCGAAGACTCGGCATGCGCCTTCGAAGCGCGATGACAGCGTAGTTGACCAGCCCGAGCCCCATCAGGTAGCCGAAGTCCGCCACGGAAGCGACCAGTCTGACGATGCCCGAGGCGCCGAAGGCGGCGACCATCACCGCGCACACGGCCAGCGCGACGTGCGGTGTTCGGAAGCGGGGGTGGAGTCGCGCCAGGGCGACCGGAAAGTGCCCGTCCCGTCCGAGCGCAAACAGAACTCGGGCGGCAGCTCCCAGGGTGATGCTGAACGCCGACAGGCTGGCCATGATCGCCGCGGTGATCGCCGCCCAACGCCCCCAGCCGCCGAACAGCCGATCGGCCGCGAAGATGAATGGCACATCGGTCTGTGCGAGTTCCGAGTAGTGAACGCCGCCCATCATCACGAATACGACGGACACGTAAATGGCGGTACCCAGTCCCAGCGTGATGAGAATCGCTCGAGGTATGGTCCTGCCGGGGTCGACGATCTCTTCGGACGCAACCGTGATCAACTCGAAACCGACATACGAGATGTAGATGAGCGCCATCGCCGGGACGAACGGTTCCCACCCCATCGGTGCCAGTGGCTGAAGGTTGGGCGCCTCGACCTTGGCGAGTCCGAGGACAGCGAACCCGACCAGAGTCGCCAGCTCAATCAGGTTCATGATCGTCACGAGCCGGACGGTTTCGGACATTCCCCGGAGGTTTACGGCGCCGAAGACGATCGTCGTCGCCAGGGCAATCAGGGCGAGGCTCGCGCCGGGCCAGAAGTAGACTTTGATCGTCAGCGCGAAGATCAGCGCGTACATGGCGCAGGCCAGCGTATTCCCGATCCAGAAGAACCAGCCCGTGAGAAACGCGAGAGGCCGGGGCAACGTCCGTGAGGTGAACGAGTATCCGCCGCCCGCGAGGGGGATCGCCGCGCCGAGCTCGCTGTAGTTGAGCGCCGTGAAGATGGTCAGCGCGCCCATGACCAGGTAAACGAGTACCCCGAGGGGCCCGACCATGTGCGCGAGTTCACCCGGCAACGCGAATATCCCCGGCCCCATCATCGCCCCGATACCGATCATCACGGCACCGAACAGCCCGATGCTCCGGTGATACGTGACGGACTGCATCAGCGGCGGTTCAGACGACGACGAACGAGAATCATGAGGATCTCCGCCGGCCCCGGTATCAGGGTCAGGGAGATCCTGACACATCGTCTGGGCCGCCCTATGAAATTCCTCAGTTCGCCGTCCAGCGCAAGGTGCTCTCGCGCGGGACACTCAGAAACCGAAACTCGCCAACTGCAGGCCCAGCCTGAGGAGCTGGCGCATCCACCGTTTGGGGCACTTTGTCTCCGGACGCACGTCGACTACCTGTTCTGGTCGACGGAGGAACCGTTCTACACGCGGGACGTCCTGCCCTACCTGCGCGAGCTGGAGACTCCCTAGATCAGGCGTTTCCGAAAAACAGCAGCCGTGCGGCGACACGGAGCCGATACTCGGCGGTCGATCGGATGTCGTCGATGGGCGATACATCTGCCGCCAGGGCCGCTTCGACGTCCTCGACGGAGCCCGCCGCGCCATCCGAATCGAACAGCGCCTCCACGGACGGACAGCGCCGGACTGTAGGTGCGAGGCTGGCGGCGACGACTCGCCATCCGTCCTCCGAATGGCTCGTCGCCAGTCCCACTTTCGCGATTGCCTGTGCCCGCCGCGATCCGACCTTCTCGAATCGTTGTCCGGTGCGGGCCGCCAGCGGCACGCGGATCTCGCGGATCAGCTGGTCTCCGGCAAGCCGCATGTCCTTGTAACCGAGGTAGAACTCGGACAGGAGAATCTCTTCCACGCCCCGCTCGGACTGGACGACGACCACGGCGTCGTACGCCATCAGGACGGGAACGCCATCGGCCGCGGGCGAGCCGTTGGCGATGTTGCCCGCCCAGGTTCCGCGGGCCTGGATCTGTACGGAGCCGACCTGCCGGGCGGCATCCACCAGCAACGGCAGGTCTCGGGCGGAGCGCGGATCCCTGATCACGTCCCAGTACGTCGTCGTGCCACCCAGAACCAGTGCTTTGTCCGTCCAGTGGTGCGCGCGCAGTTCGCCGGGCCGGCCGAGATCGAGATAGGTCGCGTCCCGGCCCGCATGGTTGGCCGGCCAGTGAACGAGCAGGTCCGTGCCCCCGGCCAGCGGGATCGCCGTGGGCTCGTCCGCCAGCATGCCAAGCGCCTCCCGCACCGATCCCGGACGCAGCACGTTCATTCCGTGTCCCCGCGCTCGTCGGCACCCAGCGCCCGTTCGATACTCTGGACGATTCCATCGTATCCGGTGCAGCGGCAGAGATTTCCCGCCATGAGTTCGCGGATACGATGCGAACTCAGCAGATCCCGATTCGCCAGCAGCCATGTCGCAGTCATGACCACACCGGGCGTGCATGCCCCGCACTGCGTGGCCCCGCCCGCCAGGAACGGAGCCAGCAGTGCCTCATCCAGCGACTCCACCGTTTCGACCCTCCGGTCGGCCACCTGAAACGTCAGAACGAGACAGGAGTTAACCGGCAGGCCATCGAGGAGCACGGTGCAGGCACCGCACTCGCCCTCGGCGCAACCCTCCTTGGTCCCCGTGAGCCCGAGCCCGTACCGCAGGGTGTCCAGCAGCCGTTCACCCGGATCGACCTCGAGTTCCGTTTCCACGCCGTTGAGCAGACAGCGAATCGCGATCGTGTCTCCCGTGACGGGAAGGTCGCCGGCCGACCGATGCGGAACGCTCACGAAGCCTCGCGCGCCGCGAGGCCGTCGTGTTCCGCCATCAGCCGCTCAGGCGTAAGCGGAATCGCCACCGCAGGGACTCCGAGCGCGTGGGCCACGGCATTCGCGATCGCCGGTCCGGGGCCGTCCATCGGCAGCTCGCCGATTCCCTTGGCGCCCTGGGCGCCGTGCGAGTAGGGTGTTTCGAGAAACTCCACCCGAATCGGTGGCAGATCGTCGCTGGTGGGAATGATGTAGTTGGTGAGCTGGCAATTCTGCATCGCTCCGTCCCGCCAGCTGAAGTCCTCCAGCAGCGCCCAGCCGATCCCCTGGGCCACGCCTCCCTGGATCTGCCCGGTGGCCAGCGTCTGATTCAACACGCGGCCGATCTCCTGCACGGCGACAAAGTCCGTGACGCGCGTGGAGTAGGTCTTCAGATCAACCTCGACTTCCGCCACGTAGGCGGCCCAGGCAAACGCTCCGTAGGCATCACCTCGATAGGTCTCCTCGTCCCACTCGACATGCGACGGCTGCAGGTAGGTGGCCTCGCCGACGAGTTCCTCCTGACCCGGCGCCGCATACCAGGTACGAATCGCCTCGGCGACCGCGTCACCCCGGGCGGCGTCGGTCAGACCCAGCCGTCGTCGCAGGTCGTCGCACGCCTGCTCGACGAGGTATCCCACTACCATCGCCGTGCGGGACGCGACAGATGGTCCGCTGTCCGGCACTCGATGCGTATCGGGCTGCGCCACTTCCACCGTATCCGGATCCAGGCCGAGTCTCTCCGCAGCGAGCTGCGTGAAGATCGTCGTCGTGCCCTGGCCCATTTCCACGCTGGCGGCCCGTACTTCCACGCCCCCTCTCGGAGTAGCTGCGACGTGCACCACGGACTGCAGCATCACCTCCCCGTTTCCCGTGAACCCGGCACCGTGGTGGAACACGGCCAGGCCGAGTCCGCGCTTCGCCAGCGGATGGGATTCGTTATGCCGTCTGATCTGTTCACGGCGCGTACCCCACCGGCAGGCGGCCAGGGCGGTATCCAGAACTTCGAGCCTGTCCGCCCCATCGCTGATCGTTTGTGACGTACCCGTTTGCTGGCCGTCGCGGATCAGGTTGACCCGGCGGAACGCCGCCGGATCCATTGCGAGTCGGGCCGCGACGACGTCCATATGCCGCTCGAGGCCGAAGAACGCCTGGGGAGCCCCAAACCCGCGAAACGCTCCGAACGGAGCGGAGTTCGTGAGCATGGCCCGCCCGTCGATCCGGACCGCATCACAGGCGTACGGGCCGCCGGCGTGAATCACGGCCCGGCTCAGCACGACGGGCGACAGCGTGACGTAGGCTCCGCCATCCAGGACGATCTCGATATCCTGTGCCAGCAACCGGCCGTCGCTGTCCACGCCGGTCCGATGCCGCACGCGCGACGGATGCCGCTTCGTCGTGACGGCCAGGTCCTCCCAGCGATCGTAGATCAGCTTGACCGGGCGTCCCGACTTCAGCGACAGCAGGGCGGCATGAGCGGCGATCATCGACGGATACTCCTCCTTGCCTCCGAACCCGCCGCCGGTGGCCGTCTGGATCACCCGGATGCCTGCTTCATCGCGGTCCAGCAGCGGCACGAGCGCCTTGACCACGTAATAAGGGCACTGCATCGATCCCTGGATCACGAGCACGTCGCCGTCGACATGGGCCCGCATGCCCTGTGTCTCGAGGTATACGTGCTCCTGCGATCCGGTGAAGTACTCGCCTTCGACCACGATGGGTGCGGCGGCGAGCGCCGCCTCGATGTCGCCCTTTTCGATCAGGATGTGCTTGAGGACGTTGTCCGTTCCGTGCTGGATGCCGCCGGCCTCCGGAACCGCGCAGAAATCGAGTACCGGAGCTTCCAGCTCCACGCGCACGGTGACCAGCGCCGCGGCCCGGCGCACGATGTCCCGAGACGGATGGGCCAGCAACACGACGGGTTCGTGAACGTGCCGCACGTATCCGTCGGCCAGGGCAGGCTGGTCATACTCCATGAGGAACACCGCATTGCGACCGGGGATGTCGTCGGCCGTGACGATGACGAACTCCGACCAGTCGATGGAAGGGTCGAACTCGACGGCGGTGATCCGGCCGCGCGGTGACGGACTGCGGACCGTGGCCCCCCACAGGTGGTCGGCCGATGGCAGGTCGTCCACGTAGAGCTCGCGACCCGTGAGTTTGGCCATGCCTTCGCGACGCTTCAGGTCCGCCTCCTTGCCTGCCCCCGAGGGCTGAAGTCCGGCTTCCGGGCGCGTTCGCGAAACCTGCCGCCTCGTTCAGCCACCGGCAACGTCGCGGGGCTCGCCAGCTTCTGGCCTCTCCACGGCGTACAGCGCTACAAACTCGACGCACCCCCCCCGGAAATCTGCTCCGGCTTGTCGGTTCCCGGTGCTGCCACCAATGTACGCCCCATGAGCCACGACCGGGATGCGGCGCAGTTTCTGACCCAGGCGATCATGTTGGCCCGCGAGAACGTGGAGAGCGGCGCCGGCGGCCCGTTCGGCGCGGTGGTCGTGAAGAACGGCGAGGTGATCGCGACCGGAACGAATCTCGTAACGGCGTCAGACGATCCGACGGCGCACGCAGAAGTCGTGGCGATTCGGAATGCCTGCGAATCGCTGGGCACCTTCCAGCTGGACGGGTGCGAGATCTACTGCAGTTGCGAGCCCTGTCCGATGTGCCTCGGCGCAATCTACTGGGCGCGCCCCGTGCGCGTCGTGTTCGCGAGCACGGCCCATGACGCGGCCGATGCCGGATTCGACGACAGCTTTATCTATGATGAAGTCCGCCGCCCGCGCGATCGCCGCCGGCTGCCGTTGGAGCAGCTCCGCGTGCCGCAGGCCGGCGAGGAGTTCATCGCCTGGATGGAGAACGAGGACCGGATCGAGTACTGACCGTCAGCGGCGGCCGAACAACCGGACCACGGCCCTCCTGCCCCCCATCGTCCTCGCATCGTACCAGAATTCGACGGCTCGAATGACCCGGTCTCCGCCATCCAGGTCTATGCTCCGGGTCTCGCCGCCAGCTCGAATCGTCGTCCGGATCGGGATTTCCTGCCGCGTGCCGTTCCCGAAAATGACCAGGACGCGGTGGAAGTCGACTGCCGTTCGGTCCACCGTCAGCTTGATGCGATCGAACTCCCCGGCCCGTGCCCCGATGTCGATCCGATCATGGTCGATTCGGTCGGTCACCGTGCGTTCACCCAGCCGGACCCAGCCCGATCCGTGCACCGGTCCCGACGCGCAGGCGCCCGTCGCCAGGAACAAACATACCGCCAGCAGTTTCGTGTTCACGATGTGCCTCCGGATCTTCGTGGTTCGCTCCCCCTGTATTCGGGAAACAGACGCCCGGAGTGGCGATCCGGTCACACCAGGCGCGGCTCACACGCCCGGCCTGTATCATCCCGGATGATTTCCGTTTCCGGCCTCGCCAAGTCGTTCGGCGTCCAGACCCTGTTCGAGAACGCCACGTTCCAGCTCAACGCGGGATCGTGCTATGGACTCGTCGGCGCGAATGGCTCGGGGAAGACGACCCTGCTCAACATCCTCGCCGGAGAGGAGGACCCGACCGCCGGGTCGGTGTCGATCCCGAAGAAGCTCCGTCTCGGCGTACTGCGCCAGGACCAGTTCCTGTACGAAACCCAACAGGTGCTCGAAGTCGCGATGATGGGGCATCGCGAGTTGTGGGAGGCGATGGCGGCCAAAGAGCGGCTGCTGGAGGCCCCGGCGGAGGAGTTCGACGCCCATCGGTTTGCCGAGCTGGAGGAGACGATTCAGCGGCACGACGGGTACAGTGCGGAGGCTCGGGCGGCCGAAATCCTCGAGGGTCTCGGGTTTCCGACCGAAGTGCATCGCCACCCTTTGTCCACACTATCGGGCGGGTTCAAGCTGCGGGTCCTGCTCGCTCAGACCCTGGCCGGCTCACCGGACGTGCTTCTGCTCGACGAGCCGACGAACCACCTCGACATCCTGTCCATCCGCTGGCTGGAGAAGTTCCTCGCGAAATTCCCGGGTCCCATCGTCGTCATCTCCCATGACCACCGGTTCCTGGACAACGTCTCCTCGCACATTCTCGACGTCGATTACGAGACGGTCACCCTGTACCACGGCGACTACGCGCACTTCCAGCGAGCGAAGGTCGAGGAGCGGGAGCGGCGCGAGAAGGAAATCACGGAACGGGAGCGAGAGATTACGCACCACCAGCAGTTCGTCGATCGGTTCCGGGCGAAGGCAAGCAAGGCCAGGCAGGCTCAGAGCAAGCTCCGTCTGATAGAGAAGAAGGCGGACTCCCTCGAATCGCTGCCGCCCAGTTCTCGCCGTTATCCGCGGTTCCACTTCGAGCCGAGGAGGCCAAGTGGACGCGAGGTGCTCAAAGTCGACGCCGTCCGCAAGGCATTTGGTGACAACGAGGTTCTTCACGGTGTGAACCTGGAGCTTCGCCGGGGTGATCGACTGGCGATCATGGGACCGAACGGGATCGGCAAGTCCACGCTGCTGAAGATCGTGATGGGAGTCCTGCCGGCCGATGAAGGAACGGTGGAGTGGGGCTATGAAGCGCACCCCGGCTACTTCGCCCAGGATCATCATGAGCAGTTCGAGAGTCCCGCGTGGACGGCCGAAGAGTGGATCGCGGCATCGTGCCCTGGAAGCACGAAGGGTTTCATCAGGGGGGAGTTGGGACGGCTGCTGTTCTCGGGCGATGAGGCGGAGAAAAGCCTCGGCGCACTATCGGGAGGGGAAGCGGCGCGCCTCGTGTTCTGCCGCCTCGCGATCCAGAAGCCCAACGTGCTCGTACTCGACGAACCCACCAATCACCTGGACCTCGAGGCCATCGAAGCGCTCGTCGAAAGCCTGCGCTCGTACGATGGCACTCTCGTGTTCGTATCCCACGATCGCTGGTTCGTGTCTCGCCTCGCAACGCGCATCATCGAAATCAAACCGGACGGCATGTTTGATTTCGACGGCACCTACGAGCAGTACGTGCATGCCTGCGGAGACGACCACCTGGACGTGGACACGGTCGTCCTCAAGGCTCGGGTAAAGAAGCGCACAGTCCGCCAGGCCCAGAAGGCCGTCCGGGAGTCCGGCGACAAGGCGGCCGGCCCGAAGGCGCTGCGTCAGCGGCGCGAGCAGATCACGTCGGAGATCGAAGCCGGTGAGTCTCGGCTTCGTGATATCGATGCGGAGTTCTCCGATCCGAAGTTCTACGAACGCTCTTCGCCCGAAGCTGTCCGAATGCTGGAGGACGAGCGCGCCGCACTCGATTCCCGGCTGGCGGAGTTGATGGCCGAATGGGAGGCGGTGGAGGAGGAACTGGCGGACTACGCCTGAGTCAGGCGAGCCACCACACGGTGCCGAACAGCACAGCGAGCAAACCACACGCAACGATGCCCTGGGCAACACGGAACCGCGCGGACGTGGCCAGCAGAAGCAACATGCCCACGCCGTAGATCCCGGCCAGATCGCCGACCGCCGCCGCCGGATCCGCTGCCAGCCCAATCGCCACCCAGCCGACTGCCGCCGCCACCCACAGAAGTACCGAGAAATTCAGGCTGAAATACTCCCGGAAGTCGAGAATCGACGCCTCGAATCCCATTACGCGGGTCTTCTGTGCGCGCATCGCCTTCGTGAGTTCGGCCATATCGGGATCGTGGCGCGCCGCCCGCGCTGCCTGCACGAAACCCAGGAAGTGTCCAAGCCCGAACCAGACCATGAGCACGAGCCCGACCGTGAACAGCGTCTGTGCGATCATCCGTCGGCGTCAGTCATCGCAGTGCCCCCACGCGCCGGCTCCCGTCGCCCTGGTAGGCATACAAGATGGTCATGCAACCGGGTTCCGGTCCCGCACAATAATAGGACAGCACCCTAAGCTTGGCGAAGCGCCCGTCGGCGGTACGCAGCGCGTAGGTGACCGGATCCGGTTCCAGCAGGTGGGAAAACAGGTCGTACGCGTACCACGCGTCGAGCACGGCGTGAACCGTATCTCCGCCCGGCGTTACGATGCTTTGTGCATACCCTTCCGCCGGGACTTCCCGGACGTCCTCAAACGGGAGCTCCAGCCGAACTGCTCCCGCATGGCCCGAGAACCCAGGTCCTCCGTTGAGCATCAGGCGATGACGTTTCACACCCACATCCCAGGCGTCGTCCCCGGTCACGACCCGACCGGTCGCAAGGTCGAAACGCGTCCATGCGTCTCCGCTCCGAGCGTCCAGAGTCACCGTGTCGGGGCCGGCGAGCCCCGCCGGGCGATCGCGGATCTCGGGACTCGACAGCGAAAATACGGGCGGCTCCGGTCGGCGCAGCGAACTGACCACGATTGCGCTGATTGCGGCGACGAACACGACTCCGGTCGCCCACAACCACAAGGGCGTGGACTGCGTTCGCTCCACTACTTCCCTTTCCGGTGCAGGATGCGGTTGAGGTTTGCCAGGTAGACTCCGAGTCCCAGGGCAAACGCGGCGAAAATGAGCGCCAGGACGAGGTTGCCGGTTCCCGCGCCGTTCGAGTAGGCGGCGAACTCCCACCCGGAGTAGCCCAGGCAGAACAGAATCGCCGCCGAGATCAGGAATCTGTGAAATCCAATGATACCCACGAGGCCTCCACGGAGACGGTCGAGTGGCTGCGCGACGAACCATGAGCCGTCGCTCGCCATGAATGTACGATCGCGCCGCGCCGCCCGGCGACCGTGCGGCTGTGCGTTTGCGAAACGATCCCGCGCGGAGAACTATTGGCCGATGACCCTCAAGCACCGGACCTACTCCGAAGTCACGGGCACGGATGCCTCGCGCATGGTAGATCAGGTCAACGCCCAGCAGTCGCGCGTTGCCGAGCGGCTGGCAGGCGTGAAGGCGTGCGTCGCCGTGATGAGCGGCAAGGGAGGCGTAGGGAAGAGTCTGACGACGGCGGCGATCGCCGCGGCCTGCGCGGCTCGCGGTCTGACGGTCGGCCTGCTCGACGCCGACCTGGTCGGACCGAGCGCGGCACGCATGTCGGGCGTGAACCCGACGGGCCTGGAGGTGGATGAATCGGGAGTGGATCCCGCGACGTCTCCGGCGGGAGTCCGCGTGATGTCGATGGATCTCCTGATCGAGGACGATACTCCGTTGGCCTGGCGGGAGCCCGGATCCGAGAGCTTCGTGTGGCGCGGTGCGCAGGAACGTGGGGCGCTGAGGGAGTTCCTCGCCGACGTGCGGTGGGGCGAATTGGATCTGCTCCTCGTTGACCTGCCGCCGGGAACGCAGCGCCTGATCGACCTCGCCGAATTGCTGCCGTGTCTCGACGGTCTCGTCGTGATCACGATCCCGTCGGCGGCCTCCGAAGCCGCCGTATCGCGGTCAATGAGCCTTGCCGCCGAGAAGGGCATCCGGGTTCTGGGCGTCGTGGAGAACATGGCCGGATACGCGTGCGGCGACTGCGGAGAGGTCCGATCCCTGTTTCCGGGCGATGCCGGCCAGCGCCTCGCCGATCAGCACGATACGACTCTCCTCGGACGCATTCCGTTCGATCCCGACGCCGCGGGTCACGCGGATATGGGAGCGCTCGACCAGATGATGGACCACACCGTGGCAGGGGCCGCGATCGAGGCCATCGTCGACAGGCTCCTGGAGGCGATTACGTGAAGTTTCTGTGCATCGAGTGCGACGAGCAGATGATCTTCGAGCAGCGGCAGCTGCCCGGAGACGGGACGCTTGCGGCGGCTTTCCGCTGCCCGACGTGCGAGCGGGTGGTGGCCATGCTGACGAATCCGATGGAGACGCAGCTCGTGTCCTCGCTGGGCATCAAGATCGGTGGCCGGGAAGTGCCCGAGCAGCCGCTGGAACTGGTTCGAAGCGAAGTCGTCGGTGGTCGGGAAGACGCTTTCGTGGACGCGGAAGCGCCGCTGCCGGTGGAGGTCCGGGCCTCCGGTGCGGGTGCCGTCGTGTGGAGCCTGGCGGCGGTCGAGCGACTCGAAGGCGTCCCGCGTTTCGTGCGCGGCATGGTGAAGCGGATCTACGCCGACTACGCGAAACAACACGGAATCACCGAGATCACGCCCGAGATCATGGACAGGGCGCGATCCGATCTCGGCCTGGAGGGCATGTGAGTCCCGAGGCCACCGACGGCAAGGAAACCGTACGCGTCGTCGGCGACCTGACGGTCACCGTAGATCGCCTGGTGTGTGTGGGGTTCGGCGATTGCATCGATGAGGCACCGGAAGCGTTCGAGTTCGATGACGAGGGGATCGCAATCCTGACGGGTCCCGAGACTGTGGGACGGGAGCAGCTGCTGCGCGCGTGCGAGTCCTGCCCGGTGGACGCGATCACCGTGCTGGACGTCCTCGGCCGCACGCTGGTCCCAGAGGAATCTGCCCCGACCGATGACTGATCCGCGCGTCGCCGCGGAAGGACTCCGTTTTGGCTACCGGGCCGGGTCACCTGTAGTCGACGGCCTGGCATTCTCGGCGGGCCCCGGCGAGATCCTCGGTCTGCTGGGCCGCAACGGCTCGGGCAAGACGACGCTGCTTCGCCTGCTGGCCGGACTGCTAAAGCCGGGTTCGGGACAACTGACCGCGACGGACCTTCCTGCCGTGGTGCTCGACCGAGCCCCATTCCAGGAATCCCTTTCGGGGTCTGAGAATCTTCGCCTCGGACTGGCGCTCCGCGGGCGTGACCACGGGGCCGAAACGGCGACGAGCCTACTCTGCGCATTCGACCTTGCCGGGGACGCTCATCGTCCTGTGGGGGAGTACTCGCTCGGCATGCGACGGCGGCTCGCCCTGTCGGAGGCGCTGGCCAGCGGGAGTCCACTCCTGCTTCTCGACGAACCCACGCTCGGCCTCGACCCGGCCGGCCTCTCGGTGCTGACGTCCCTGGTGGGTCAGGCGGCCGACAGCGGGGATACGATTATCCTTGCTTCAAATGACGCGGGATTTGCGGAGCAGGTGTGTTCGCGCGTCCTCGTTCTAGAGGCGGGTCGCATTCTCGCGGACGACTCGCCGGCACGGCTGATTGCCGGTCTTGAGGCGCCAACGATCATCGAGGTCGAACATTCAACCGCCGTTCCATCCGCTGATCTGCCGCCGGGGCTGTCTGTCGTCGGTGCGGAG
>Ga0224512_10003370_pt1 | contig 14126 bp, 16 predicted proteins | sample SF_May12_sed_USG_4_FD_169103 | JGI IMG/M metagenome (GOLD analysis project Ga0224512, IMG submission 169103) | Sediment microbial communities from San Francisco Bay, California, United States - SF_May12_sed_USGS_13 | ecosystem: Environmental > Aquatic > Marine > Sediment | place: USA...
CGACGAGAAGAAGCGCGAGTTGGCCGAGCTGCGTCAGCGCGTCGTGGAGCTGCAGCAACAGGCGGCGATGACCGAGATCGAGCTGGAGCGCCTTCGGCAGCAGCTCGCGAAGCTCGAAGGGACCACTTCGCCGAGTGGGACGGACTCTTCAGAGGGGATGCTTTCCCCGTCGCCTCAAGCGCCGAGGGGGGCTGGTACTTCAGACGTCGCGTCGGCGCCATTCCGGCCGGAGGTGCCGGAGCTGGAAGTCGAGGACCTTAGTGTCTCGGAGCGGGAATCTGACTCAGTCGGCAATGACAGCAGCTTCCGGAGTGACTCCCAGTCGGCAACACCTCTGGGCGCCGACAGCGAATCCCTGCGCGGAGAAGCGTCGGGAGGCCCAGGAGCGGCTGCCGGTACAGGGATCTCTCTCGCGGGTCAAGCGCTCTATGATCGCGGATACACGCTTTTTCACCAGGGTCTCTACATCGATGCGGAGAGCGCATTCCAACAGTTCCTGGGTGCTTTCGGAACGACCGACCTGGCTGACAATGCGCAGTTCTGGATTGGCGAGTCCAGATATGCTCGCAAGGACCTGTCAGGAGCGCTGGCCGCGTTTCGAGAGACCGTCACGCGATATCCGACCGGAAACAAGGTCGCAGACGCGCTTCTGAAGGCGGGAGACTGCCAGCGTCAGCTGGGTGATCTGGGAGGTGCTCGGACGACCTATGAAGACGTCATTCGTCGCTATCCTGCAGCCGCTGCCTCGGCGGTGGCCGAGGATAGGTTGAGAAAGATGCCCTAGGCAGGCAGCAAAAGAGGAGAGAGACTGTGATTCCAGCCCTTGACAGCACGCGAGAAAAGCCGGTAGGTTCTCACCAGCCGTTAACAAGGTCGACAGAGGGTTCTAAACTCTTGAATTTGAAGATGTTTCGATACAGCTCAGTCGTTCTCACACTCGTTCTGGTGGCCGGTGCGGCGAGTGCCCACCAACCACCCACCAATCTTCATCGCGTCGGCGATCACTGGACCGCCTGGGATCCGCCATCAGTCTTTCCCGAGGGGGCGGAGATCCACACCGTCGTCAAGGGAGATACTCTGTGGGACCTCGCCGAACAGTTCTACGGGAATCCGTACCTGTGGCCGCAGATTTGGGAGAAGAACTCCTATGTCCTGGACGCACACTGGATCTATCCGGGCGATCCACTGGTCGTTGGTATCAGTGTGACGCCGATCGAGGATATTCGTGCTGCGGCGGACGACACGAGTGGGGCCGAGGGCGAGGAGTCAGCGGGTCTTCGCCTGGACCCAGGCGTGCGGCCGCCGGTGCCGCTGGGTAGTGAAGACGACATCTATTGCTCCGGCTTCATCGGTAACTTGGAAGAGTCCTTCCCGCGCCGCATTATCGGATCGGAGTATCAGAGCTTGACGCCGACGTTGGTGTCGGCGCGGCAATCAGGTTCCGAGCTTGGCGAGATCGACTCGGTCAAGATCGACTTGTCCGTCGGCGATGTCATCTATGTCGACGGAGGACAAGCTGCGGGCCTGTTTCCCGGAGATCTCTACACGATCGTTACGCCTCAGGAGAAGGTCTTACACCCGGAAAGCAATCGCTTGATGGGCCGTTTCTACAGTTACGTCGGACGCGTCAGAGTCCTCTCTGTGCAAGAAGATACAGCGATCGCAGAGATCGTCCATTCCTGCATGCCGGCTCGCGTCGGGGCCTCGCTGAGGCCTTTTGAAGAAGTGCCGGTACCGTTGGCTCGCCGGACACCGCTAGTCGGCATCAACGATCCTGTGAGCGCCCAAGAGTTGGCAGATGCGCCGATGATCGTGCGCTCGGAATCTCTGGTCGTATCACTGGGCCAGGACCACGTGGTTTACATCGACCGTGGAATGCAAGATGACGTGACACCGGGTGATGTGTTCACGATCTATCGCCTGAACAAGGGAGGCATGCCCCCCGTCGTCATGGGTGAACTAGGCTTGCTGTCGGTCCATGAGAACTCGTCGGTGGCGAAGATCCTCGAATCGCGATACACGATCCGAATCGGCGATCGGCTCGATCTCAAGAGACGTTAGTCGCAGCTCTGCGGCAGCTAGCATCGGGTGTACCTTCGTGCTAAGGTGGCCGCGTTCCTGAGTCCGCTGTAGCGCGAGTGTGGTGATGACGAAGAACCTGAATGGTCGGCTCGTGCAGTTGGTCGACGAACTGGTGGAAAAAGGCCTGACGCTGCACCAGGGCACGCGGGAATTCGAGAAGCAGTACATTTTGGCAACTCTGCGCCAGAACGACGGCAATTTGACACGAGCTGCCAAGTCTTTGGGCGTGCATCGAAACACTCTGCGCAACAAAGTCGGCAATCTTGGCATTGCGCAGGCAGACTATTTGGCATCCAGCGCCAAGCGTCGATCTCGTAGACGGCCAATCGCGCACTGAGACTTCCCAGCCGCCGGTGCCTGAAACAGCACCAGGAACGACACCGGCGAGGCCCCCGCTTCTCAGCTTCCAGGAGGCTGCTGGGTGGCTGTTGGCACCGGGTTTGCTTTAGGAGACAAGGGATTGGGGCTTTGGACCTCGATTGCTTCGTTCAGGGACTTTACTTGATGCGTCAAGAATCAGCCAAGCGGTTTTCCAGGGTAGCTCTTGCGACCATCCTGTTTCTCGTCGTGGCTCTCGAATCGCCGCCGACGACATCGTCGATATCCGAGGCCAGGCCGGCTCCGCCCAGTCCGGAGGAGCTCGAAATTCTCGAAGAGCTGCTCGAATGGATCGGCGCTGGTGACCGTGAGTTCAAGGCCGTCAGGCCGGCGGACGTTCTCTCGGCAGTCCGTGCGAGACCACAGAGCTTCGCCTTGTTTCACTCGTGGAACGGTCCCGAAGAGCGAGGGCGCATCATTCGGGGAATGCCCTACGGCGGCATTATTCGCCGGGCGGCACGAAAGTACCGCATTGATGAACTTCTCATCGCGGCGATTGTCGAGGCGGAATCGGGTTTCAATGCCAAAGCGGTTTCTCCGGTTGGAGCGCTCGGGCTGATGCAAGTCATGCCCGCCACGGCCGCGAGCCTGGGTGCGTCCAATCCGCTGAACCCTGCGACCAACGTGGATCTCGGAGCACGCTATCTCAGCCGCCTCCTGAATCGTTTCGACGGTGATCTGGAGCTTGCGCTGGCGGCCTACAACGCGGGACCGGGGAGCGTGGACCGCTATGACGGCATGCCGCCCTTCCGGGAGACACGCGCCTATGTGGGTCGAGTGCTGTCCCGCTACGTCGACCACCACCAGCAAGCCTGGCGCGCAGCACAAGCCGAAGACTGGCTTCTGTACTGATCGATAAAGACTCGCGCCGGAGGCTCGGCGGCGCCGAGTAGTCGAGAAAGACGGGCGTTCACCTACGCTGGGCGCTCGCCATTCGAGTCATTCGACTCGTCGCTTTCCTTGATGCCCTTCTTGAAGTTGCGGATACCTTCGCCCAGGCCCTTGCCGAGTTGGGGTAGCTTCGAGGCGCCAAAGATGACCAGCACGATGACGAGAATAATCAGCAGCTCTTGGACTCCGAGTGTAGGCATTGTCTCCGACCTCCGTCGTCGCGAGAAGAGGATTCCGCAACTGCTGCGAGTCTAGCACCAATCCCGCTTGCGACCCCCTATTCGCTCAAGCAGACAGAGCTGTCACGTCGAGAGCGTGCCACCGGCGAGCGAGCTCCGTTGCGAATGGTCCGCCCTCAGGAAGACGCTCGAGGTGATGCGCAGCACGGGCGAGGGTCGGCCGCACGAGGGGCAGGTGACGATCGTGGCCGCGGCCGGCAAAGCTGACAAAGGTCGCAGCGGCTTTGAGAGTACGCTGCACAACACAGCGGCGATAGACAAGGAGGTCTTCGGCGTTCTGGATCGCTCTGTTGCGCAAATGTCGCTCTTCAGACCGGGGTGGATAGAGACTGTCGTTGAGCAGAGAGGCCAGATCGTAGAACCGGGGGCCGAGGCGAAGATCCTGATGGTCGATGAGAGCAAGTCGCCCGTCCGAATCGATCATCAGATTACGCGCCATGAAGTCTCGGTGGCATGGAATCAGAGGCGCGGCTCCGAGATTGCGACAGGTCGCATCGAGTGCCTCGGCGAGGAGCGAGCGGAGCTCGGCATCGCCGCTGATCTCCGGTCGTGATAAGAGACGTGTCCAGGCGAGGTCGACCTCTGCTTGCAGCGCGTCGGCGCCGAGTTCCGGGTTGAGGTGCGCTATGTCAGCCGCCGGCAAGCGCTGGATCCTGCTGATCGTTGCCATGGCGGCCTCGAAGCGATGCCGGAGCTTCGTCCAGGGTCTGTCGGCTAGGTCGTACAGCGAAGTCGATCCAAGGTCCTCTACAATGGAGAATCCCGAGTCACACTCTGAATGCAGGACGCTGGGAACGCGAATGCCGCCGCCTTCCAGCAGCGCGGTTGTTGCGAGGAATCGTCGGCACGTCGATCTCATCTCGACGGGATAGTGAACGCCAATCGCGGTCGCTCCGTCGTCGAAAAGTAATCTGAAGTAGCGGCGGTGAGAGACGTCACCGCCGAGAGGGGAGATGCGAAGCGGCATCCATCCCACGGAACGCAACCATGACGAAAGCTGCTGTTCCTCTCGTGTCAGGACTTGGTCCTCCGCCGTGAGTAGACGCTCTCGACTGGCTACAGCCCGGGCGTGGCGTCAAGTGGTTTATGGGCGCGAAGCTATCACGTGCCCGTTGAGCTCGCCTACGTTGACTCCTCGAGACGACCAACGGATAATCGCGTCAGTCGTTCACAGGCGACGAGAGAGGATACGGGATTGAGCGCCAAGGTCGAAAAGCTGCTGCAGGAGCTTCGCCAGGTATTGCTGGAAGCAGTCGTGCAGCCGGCTTCTCCGGGTGATGTCTTGCTGCAAATGCAAAAGCAGGGGCTATCAGCATTCCTTGTCGTCGAGGCAGGTCACGGCGACGAGGAGACCGAAGTCGCCCGGCTCGCGCTGACGCGCGGTGACGACGGTCTCGCTGTTCCCGTGTTTCGGATCGACCATCAGGACCTGACGATCTTGAGAAGCCTCGGGATCGATCCTACGCGCAGCCTTCGCCGCCGGCGTTGACGGCCGAGAGCCACGCGAGGGTGAGATTGCGACCGGCTGCGGCTCCGGAGCGTCGATAACTCCAGAGCTCCTCCTTTCGGCACCGTGTGCAGTGGCCGAGGGTATGGACCTCGGAAACGCCCGCTCGGCGCAGCTGGACATCCACCGCCCGGCAGAGATCGACGTGGGGACGACGACCGGGGACGGAAACTGCGACGGTGACGGAGGGACTGGTAGCCGAAACCAACGCGGCAGCGATATCTTCGCCGACCTCGTAGCAGCAGGCTCCTATCGCCGGACCGATCCAGGCGGCCAGGCCTTCGGATGATCCCAATGCAGCGAGCGTCGCAGGCACGACACCCGCGACGATGCCTCGCCAACCGGCATGGATTACGGCGAGCCGCTTCTGGTCGGCGACGACCAGTGGCACACAATCGGCGGTCGTGACGCTCAGGGCGAGTTTTCGGCGCGTGGTCCAGAGCGCGTCACCTTCTCCGCACAGACCCGGCGAGGCCGGGAGAACGCGAGAAGAATGAACCTGACGCAGGGTCGCAAGCTCGACCGCTGAGATCCCCTCTTCGAGCAGTGCCTGCTCCCGGTCTGACGGGGCGGTGCGACCGAGGAATCTGATTTCGATGTCGTCCTTCGATATCTTCCACGGAATCATTCGGCAGAACATCCCTCGCAGCTTGTCGCCCAACGGGTCGACGGCGGCCCGCCGGGCGCCGGTGCAGTAGACTAGCAGTCCGTGGACGAATGCGGGAGAGACGCGCAGGTCGGTGTGGAAGCGATGGACGACCGGGGCTGGAAAGTTCGCGGGGCGTCCGAAAAATGATCGGTCTCGAGTCAGGAGACGTCTCTCCTTGCGTTATCTCAATCGCGCGCGCGAGCGACCGTGCGGGTTCGTTACGGATACGGCTCTTGATAGGTGCCGCCTGTGCCGTCGGTAGCTTCGGAGCTCGAAAGGGACGACAGGTCCAGTATCCGTGATTCAGTTCTTCCGTGTGTTCAAAGAGTACCCGGGTCCACGAATGGCGCTGGACGGCGTGACGTTTCGTATTTCGCGCGGTGAGTTCGTATTCCTGACGGGTGCCAGCGGAGCGGGCAAGACGACGCTTCTGCGCCTGATATATCGCGCCGAGGTACCGACGAACGGGAGAATCATCGTCAACGGGCGCAATGTCGTTTCCCTGCCTGCCGAGAAAGTTCCGTTTCTCAGGCGGACGATGGGCATCGTCTTCCAGGATTTCGGACTGATTCCGAGTAAGACCGTCTTCGAGAATGTGAGCTACTTGCCGAGAATCCTCGGCGTCTCTTCGCGCGCCCTGCGGCTGATGGCCGAGGATATTCTCGATAGAGTCGGTCTCGGCGATCGGTTGGACGTGTATCCGTCGGCATTGTCCGGCGGCGAGCAACAAAGAGTGGCGATTGCTCGCGCGGTGATTAACAAACCGGAACTCTTGATTGCCGATGAACCGGCCGGCAACCTCGACCCGGAGCTGTCCCTGGAGATCATTCGCCTCTTCGCCGAGATCAATAAGCAGGGGACGACGGTGCTTCTCGCGACGCACGATCCATCAATCCAAACCCTTGTCGGTGATCGCATCCTGGCGCTTGATCGAGGCGTCTTGGTCCGCAACGACATCCTCAGGCCAGGGGCGGTCGAGCAGTGACAATTCTCCAGGCGCTGCGCTACTTTGCCGGTGAGGCGCAGCGCAATATGAGACGGAGCTGGAAAGTAAGCCTACTGGCGATTCTGGTCACGGCAGTGAGTCTCTTTCTCAGCGGAGCCCTCTTCCTTCTGGGTGCCAATCTCGGGCGCTCTCTCGGTGCCTGGGAGTCCCAGGCACGAATCGTCATCTATCTCGAGGCGGGAGCGAGGAGCGAGGCGGTCGATCGAGTCGAAGCCGAGCTCGCGAGACTGGGGGGTATTGGGGGCTGGACGGTTGTGTCGCCGGAGGAAGCCGCACGCCGGTTGGAGGGGCGCCTTCCCGAGTTGGGAGAGCTCTTGCAGGGATTCGACGAAGAGCCGCTGCCAACGTCGATCGAAGTGGATCTGGGGCGGGCGCGAAATCGCGAGGTCGAGGTGACGGAGTGGTTGCAGAACCTCGAGCAACTGCCTCAGGTTGCCGGTGTCGACGATGATCGCCAGTGGATCAGGCAAATCGCATTGGCATCCGCTCTGCTGAGGGCGGGAGCTGCCATCATCGGGAGCTTGCTCATAGCTGGTTCGGCGTTCATCATCGCCAGTGTGATCAGATTGGCCGCGCTCCTGCATCGCGAAGAGATACGAGTGCTGAGGCTGGTAGGCGCGACTGAGTTCTTTGTCAGAGGTCCCTTCATTGTCGAGGGGATCCTCCAGGGCACACTGGGTTCCGCGATAGCCGTCGCCGCTCTGTCGATGCTCTATCTGTTTGTTGAACGAAGCGATCTACCGAGTATCGTCCGATCGCTTCTCTTTTCTTCCTTCCTCACGCCGGGCGAGCTCCTATTGCTGGCGGTCTTGGGTATCGGTGCCGGCCTGGTTGGCGGTTTGCTGTCGGTACGCAAGACCGCGGCCGGTCTGTGGTAGCCAGGGGCAGTTCCTCGAGTGGCGACACGAAAAAGGGCCGTCTGCGACGGCCCTTTTCAGTCGGCGATATGTAGCGTCCGCTTCAGCTACCGGGCGGCGGCCCCCCGGGGAGCTCTTCGAGCTGCTTGCGAATGGCTTCCTGCTCTTGCTGTAGCCGGCGGATCTCGTCGGCTTCCGCCTCGACGTCCTTGTTGTATTGGAGGGTGTTCCGGTTTTCCGTGACGCGAGCCGCGCCAGCCGAATCTCCGGCACGGTTATAGGCGAGGATGGCGTCGTCCAGCTTCTGCTGCTTCTCATAGGAATAGGCGAGCTGCTTCCAGATATCCTTCTGGTCACCGGCACCGGCGGCCTTGTTGAGCGCGTTCTTCAGGGCGCTCTCAGCCGAGCGAAACTGGCCGTTTCCGATATGGGCTCTGCCAATATCGTAGTCTGGGAGCCAGTCATTCGGGTTCTTGGCCGAGGCTTTTTGCAGCGTAGCGACGGCGCTGTCGTACTGCTTGGCACCCATCTGGGCTCCGCCGAGAAGGATGAGGTTGTCGAACGAGCCGTTTGCGGCAACGACCCTCTGTGCTGCAGCAACGGCTTTCTGATAGGCGGCGGCCTTGGTGCTTCCGGTGGTCAGTCGGCCCTGACGAATCAGTGCAACGGCGTACGCTTTCTGCTTGTCAGCATCCGCCGGATCGAGTTGGACCGCCTTGGCGAGAGCGCTGACGGCGGTGTTCGTATCGCCCGCATTGTAGGCGGCAGTTCCGTACTGGAACTGCAGATCGGCGTCGTTTGGATTGGCACGGACGGCCTTGGCAAATTCGGCCAGTGCACGATCGGACTGTCCGCTCTTCGCCAGCGCCGTGGCGCGAAGTCGAGCGAGATAGCCTTGTTGCTTGGCGTCGAGGGAAGAAGCGTTCACCTTGCTGAGGAAGGCCGCTGCATCACCGTGGCGACCGGTGGCTATGTAGGCCTCCCCGAGGTAGATCTGTACGCTCGGATCCTCTGGGCTCAGTTCGTACGCCCTCTTGAGTGAGTCGACGGCCTCCCGACCCTTCTTCATCTTGAGGTACGTGAGCCCGAGCATCTTATGGCCACCCGGCCACTCCGGCTGTTCCTTGACGATCGCCTGGAACTCCGCCGCCGCCGCGCTCATGTTTCCGGCCTGGAAAGCGGTGACGCCGGCTTGCCAGTCTGCCTGAGCCAGAGTCGCCATGAGCGACATCACAACCAGGTAGAGACTCGATTTTAGGGGATAGGCTTTCATCGGTTCATCTCCTCGTGGGCATCCGCAGAATGAAGGCAGCAATCAACGTGCCAGGGGGGCGAACTGCGGAGGACGGGTATGTCGGAAGGAGTCCCCGCCTGGCACGTGGCACATCGCCGCAGCATTCGTCTGAGCGTCCTCGCTGTCGGTCGCATCATGGTGACAACAGCCATTCCGTCACGTATGTTGAAAGGAAGCCGGCGGGGTCACGGTCGGATCCCGCCGGCGATAGCTACTGCAGTTGGAAGTTGATGGTCAGATTGTAGATGACCGCCACAGGCTTTCCATTGAGCGTTGCCGGCTCGAAGCGCCATCGCTTCACTGCATCGACCGCCGATTGATCCAGTCCCATCGGGAGGCCTTTGAGAACCTTGACATTTGTCACATTGCCCTGCTTGTCGATGATCGCTTCGACGATGACGACACCCGTAATTCGCGCCTTGCGGGCGATCTCCGTGTACTGAGGAGAGGGCGAATAAACCTTGTCCGGCGGCTTGACGTCGCCACCGACACGGATAGGCCCTGTCGGCTCACTGGGAGGTGGACCTTCGGGGATTCCGAACACGATATCCGTATCCGGCAGATCGATGTCGGGCTCGATCTCGTCTTCCAGGCGAATGGGCTCGGGCTCATCCGGCGTCGGGTCGGGAATCGGCACCTTCTTCGAGCGCGGCTTGGGGATCTCCTGTTGCTGCTTGGGCGGTGGTGGCTTGAACCGGACCTGCTCGACGACGAAAACTTTTTGCTTCTTCTCTTCGCGCTGTTCGGCAACAAGCTTGGGAAGCTGCACCAGGAAGAAGACGATGTGAAGGACGACGGCGGCCCCGACAGCCCAGCGCATGCCTTTCTTGTCTTCCTCGTACTCGAGTGCAAAGGTCTGGAAGTCGGCCGCCGCAAGATCATCTGAGAGACCAGTAGAGGTGACACCGCCGCTGGCACTTCCCTTCTTTTCCATAGACACCTCCCTCTAGAACCAGAACATGTCGATCTCGCGCTGTGTCGGGATCGAGATGTTCTTGACCTCAAAGCCTTTCTTGTCCGAGGCTTGCCGCAGTTCATCGAAGACGTCGACCATGTCACCGTAGGCCGCGTTCTGTTGTGGTCGAATGATGACCGGTTTGCGCGGATTCCGCTCGAGCTTGGGTTTGAGGTAGTCCAGAATCTCCTCGAGCCGCATCGGCTTCTGGTCTACGATCAGGGCGCCTCCGGCCTGGATCTCGATGAGGACCGCTTCCTCCTTCTCGATCATCGGCGGCGTGTCTTCTTCCTGCGGAAGCGAGAAGTCGAGCCCGCGAGTTGCAGCAAAGGTCGTAGTGACCATGAAGTAAATGATCAGCAGAAACGCGATGTCCGCCATCGAAGCGGTCGGTATCTCGTCGCTGACATTGCTTCTCTTGAGTCGCATCTAGCCCTCCTGGTTGTCGATGGTCTCCTGGTCGGAGAGCAGATAGACAACCTGCGCCTTGGCTTGTTTGAGCGCATCGATGACGCTGTCGACGTAGCGGTATGGCACTTCCCGGTCAGCTTTCAGCACGAAGGCCTTGCTCGGGTCGTTCTGAACGACGCCGGCTGCAAACGACAGGACTTCCTCGGGCCCGGGGACGGAGACACTGATCTCGTCACCCGCGCTGACGCGGATCAGACCATTGCCGGTGATTGAGACGTAGGCTGACTGTTTGGGAATCTCCAGCCGGATCTCGGTACGCGGCAGCGCCACCTGCGTCTTGTCGACCTCGAAGGAGATCGTGACCATGAAAAAGATGATCAGCAGGAATGCGATATCCGCCATCGAGGCGGTCGGGATCCCGGTGTTTTGGACTGATCGGGCTTTCAACCTCATGATTGGTCTCGCTCTGAGAGCGCCTCAGGCGCGCGGCGCCCCTCCGGTCGCGGCATCGGGTGCGATGCCGCCACGCTCCATCTCACCGAACGTCTCGAGAAGCATGTTCGACGACGTTTCAATGTCTCGCACGAACTTGTTGATGCGACTCATGAAGAAGTTGTAGGCCAGCTGCGCCGGGATGGCGACGAACAGACCGGCGGCCGTCGTGATCAGGGCCTCGGAAATGCCGGAGGCTACGAGGCCGGGATTCGACAGACCGGCTTCGGCGAGAGCGTCGAAGGACTTGATCATGCCCGCCACTGTGCCGAAGAACCCGAGAAGGGGCGCGACGTTGGCTATGCTCGCGAGCCACACCAGGTTCTTCTCCAGGCGGCCCATTTCGTAGAGGGCCGCATTCTCGATCGTCTTTTCGACGTCATCCCGCGGCTGGCCGTATTTCAGCAGGCCGGCCTTGAGGATCGATGCGACCGGGCCACGGTAGTCCTCGCAGACCTGGATCGCCGACTTGACGGAGCGATTGACGATCAGCTCTTTGCGAGTCTTGGCGAGGAACTCGTTGACGTTGATCTTTGCCCGTCGCAGAGCCAAGAAGCGCTCGATAATGAAGATTACGGCCAGCAAAGAGAAGACCAGGAGAGGCCACATGACCGGGCCACCGTCATTGAAGATCTCTACAAAAGTTCCACCGAATCCAGACAACGTATTCCTCCTCTTGCATTTACCTTAGACCCTTGAGCAGGGTCCGAAGTTCCCTGACCCACGATCGTAGGACGAGGTCTTACGATCCGGGGCTCGACACTCAATCGCGCGAGAGCAGCCGAACTCGAGGCGCCGACTCGCTGAAAACAGGCAGCGACCCTAGCACAGCGAGGTTCTGATGACAAGAAATCGCCGGAGACATTGGTATTCCTAGAGCTTATTCGGAGGGTCGGTGAGCCTGTCGTAGACGTGCATCTGGGCGCAGCAGACGGCAACGGCCAACGCGTCTGTCGCATCGCGGCTGAGGCGCTTGCCTCGCAACGACAGGATGAGGCCGATCATCTTCGCGACCTGCTCCTTGTCGGCGCGGCCCTGACCTGCGACGGCGGATTTTACTTCCGCAGGGGAGAATTCGCGAATATCGAGTTGCCGCTTGCCGAGAACCGCCAGCAGGGCGCCGCGCGCCTGAGCAAGAACAATAAGCGAGCGAGTGTTGAATCCGTGAAAGGGAGTCTCGAGTGCGGCCCGTTCAGGTTCCCAGCGATCGATGATCTGCTCGAGATCTGCTGTCAGTTTGGTGATGCGCTGCGGCAGGGTGAGGCGTTGTTGACAGGAAATTCTGCCATAGGCGAGCGGCAGGAGTGCGGAGCCGTGTTTTTCGATGACGCCGTAGCCAGTGTGGCGACTTCCGGGGTCGAGACCGATAATGCGAACCATCGGCGAGCGCTCGCGGGGCGAGAGAGAAACCTAGTCCGAGAGCGCCTCGACGCTCTCCGAATCGAAGCTGAAGTTGGTCCAGACGTTCTGCACGTCATCATGGTCTTCCAGCGCCTCGAGCAAGCGCAGATTCGACTCCACAGCACCGCTCTCGAGCTCTGTGTAATTCTGCGGAATTCGCGCCAGCTCGCTCGTCGCCAACGCGATCTCATGTCCTCCCAAAGCATCCTTCGTCGCTGCAAAAGCCTCCGGAGAAGTGAAAATCTCGTAGGTTTCATCTTCGGTAGCGATGTCTTCGGCGTTGACCGAGAGTGCTAATTCCATGAACTCGTCCTCGGCCATCGTCTCCTTCTCGATGGCGAAGTACCCGCGACTGACGAACATCCAGGCCACACTTCCGCTCTCGCTCAGATTGCCGCCATGCTTCGAGAAGAGATGGCGAATCTCGGCTACGGTGCGGTTCTTGTTGTCGGTAACCGTCTCGATGAGGACCGCGGCGCCGCCGGGTCCGTACCCTTCGTAAGTCACCTCTTCGTAGGCGACGCCGTCCAGCTCGCCGGTGCCCCGCTTGACGGCACGGTCGATATTGTCGTTGGGCACGTTATTCGTGCGCGCATCTTGAATGGCTGTGCGCAATCGCGCGTTGCCGTCCGGATCGCCGCCACCGATGCGAGCGGCAACTGTGATCTCCTTGAGAAGCCTGGTCCAAAGCTGGCCCCGCCGCGCGTCGGTGACCGCCTTCTTGCGCTTGATTTGAGCCCATTTGCTATGACCTGCCATCGATTCGTTTCTCCTCGCGGGGGATCGGCATCGCCGGAGAAGGCGCCTTGAGATCTTATCCGAGCTGGCGTTCTTTCGCCGCGACCGAGCAGTGCATGCGGAGGATTACATAGACTCGGACTGTCTCGGATTGGTAGAGAGGTCTTCGGAAGAGGGGAATCCAATGGTATTCATCCTGTTGGCAGCTACAGACGAAGAGGCGGGGAGCAAGCTCCGTGAGACTCTTGGGGCACAGGGATGGTGGGTAAACCTGGTTCATGACCGGGAGGGCGCGTTGCGCGCCGCCGCCGATCACGAGCCGGAAGTCGTCATCATCGATGCCAATGTCTCGGGCGCGACGGAGCTGGTGAGGATCTTCAGCTCAGCGAACGGAGGTCCCGGGACGCTGGTGCTCGTAGATGCGGATGGGGAGCTGGAGACCCTGGCGTTGGTGGAGGCGGGTGCCGACGAGATCTTGAGCAGTGCGCCGCGAGTTGAGGAGCTTATCCGGGCGGTGCAGCGAGTCGCAGCGATTCCGCACAAAAGCGGTTCGCCGGGGCCTCTGCTGGTTGGGCGCCAACTGACCGCAGAAGAGATCTTCGGCGACATTCTCTCCGAGGTGGACGGATCCGGGGAGACTGCCAACGGCGCAGTACGCGTGCAAGCCGAGGTAAATGACATCGAAGGGGAAGAGGAGACGGAGGAGTCGGAGATAGTCGAGGGGTCTTCCTCAGCCGTGATGACGGACGTTGCCGTCGAGGAACCGAACGCAGGCTCGGGGCAGCTCGCGCGAGCAACGGAAGTCGACGTCGAAGTGAGGGGGAGCTCCGTGGGAACTGGTGGCCAATCACTCGACGGGGCCGCCGAGCTCGCTCCTGTCGGCTCATCGCGGACCGCCGATGAGGCGGGCGACGACGCCCGCATCGTTCCAGAGGAGGAGGCCTCGAGCTCGTGGCAGGGTGAGATCGAAGTTGCTGGATCAGATGAGCCCGGGACCGCCGGCTCTCTGTGGGCCGCGGATGAACCGAGCGACGACGCCGGTGTTGCTCCACAGAAGGAGGCCGCGAGCTCGTGGCAGAGTGAGATCGTGGTCACTGGATCAGATGAGCCCGGGACCGCCGGCTCTCTGTGGGCCGCCGACGAGCCGAGTGCTGATGCTGGTGTCGCTCCAGAGGAGGAGGCCTCGAGCTTCTGGGAGAATGAGCTGGAAGGCGCCGGATCCGCCG
>Ga0224512_10003373_pt1 | contig 14118 bp, 13 predicted proteins | sample SF_May12_sed_USG_4_FD_169103 | JGI IMG/M metagenome (GOLD analysis project Ga0224512, IMG submission 169103) | Sediment microbial communities from San Francisco Bay, California, United States - SF_May12_sed_USGS_13 | ecosystem: Environmental > Aquatic > Marine > Sediment | place: USA...
GTTCCCGGCTACGATCGCACAGTTCTTTGGGCAGGCAGCTGAGCCGAATGCAGTGCAAAGCGCACTTCAGACTATCGGTGCGAACCTCGGCCCCGGCCAGCCCATTTACGTATTGCTGTATGCGGCCATGATCATATTCTTCTGCTTTTTCTATACCGCCTTGATGTTCAACTCGAACGACACGGCGGACAACCTGAAGCGGTCGGGCGCTTTCGTTCCGGGTATACGACCCGGCGCGCACACGGCCGAGTACATTGACAAGGTACTGACGCGGCTGACGTTCTGGGGTGCAATTTACATCGCGGGCGTATGTTTGTTGCCGGAAATGGTCCGAATGTTCTATCCAAGCATGCCGTTTAGTTTCGGTGGTACATCACTACTAATTCTCGTCGTAGTAACGATGGACTTCATGTCGCAGATGCAAGCGCACGCGATGAGTCATCAATACGAGGGCATGATGCAAAAAGCCAACCTGCGCAACTACGGCAAGGGAGGACAAGTTCGCTGATCTGATCAGTGAGCGAGGAGTGAAGTCATGAAAGTAAGAGCATCAGTTAAGAAAATCTGCAGAAATTGCAAAATCGTTCGCCGCAAAGGTGTTGTGCGAGTGATCTGCACCGATGCACGGCACAAGCAACGCCAGGGTTAATCGAGAGGGGCGTCGCATTTGCGGCAAAGCCTAAAACGAGGAAATAGAGTGGCACGTATAGCAGGCATAAACATACCGCTGACCAAGCACATCGTGATCGCGTTAACGTCGATCTACGGTATCGGGGACACGCGCGCCAAGCAGATTTGTGCTGCGGCGAGCGTCGATCCGGCAACGCCGGTCAAAGATCTCGCCGAGCCGGAAGTGGCCAAGCTCAGAACCGCAGTAGCGAGTTTCGAGGTTGAAGGCGATCTTCGTCGCGAAATTTCAATGAATATCAAGCGTTTGATGGATCTCGGTTGTTACCGCGGTATCCGTCACAGGCGCGGATTGCCGCTGCGCGGTCAACGCACCCGAACAAACGCCCGTACACGGAAAGGTCCTCGCAGACCTATTAAGAGATAGATATGGCAGAGCCAAAGAAAAAGAAGGTCAAAAAGCATGTGGTTGATGCCATCGCGCATATCCATGCTTCCTTCAACAACACGATCATCACGATTACCGATCGTCAGGGTAACGCCCTGTCGTGGGCGACAGCTGGTGGCTGCGGGTTCCGCGGTTCACGTAAGTCGACACCGTTCGCGGCACAGGTTGCGTCTGAAAAAGCAGGTCGCGCCGCACTCGATTTCGGCGTCAAGAACGTTGACGTGCGAGTTCGCGGGCCGGGCCCGGGTCGCGAGTCCGCGGTACGAGCTCTGAACGCTCTGGGTTTTCGTATTCAAAACATCGAGGACGTAACACCGATTCCTCACAACGGCTGTCGCCCGCCTAAGAAGCGGCGGGTATAGAGGCTTAAGTAATGGCAAGATATTTAGGACCAAAATGTAAACTGTCGCGCCGCGAAGGCACGGATCTGTTTCTGAAGAGTGGCGTAAGGCCGCTCGAATCGAAGTGCAAGCTCGACGTGCCGCCCGGTGGCGCACCTCAGCGTCGTCCGCGTTTGTCGGATTACGGTTTGCAGCTTCGCGAAAAGCAGAAGCTCCGTCGCATGTATGGCGTGCTCGAAAGACAGTTTCGTAACTACTACAAACGTGCGGCCCAGTTAAAGGGCTCAACGGGTGAAAACCTGTTGCGCTTGCTCGAGGGTCGTTTGGATAACGTCGTTTACCGTATGGGTTTTGCGTCAACGCGCGCCGAAGCACGGCAGCTCGTTAGTCACAAGAGCATCGAAGTCAACGGAAAAGTAGTCAATATCCCGTCTGCGCAAGTTTCGGCAGGCGATTCAATCGGTATTCGTGAAAAAGCACGCAAACAACTTCGCATTCAAAACGCGATCGAAATTGCGGGCCAGGTCGGCCTACCTGAATGGGTGGTTGTCGACACGAAAAAGATGTCGGGTGTTATAAAATCGTTACCGGATCGGGAAGACGTTCTCCCGGACATTAACGAAAACCTCGTCGTCGAGCTGTACTCCAAGTAGTCAGGAAGGAATATTCCCATGCAGGAATCTGTAAATGAATTTCTGAAACCGCGCGTAGTTAAAGTAATGCCGGTTAACGATCTATTGGCCAAAGTGGTCATCGAACCTTTTGAACGTGGTTTCGGCCACACACTGGGCAATGCGCTGCGTCGTATTCTGCTTTCGTCGATGCCGGGCGCTGCAATCACCGAGGCGGAGATAGACGGTGTGTTGCATGAGTACACGAGTATCGAAGGCGTGCAGGAAGACGTCGTCGACATCCTCTTGAACCTCAAGCAAGTCGCTGTTTGCATGCATACGCGAGACAATGCAGAGCTTAGGATTTCGAAGAAAGGCCCGGGCCCTGTAACAGGTGCGGACATTCAGCTCGACCACGATGTCGAGATCATGAATCCGGAGTTGGTCATTGCGAACCTGACCAAAGCGGGTGAGTTGAACATGGTGCTTAGAGTGGAGCGCGGCCGCGGTTATCGACCAGCAACGCAACGCCCGGTATTCGAGGAGCAGACCGGCCCGATTGGGCGCCTGCAACTCGATGCGTCGTTTAGCCCCGTGCACCGCGTCACGTACAACGTGGAAGCGGCTCGCGTTGAGCAACGTACCGATCTGGACAAGTTGATTATTGAGATCGAGACTAACGGTACGATTGATCCTGAAGAAGCTATTCGCCGCGCGGGCAGCATTCTTAAGGATCAGTTGTCTGTCTTTGTTGACCTGCAGGGTCAGGAAGATGGTGTTAATGCACAAGCCGAGAGTAAGGTTGACCCGATATTGTTGCGTCCGGTTGACGAACTCGAACTTACGGTTCGTTCGGCGAACTGCCTCAAGGCTGAGAACATCATGTACATAGGTGATCTCGTACAACGTACCGAAGTCGAGCTCCTGCGTACGCCAAACCTTGGCAAAAAGTCACTGACCGAGATCAAAGAAGTCCTCGAAGGTCACGGTCTGGGTCTGGGCATGCGCCTCGAAAACTGGCCGCCACCAAGTCTGCGTCCGGAACACGAGCTCGGCTTGCCGGCTTAAGATTACACCGGGTTCAGGGTCCTTCTCTTAAAAGGGTGCTGAACCCAAGTACTATAGGTAAAGAATAATGCGCCATAGAAAATCCGGTCGTCGACTGGGTCGTAACAGCTCACATCGCAAGGCTATGTTCACCAACATGGCGGTGTCGATGCTGAAGCACGAGACGATCAAAACGACGTTACCAAAAGCCAAAGAACTGCGCCGCGTCGTCGAGCCGCTGATTACTCTTGCCAAAGAGGATAGCGTCGCGAATCGTCGTTTGGCGTTCAGTCGCCTGCGCGATAAAGAGGCAGTTGGCAAGTTGTTCTCTGAGCTTGGCCCACGGTTTAAGGATCGGCCAGGAGGCTACTTGCGGATTCTCAAGACAGGATCACGTCCGGGCGATGCAGCGCCAATGGCGATCGTAATGCTGACTGACCAGGCGCCAGAAGCTGAGGCAGCAGAGGCGTAAGGTTGCAGGCGTCGCTTTGGCACATCGTTATACAAGAAACCGGGCCATGGCCCGGTTTTTTTATGGCTCGCTGCGCTCTGCTTCCCTCGACCACATGGCCCCGGGGCTGCTACGCGCCCTCAGGGTACAAACGCACCGTCTGCCTGTCGCTTTGTCAATTTTTCGATGAGATGCGAGACATATTCGGGCGAATGAGTGTTCTTTGCGATCAGGGTGTAGACGGTAGGTACTACCACCAGCGTCAGGACCACGGAGAATGTTACTCCGAAGAACACAACGGCGCCGATTGATTGTCGCGATAACGCGCCAGCGCCCGACGCAAGTAATAACGGGACAGAACCAAACGCCGTACACATACTGGTCATCAGAACAGGCCGCAGGCGCGTCTTCGCGGACTGAATAACGGCTTCTCGATACTCCGTTCCTTTATCCCGCAGTTGATTCGCGAATTCGACGATAAGAATGCCGTTCTTAGCGGCGAGACCGATGAGCATGATTGCTCCAATCTGGCTGTAGATATTCAGTGTGGAGCCGAAAATTACGAGGCCGAATAGCGCTCCGGTAATGGCAAGTGGCACCGTTGTCATGATGATGAGCGGGTGTCTGAAGCTCTCAAACTGTGCCGCAAGCACCAGATAAGCAATGAAAAGCGCTAGTGCAAATGTCATGTAAATAGCGTTACCCGTGTTCTTGAAGTCGCGTGATTCGCCATCGTAGTTGAGGCGCACAACGGGCGGCAGATTTTCCTCGACGATGGCCTCCAGGTCTTCTATTGCTTCTCCCAACGCATAGCCTTTCCCAAGCGAAGCACTGATCGAAATAGAGCGCAGGCGATCAAAGCGCCGCAGGTCAACAGGACCGGCAATTTCCTTGAGCTGGACGAGATTGGATAGCGGTATCAGTCGTCCCGAACGTTCTGACCTGACATAGATACTTTCCAGGTCGCTTGGGGTTTGGCGTCCTTCTTCGCGACCCTGCAATATGACCCGGTACTCCTCTCCCTTGTCTATAAATGTTGTTACGACTCTGGAGCCGAGAATAGTCTCCAGCGTTCGACCAACGTTGGACAACGAGACACCAAGGGAAGCGGCTCTATCTCGATCAATCGTCACGTCAATTTTGGGTTTACGCTCTTTGTAGTCTGATTGGATGTTGGACAGGCCTGGAAGCTTTTCAGCTTCAAGAATAACGATGTCGCGCCACTCCGCCAGTTCTTCGTAGCTCGTGCCGCCAAGCACGATATTAAGCGGCCGACTGCTCTGGCCCAGGCTCCAGGAGCCCGGCGCATAGGCGAATGCCTGGACCCCTGGTAATTGTGCGAGCTGCTGGTTCCACCCCTGTACGATATCGTCGGCCGATCGATCCCGCTTCGACCAGACCTGCAACGGCGAAATCACCATGCCAGTATTGACGTCGCTGCCCGCGCCCCAGCTTCCCGATCGGCCGAGCGCGCGCAGGGCATCACCACGTTCCACGTCCTTAAGGACGATCTGTTCAGCCCTTTTGATGTAGTCAAGCGTGTAGTCGAGGCTTGCACCATCGGGCGCCGTCAACCTGATCATTGCAAAAGCACGATCTTCACGCGGCATGTATTCAACCGGCAGGACATTGAGCAGATTCAAGCTGCCCAGGAAAACAAGCAGTGTAGTTCCGATCACGAGCACGGGGTGCTTAACAGTTCGCCTGATTAACCGTTCGTATAAATCGGATAATTGTCGGAAGCGGCGGTCAAGCGCTCTCGCCAGTCGCCCGCGATGCAGGCGATTGTCGCCGAATAACTTCGACGTCATCATGGGTACCAATGTCAGCGCAATCAGGCTCGAAAACATGACGGCCGCAGCGAGCGAAATACCGAACTCGCCAAAGATCAATCCGATGTTCCCCGGCATGAATGACACCGGGAGAATGACCGCAACGAGAACAAGCGTAGTTGCAATAACCGCGAAACCGATCTGGCGGCTGCCATTTGTAGCTGCGAGCAAGGTCGGTTCCCCGGTTTCTATGCGGCGCACGATGTTCTCGAGTACGACAATCGCGTCGTCAACGACAAGCCCGATGGCGAGCACGAACCCAAGTAAAGTCAGCGTATTGATCGAAAAATCGAGCGCCGCCATGACGATAAAAGCCGAAATGATTGAGATCGGAATGGTGACGGCAGGGATGATTGTCGCCCTGACGGTGCCGATGAAAGCGTAGATCACGATGAGCACGAGCAGCATTGCCAGGCCGAGCGCCTTGCCAACTTCAATAAGGGACGCGCGAATAAAGATCGCGTCATCCATATTGACGGATAGGTCAATATCGGCGGGTAAAGATGCCTGCAACTCCTCGATGCGTTTCGCGACAGCCTGATTTACCTTCAATAGGTTCGCCTGCGCCTGCGGAATGACGCCGAGGGACATGCCTGCGACACCATTTGTCGCAGAGTAGCTGCGAATATTTTCGGGCGCCAACTCGATGTCGGCGACTTCGCCGAGTCGCATCAGGTATTTGTCATCGCCCTCGCGCAATACAAGCTGCCGAAAATCTTCGACCGATCGATAACCAGTCTCTGTGCGCAATGTAAATTCACGTGTACTTGATTCCAGGCGACCGGACGGAATCTGCACGTTTTCGCGCCGCAGAGCCGATTCAATGTCGGCGACGGTCAGTCCACGTGCGGCCAATCGCTTGGGATCCACCCAAATGCGCATTGCGGGTCTGCGCCGGCCCGAACCGCGTATATTTGCGACGCCATCAACCGTTGAAAGCGCATCAACAATATATCGCTCGGCATAGTCGGACACTTCCATGATGGATCGAGAGCTGCTTGAAACATTGATCCACATTGTTGTCCCGGAATCTGAGTTCTGCTTCGAGACCTGAGGTGGATCAGCCTCATCCGGAAGTGCTCGCAATACACGTGATACGCGGTCGCGCACATCATTGGCCGCGTTATCGACATCGATATCCGAAGAAAACTCGAGGTTAATTGACGAGCGCTCATCGAAGCTCGTCGACGACATCTTGGTGATGCCGGATATTCCAGCCAGCTGATCTTCGAGGATTTGCGTAACGCGACGCTCGACGATATCGGAGGCGGCACCCCGGTAGCTTGTTGAAACAGACACGATAGGGCGCTCTATCGCCGGGTACTCGCGAACCGTCATGCTGCGAACCGACATCAGCCCAATGAGGATCAGAATAAGGGAAATAACGGCCGCAAAAACCGGGCGCCGAACAGATAAGTCGGATATCAGCATTCGGCTGGCCTACGTGGTGTCCGGCCGAACATTTCCTTGTGCGGAAACGGTGCCGGGCTCCTCAACCTGCGATCCATCCCGGACCTTGTGCGTTCCTTCAGTAATAACCGCTTCACCGGCTTCAAGGCCGCTGCTGATGACAACAAACCCGGGAATCCTCCGCCCGAGTTGTACGGCTCGCTTCTCGGCGACACCATCTGCCACGACGTAGACAAATTGACGAGATCCTTCCGGAACGATGGATTGCTCCGGTGCCAGCAACTGGTTGCCACGCTCACGTCGCAGGTCGACTGACATGAACATGCCAGGTTTGAGCGCCCCGTCATTGTTCGGAATGATGGCGCGAACCTGCACAGCACGAGTCACCGGATCCAATCTGGTATCGATACTTGCAACACTGCCACTAAAAACACGGTCTGGATACACAAGGCTGTAGGCGGTGATCTTCATGCCCTCCGACAGAACCGTCAGAAAAGTCTCGGGCACCGAGAAATCGAGTTTGATTGTGCTTACGTCATCCAGCGTTGTGATGATCGTGGAGTTACTCACGAAACTGCCTGGACTAACGCGCCGAAGTCCGATCCTGCCTGAAAATGGTGCGCGAATGACCGTATTGGACAGGCGAGCTTTGGCGGCTTCGACCTGCGCCTCGTCAACCTGGACCTGGGCAAGCAATTGCTCGAGGTTGGATACCGAAATCGCCTGCGTGTTGGCCAGCGACTTACTGCGGCTGTACAGGCTTCGACTTTCGGACAATGATGCTTCGGCCAGTGCCAACCCGGCAACGATCTCGCTGTTCTCCAGTTCAACCAGCAGGTCGCCCTTGTCAACCAGTTGACCCTCCTCGAACATTACGCGTTCAATAAGGCTGGAAACGCGTGGCTGAATTTCGATGGACTCGTTGGCATTAGCGGTCCCAAGTGCCTGGATTTCATCGACCACCGCCTGCAGCTCAACCTTCTGCGTTACGACCTTGATTGCGCCACCCAAGGCGCCCTGTCCGCCCTTGGCCGGCTGATCGTCGCAACCTGTTGATAGAGCAATCAGGGCAAGAGTGATAACAAACGGTACGGTCTTTCGCATGATGTTCTGAGCTTCGACGTCATTTCGTTTTGTAGAACAGCACAGTTTATCCCGAACGCCCGGAAAAAGGCGATTCTGCGTAAATAAGCGTCGTAATTCATTGAAAAACGAGGGAATTGGGCAATTTCAGGTCTTGTGAGTCGTTTCACAGCTTGAGACGACAATCCGCATTAATCTGGTGTTCTTCCGATAAGGGACGAGAGCCATTAGTAACGACAAAGCCAAATTCGATCCTGATCATTGCGTCATTCTGTCGAAAGACGCCTTCGACCCCGACGCTGTCTTTCTTGATGACATCGTCGACGACGAGGTTTTGCCGTACCTCAGTCTTGCTGTGGACGGTCTGACGGAAGCCCGCGATCGCAAAACCGGGAAACTGGAACTTAGACCTGAAGATATTATCGCTGCTAACGAAACTATTTCGCCGGATACGACCATGCCCGTAGCGACGCTCGACCCGGACGTACTTGAAGTGTACGGATGGGAGTCCTCGCTATGGAAGAAGATCAGGCGCTATATCGGCTTCTAGATTTATCTCATAACCCCCGCCAGCCCGTCCTGCTAAACTCGGCACATGATCTTCAACGACAAAACCGTGATAATCACGGGCGGATCCGAGGGCGTCGGTGCCGCGGCCGCACGAATGTTCGCTGATGCTGGCGCGAATCTCCTGCTCGTCGCACGTGGCAAGAAAAATCTGGATGCTATTGCCGAAGAACTTCGCGACAAGACTCGCGTAGAGATTTTCGTCATGGATGTATCCGATGCAATTGCATGTGCCGACCTTTTCAAGAAAGCACAATTTGAGTTCGGCCGTATTGACGTGCTTGTCAATAACGCGGGCTACCACAAGCGTGGTCCTGCCGAAACGGTGGATGCTGTCGATATGGGGAGAATGATCGACGTCAACCTGAAAGCACCAATCATGTTGAGCCGGCTGGCGTTACCGTATCTTAGAGATGCTGGTGGCGGCGCCATTATCAACGTCGGATCAATAGCAGGTCGTGCGCCAGTGCCGAATAGTGCTACGTATTCAGCCAGCAAGTCGGGCCTGCGTACATTTTCCTACGCCTTGTACGAAGAGCTTAGAGGTAGCGGGATCAAAATAGCGGTCGTGTCGCCCGGGCCTATCGATACGGGTTTTATCATGGCGGATATAGACCAGACTTCTGACCTGACATTTTCACAACCGATCAGCACGGCGGATGAGGTTGCCCAGGCGATTCTCGACCTTTGCGGCAACGACCAGCGCGAAAAGTCGCTGCCAGCGATTAGCGGTTTGTTAACCACCCTAATGTATCTGTTTCCGTGGCTGGGCCCGCACGTGCGCCCCTTTTTGGAACGCAAGGGCGCCAGGGTTAAACGCAAACTAAAGGCGCAAGCTAGGCAATAGCAGCAAACGCATCGCGGGTCATATTTTCAGTGCCGGTAGAGGTCACTCTGACGTTGTCCTCAATGCGAATTCCACCAAATGGGCGCAACCAGTCAACGCTATCCCAGTTAACGTGACTCTCAGCCGAGGAGCCGCGCAAGTTATCTAGCAGCATATCGATGACATACACACCGGGTTCGATGGTAAAGACCATGTTTTCTTCGAGCATGCGTGTAAGCCTGAGGAAGGGATGGCCGCTCGGAGGGTCACGGAAGTTGCCCGACTCATCCGCCATGTAACCGCCGATGTCGTGCACCTGAATGCCGAGCAAGTGACCGAGCCCATGCGGGAAGAAAGCCGACGTCACCCCAGTCGAAAGCAAGGTGTCCGCATCGCCTGTTGCAATACCCGCATCGACGAGCAAACCGGCGATCATTCGATGCGTGTCGACATGCAGGCTGCTGTAATCAAGCCCTATGCGGATCTTCTGGATGATGTCGAGCTGCAGCCTGTCCATGCGCTGGACGAGTTCAGAAAATCTGTCATCGTCGTATGCGTAGGTGCGCGTGATGTCGGATGCGTAACCGTGCACCCGCGCGCCGGCATCGATCAGGAACGACTTGGTAGTTTCGGGTGGTGTGCGGCCGAAATCTGTGTAATGCAAAACCGAACTGTGGTCATTCAACGCAACAATATTGCCGTAAGGCAGTTCCGAGTCGGTGTGACTGACGGCTTTACAGTAGGCCTGATGAATATCGAACTCCGACCGGCCTTCACGGAATGCCGCTTCTGCGGCAACATGACCCGTGGCGCCGCGTTGAGACGCAAGGCGCAAACACGCTAATTCATATTCAGTTTTGATGGCGCGCGCGTAGTGCAGGATATTCATCGCGCTGCTTGGGTTAATGCGATCGATACCAAATGCCAGTGCGTCGTCGTCGATGTCGCCGATCAGGATACATTTGTCGCGAGCCTCGGGCAGGTGCTGAGCGACGTCATCGATGCTGCTTACAATTCGAATGTCGAATTGCTCGACCCAGAACCCGTCGGGTTCTCCCGGCACAACGTGCCAGTAGTCGTGTGGCTGATAATAGATCAGTACGGGCTTGTCACCCGGCGTGTAGACGATGTACGAAAGTGGCAATTGCGTCAGCGGCACCCAACTAAGAAAATGCGGGTTGGCATTGAACGGGTAGGGCATATCGTCGAGAAAGGCGTACTTCGGGTTGCCCGAGAAGATGATCGCGTGACTGGCGCCGGAGTTCTCCATCGCGTGATCATGTCGCGCGCATACAGCCTCAACGTGGCGCGAATATAGCTCGCGGAGATCCTGGTTCAAGAGGGAGTAGTCATCAGTCATTGCATGGCATCATACCGTGTTTCAATCGCCGTACAATCTAGGCATCATGGATGTTCTTGCCGTCTACCGCAGACTTACGATGAGACAAAAGGCGTGGACGATTGGTGTTGGCGCGATATTTCTGGGAAGCATGCTCATGGCAAACGCCGAACCCGGCTATGACCGTCCCACCGGGCGCGCATTCACCTCAAGGTCGGAGGTTATAGCACCGCACGCAATGGCGGCGACAAGCCATCCGTTGGCGACACAGATTGCCCTCGATATTTTACAGGCCGGCGGACACGCTGTTGACGCGGCTATTGCTGCGAATTCTGCGCTCGGCTTGATGGAGCCGACTGGTAGCGGCATCGGCGGCGATCTTTTTGCGATCGTCTGGGATGCCGGGAAAGAGGAGCTTGTTGGCCTGAACGCGTCCGGACGCGCGCCCGCTTTGATGACGCTCGAGTACTTCAGGCAACAGGGCCTGGAAAAGATACCTGGCTTCGGTCCTTTGCCCGTCAGCGTACCGGGGGCGGTCGATGGTTGGTTCGAATTGCACAATCGCTTTGGTCGCCTGCCGATGGCAGACCTGCTGGCGCCGACTATTCAGTACGCGAGAGAGGGATTTCCGGTCTCTGAAGTGATCGCGGAGCAGCTCGCGTTTAACCAGAAGAGAATTGGCCACTATCCTGGCTTCGCAAACACCTACATGCCGAATGGCCGGACGCCGGTGAAAGGTGAAATGTTTAAGAACCCTCGGCTGGCAAACACGCTCGAAGCGATAGCAGAGGGCGGTCGTGACGCTTTCTACAAAGGCGATATTGCGCGCCGAATCGATTCCTACATGACCGAGCAGGGCGGGCTACTGCGTTACACGGACCTCGCGAGTCATCAATCCGAATGGGTGACGCCTGTTTCTACTAACTACCGTGGTTGGGACGTTTATGAACTGCCGCCGAATGGCCAGGGCATTGCGGCGCTGCAAATACTGAACCTGCTTGAAGGCTTCGATATCAGGTCGATGGGATTTGGCAGCGCAGAGTATGTACACACCCTGGTAGAGGCGAAGAAGCTCGCATATGAGGATCGTGCAAAGTACTACGCAGACATGGATTTCGCTGCCGTGCCGGTTGCGACTCTTATTTCAAAGGAGTACGCGAACGAACGACGAAAACTTATCTCGGCAGACCGCGCTTCGCGCTCGGTGCCTGCGGGCGACGCGACACCTGAGCACGGTGACACCATCTATCTGACGGTAGCTGACGCAGAGGGCAATATGGTGTCGCTAATTCAAAGCAACTACCGTGGAATGGGATCGGGTATGACGCCAGGTGACCTGGGCTTTGTCCTGCAAAACCGGGCCACTCTGTTTGCGCTTGATGCCGACCATGCAAATGTCGTTGAGCCCGGCAAGAGGCCATTTCACACGATCATTCCTGCTTTCGTAATGAAGGATGGAAAACCGTTACTCAGCTTCGGCCTGATGGGCGGCGCAATGCAGCCGCAAGGGCACGCACAAATTATCGTCAACATGCTCGACTTCGACATGAACCTTCAGGAGGCGGGCGATGCGGCACGAGTGAACCACAAGCGGTCGTCGCAGCCGACCGGTAGCGTCATGACGGATGGGGGTGTTGTCCATCTTGAGACTGGCTTCGGCGAAGATATGCGCGCGGCGCTTGAAGCGCTGGGCCACACGCTGGGCCCGAGCGACGGCAGTTTTGGCGGCTATCAGGCGATCATGCGTGATTCGGATCAGGGCGTGTATTATGGCGCCTCGGAGGTCCGCAAGGACGGACAGGCAGCAGGCTATTAAGGGCATGACTCGAGACGTTTACCTCACCGGCATTACCACAACCGGCACGCCGCATATCGGCAACTACGTTGGCGCAATTCGACCGTGCATCGCGGCAAGCAAAGACCTGTCTGTGAAGAATTATTATTTTCTTGCTGACTTTCACGCATTGGCCAAGAACGAGGATCCGGACAAAGTCAGCCGATCGACCCTGGAGATATCTGCTGCCTGGATGGCTCTCGGCCTCGATACTGAGCATGCCATTTTTTACCGGCAGTCGGACATTCCCGAAATTACCGAGCTGACCTGGGTTTTGACGAGCATGACTGCGAAAGGCCTGATGAACAGGGCGCACTCGTACAAGGCAGCAGTCGCCGCCAATGAAGAGGGTGGCAATAAGGACCCTGACAAAGGCATCACGATGGCGCTCTATAGCTATCCGATCCTAATGGCGGCCGATATTCTGATGTTCAAGGCGACCAAGGTGCCAGTCGGTCGCGACCAAAAGCAACATGTTGAAATGGCGCGCGATATTGCGCAGCGCTTTAATCACCATTATGGCGATGTTCTCGTGCTGCCAGAGGCTGTTATCGGTGATGACACGGCGGTCCTGGCGGGCCTGGATGGTCGCAAGATGAGCAAGAGTTACAACAACACAATCCCGTTGTTTGCCGATGAGAAGCGTCTCAGGAAGCTCATCATGAAAATCAAAACAAATAGCCTCGAGCCGGGAGAGCCTAAAGATATCGAAGGCAGTACTCTCTACGATATGTTCAAGGCCTTTGCTACACCGGATGAAACCAGCGACATCGAAAAGCGTTATGCGGACGGCATCGGCTGGGGAGAAATGAAACAGCTGCTATTCGAGTACATCAATGATCACATTAAGCCGGTGCGAAAGGAGTATGAGCGCTTGATAGCGGATCCGGCTATTGTCGAGCAGGAATTAGTTAAAGGCGCTGATCGCGCTCGCGAAATTGCCGTGCCCTACATGGCACAGATTCGCGATGCGATCGGAATTAGAAAACTGGGCTAACACCCTGGCCATAGGAGCCGCCCCTTGAGCGAATCGCGCAAGTTGCATTGGGAACGCGTTTATTCAAATAAGGATCCCACCGAAGTGTCCTGGTATCAGGGGTCACCGCAGCTTTCCTTGCGAATGATCGCGTCGACAGGCGTTGAGACTGGTGCGGCGATTATTGATGTTGGCGGAGGCGCATCTACGCTAGTCGATAACCTGCTTGATAGTGGCTATAGCGACGTCACCGTTCTGGACATTGCCTCTGCAGCGCTGGAGCGCTCTCGTGCTCGACTCGGCGATGCCGCAACTAACGTCACATGGATCGACCAGGATATCCTGCACTTTGAGCCGAACCGATCTTTCAAACTTTGGCACGATCGTGCGGTATTCCATTTCCTGACCGAGAAGAGTCAACAGAGACACTATGCTGAGCTGCTGCAAAAGGCCGTCGAACCGGGTGGGCATGTGATCCTGGCAACGTTCGGCCCGGATGGCCCGGAACGTTGCAGTGGTCTGCCGGTGCAGCGCTACTCGACAGAGGAGTTGTCCAACTTGCTGGAACCGGCCTTTGAGCTACAAGCGCAGGATCTCGAGGAGCACAAAACGCCGGGGGGATCCGTGCAACAATTTTTGTACACCTGTTGGCAGGCCAGGGTCTGACAGCGACATTCACAGCTCACAGAGTCCCTGCTATTGTGAGTTCCTTCTGAACGATGATTG
>Ga0224512_10003374_pt1 | contig 14111 bp, 13 predicted proteins | sample SF_May12_sed_USG_4_FD_169103 | JGI IMG/M metagenome (GOLD analysis project Ga0224512, IMG submission 169103) | Sediment microbial communities from San Francisco Bay, California, United States - SF_May12_sed_USGS_13 | ecosystem: Environmental > Aquatic > Marine > Sediment | place: USA...
CTTTCCGGTCGATGACCTGGAATTCCGGGTTATGGCTCCGGTAAGTGTTCGGGCCAAAGACCAGCGAGGACGCCTCGGCAACCAGGTTGCCATGTGGCTGGTGCAACTGCCCATCGCCGAACCGGACCCGCTCCGCCGTTTCGCGATCGTGCAGGATCGCACCCTCCATTTGAAGAATACCAACCAGGCTCTTGGCGCCTCCACCATCGTGCAACTGAGTTCCGGGACGCCTGCGACCCTGCTCGGGATGGCGGCCCGTCGCGCCACCCGTATCCGGCCGTTCAACATGACGGTCACCAACGTGCCCGGCCCGCAGTTCCCGATGTACATGCTGGGATCCAAACTGCTCGCCCAATACCCGGCCGTGCCCCTGTGGGCGGGTCACGGCCTGGGCGTCGCTTTGTTCAGCTACAACGGTGAGCTGGCCTGGGGCCTGAATGCCGATTGGGATGTGGTTCCCGACGTCGCGGCCTTCGCAGACTGTATAAACGCTTCCTTTGCCGAACTCCGCAGGGATGCACGCCGGGCCGCCGGAGTCGAGAAGCCAAAGAAGAAGATCAAGAAGAACGCCGCCGGAAAGTCGAAAGCCAAGGCCTAGGTGTTCGGACCTCGGAGACACGCACGCGTCCTCCCCCTACAGTGTCTCCGGTGATTCGCGTCATCGCGCTTCTGGGCGTCCTGGCCATCTCCTTCACCGCCGTCCTGGTCCGTCTCGCAGACGTGACCCCGCTGACGGCGGGGTTCTTTCGCGCCGTGTACGCGATCCCCATATTGCTGGCCCTATGGTTGTCGACCAGGAGGTCGGATGACCGTTCCCGGGCCGATCGCCGGTTGGGCTTTGCGTCCGGGCTGATCCTCGCCGTCGACTTGTGGTTGTTCCACGCCGCCATCGCCGCCATCGGTGCGGGACTCGGCACCCTCCTGGCCAATATCCAAGTCGTTTTCGTGGCACTCGCTGCCTGGGCAATCCACGACGAACGCCCCAGCACCACTGCTTTCGTGGCGATTCCCTTCGTGTTTACCGGGGTGGCCCTGCTGTCGGGGCTGGGACGGGCCGACGCCTACGGCAACGATCCTGTGGCCGGCGTCATCCTGGGGGCCTTTTCCGGCGTTGCATACGCGTCGTTCATCCTCACTTTCCGGGCGGCAAATCGCAGCCAGAGCTCCGCCATCGGGTCCTTGCTCGACGCCACCGTAGGGGTGGCCATCGGCACCGGCCTGTTTGGCCTGATCACCGGCACCATTGATCTTCGCGTAGTCTGGCCCGCCCACGGCTGGTTGCTGACACTCGCGGTCGTCGCCCAGGTATTCGGTTGGATCATGATCGGATATGCCCTTCCGCGGCTGCCGGCGCTGACCACCTCGGTCCTGATCATGATCCAACCGATTGGTGCCTTGATCTGGGGTGCGCTGATCTTCAGCGAACGGCTGTCGGTTCTGCAAGGCACCGGAGTGGCCATCATCCTCCTGGGCGTCACGGTGATCAACGCGCGCGGCAGCGTTCGACCCGCCGTCGCCGTGAATCCGACGAACGCGACATGAGAGTGCCGACACCTATGCTGCGGCGGTGACACCTGCCGTGATGCAAGCAGTAGTCGTGCACTCCCGCGGCGACGAGGAGGAGATGCGGGTTGTCGGCGTTCCGGTCCCCAGGCCGGGACCCGACCAGGTCCTCGTGCGGGTCCACGCCGCCACGGTCAGCCCGGTCGACATGGAGATCCGATCCGGGTTGACTCCAGCCGGTTTTCGTTTTCCGGTCGGGTCCGATGTTGCCGGTGACGTTGTCCTGGTGGGTGCCGGGGTCACGGAGCGCTCTCCTGGTGACCGGGTCCTCGTGCTGAACGGTTCCGTGGGAAGCCCTCGCTCCGGTGGATACGCCGATTATGTGGTAGTACCGGCCACCGACCTACATCCGATTCCCGACAACGTGTCTTTTATCAGCTCCGCCAGCGTCGGCCGCAGCTTCTCCACAGCGTGGACGGCGCTCCTGCGGGACGGGCGACTCGGTGCAAACGAACGGGTGGTCGTCATCGGGGCTGCCGACCCGGTCGGCGTGGCCGCAATCCAGATTGGCAGGTGGAAGGGAAGCCAGGTTGTGGCGGTTTCGAACGGCCGTCACGCGCAGCGCCTCCAGGCAGTTGGCGCCACCCGGGTCGTCTCCCAATCGGCTCCTGATCTGCCCGGGCATATCAGAACCGGGCTCGGCAACGAGGGCGCCTCGGTGGTCGTCAACGTCCTGGGCGCAGCCCTGGCAGTCTCACTGGAGATCCTCGAGGCGCACGGCCGCCTCATCTTCATCAGAGGCGGCGTTCCTCAGGCACTCGATGTTCGCCGGCTCATCGAGTTGCAGGCGCAGCTAATCGGATCGGCAGCCCCTATCGACGCCGTCGACATGCACCACATCCACAAGCTCCTCAGCGATTCAACGTTCTTACCCGTCATCGATGCGATCTATCCGTTTTCCCAGGCGGGCCGGGCTCACCGCCGGGCAGCCGACGAGGCAAACTTCGGCGCAGTGCTGCTCGTACCCGACCACTTCTACCGGTCAGCCGACAATCTCACCAATCTGTTCGAAGAAGCGTGATCTTGCCAGAACCTGGGCCGCCCCCGCTTGTTTTGCACTTCGCAGCTTTTCCCGATCCACGTGGGGCCCAAAGGCGATGACCCTGACGCCGGCCCGGGCGAAATCTTCAACTGCCGTCAGAGCCCCTGGTACCGAGAGATCCACAAGAACTACATCGGGCACATGCCCTGTCAGACCCGCGATTCCTGCAACCCAGGCGCCCCAGACGACCAGGCTGGATCCTGATTGTTCCACTACCGGCTCGATCCGCGACCGATCCATGAGATTCGCCGACAAAAGGCCCACCTCTCTTGATCGATCAAAGGACCTGGCTTTGGTTGCACCCCACGCCAAATGCGCTTCCCAAACCGCAACACCAAGCTGTCGGGAAGAAGCCGGCGCCAGGTTATAGCGGTCACCGGGCAGGGCTGCCGCTTCTCCTGGGTCGCGGGAAATGGCCTCGATGCCCGCTCCGGCGAGTGCTTCGGTGGGAAACCGCATCGCTTCTTGAAACACCTCGAGCGGCCCGCGCCGTTGCTCGCCGAACGGCAGGCTCAGCAAAGCTTCGAGGTTCGCCGTGAGCCAGGCCTCCCCCTCTGCCAGAGCCTTGTCGAAAGATGCCGGGCGGTCGATCTCCAGTTCCTCGAGACGCCCATCGACGTAACTCGAGAACACCGAAAGCATGCTCGTCACGAGATCGCGCGCCGGGTCATCCATGAGGTCACCCAGGGTAGAGACGAATCACATCATCGGCGCCGGTCTTCGCCCTCCTCAGGCAGCGCTGGGAGGATCGAAAAACGAGAACTGCTGCTGCTCAGCCAGAGAAGACTTGCACGACCATGAGGCCCAGCGGGCCCCGCACGACGCCAATTCCCAGCCGGGCAAACCGGGCACCAACGATGTTGGCGCGATGCCCGGGGCTATTCATCAACCCCTGATGCACGGTCCTGGCGGTGGCTGCCAGGGCCAGGTTCTCTCCAACTGTGACATAGGGAATCCCGGCCTCGGCCATCCGACCGGCCACAGTCCCGGTGGTCGGAGAGGTGTGGCTGAAATAGCCCTCCACATACATCTCGGTCGCATGTTCCTCGCCTACGATGGCCAGCGGCGCCGACCAGGCGAGAGGGTCGAGCCCCTCATCAATCCTGGCCCGGTTGACCAACTCGAAGATATCCTCGGCAGCTCTCTGATCGCTCCGCAGGTCCCCCGGGTCGGCGGGCGGTATCGCCAGGGTCTCGTCCTCTTCGAGGATGATCTTTTCCCGCCCCACCAGACGGTCGAGGTTGAGAAGCGCTTCGAGCACGCGGTCGCCGGCCACCGTGTGAAACATCCGTTGTGGGAAAGCGTCCGGATCCGTGAGGGCTACAGCAACGCTCGATTCCTCTATCCGCTCGTCAACCGACGCCGGCAGCGGAATCACCACCACGAGCGAAAGCATGAGAATGGCCACGAACAGCGCCCAGGCCAGAGCCAACCCGCCGCCGAGCAGCCGATGGGTCAGTGCCAGGCCGGGCAGGGTGAACACCTTCTGCAGGTAGTGCGAGCCAATCGAAGCACCGACTCCAACCAGGAGGAAGAGGGCAATTCCACCGGTCAGCCGACCGAGCTCCGAAGAGATCCCCAGCCATTCTGCCAAGGCGTCCCCGAGCGGACCGCTGAACCGGAAGGCCAGGGCGATGCCGAGGATGAGTCCAACCAGATCCATCGCTTCCCGGGTGAACCCTCGCACCCAGCCCCGCACGAACAGACCGGCGAAATACAAGCCCAGGAGAAAGTCGATCAACTGGAGACCTCCGGTCTCCAGGCTGCCAGCTGGCACCATCCAGTCACCGGCCAGCACCAAGAAGCTTGGCTCAGTCGTCTTCCGGTCGATAGCTGGTCGCTGGCAGCTGGTGGCTGGTAGCTGTTCACGTCAATTCGATACGGATGCGTTTGTTGGCCTTGCCTTTCGATTCTGTCTTGACGACGCGCACGGTACCCACTTCGATCGTCGAGGCGACATGGGTACCCCCATCGGCCTGTTTGTCGAGACCAACGATATGGACCACTCGGATCGGATCGATGAAATCGGGGAGAAGATTGACCTTGGTGCGAATCAAGTCCGGATCGGCGAGTGCCTCAGCGCGGGGTAGGAAAAGGATCTCGACCGCGTGATCGGCCGCCAGCTCCTCGTTGAGCTTGTCCTCTACCTGTTGCCCGAACTCGATAGAGATACCTTCGAGTTCGAAGTCCATCCTGGCGGTGCCGGGCTCCATGTTGCCGCCCGTGACCTTGGCATCGAAGTCCCGCCAGATGATGGCCGAGAGTGAATGGAGGGCTGTGTGCGTCCTCATCAACAGATGCCGACGGGCCCAATCGATCTCCGCCACGACGCGGGTTCCCGCAGCGGGGGGCGAGCCTTCGAACATATGGATAGGTATTCCGGCGCGGCGCACGGTATCGATGACCCGCACCTCTCCGTCCGGCCAGCGAACGACTCCCTGATCACCCGGTTGTCCGCCGCCGCGCGGGTAGAAAACGGTTCGATCGAGGACCAGGCCACCGTCCGCTATTTCGAGCACTGCTGCATCGGTTTCCCGCGCATAACCGTCCCGGGCTGCGATCTCTTCAACCATCCCAATTCCTCGCCTCGGCTGCAGCTAGCCAGCGTACCCGGCCGGTCCGCGCAAGCAGAACCAAACTTCTCTCGCATGCGACCCGTGGACATGCCTACACTCCTCAAACGCCGGGGCTCCCCTCCGGCCAAAACGGGAAGTTGAGGTGCCGTCTGCGAGCGGGACCGAAGGAGGAAAAATGAGAAATTCGAAACTGTGGAGAATCACTCTGCTGCTGGCCGTGCTTGCACTCGTCGCCGCAGCGTGCTCGGACACGGGTGGGCTACCCGCCGAATGCGAAGATGATCCATTTGGATGCGTTGAGATAGGGGCCGGCGAGCCCATCGAGGTCGGTACCTTGCTGGTTATCACCGGACCAAACGCCTTCCTGGGCCAGGACAGCCAGAACGGTGTCGTATTGGCTGCCGACTACCTGCCAACGGCCGCCGAAGCCGAAGCAGGCGAGGGAGGCACGTTCGACGGAGTGAACGGTGAGCTCTTCGGTCACACGATCGCTTTCAACCATCAGGACGATGGCTGTTCGGCCGACGGTGGCCAGGTTGGCGCTCAGGCTCTGGCCGCGGACACCAGTGTGGTTGCGGTGATCGGGACGAGTTGTTCGAGCGCCGCGCTCGGAGTCGCGGACAAGATCCTCAGCGACAACGGCATCGCCATCATCTCGCCTTCCAACACCGGACCGGCGTTGACCGAGCCCAGCCAGCACCAGCCCTTCTACCTGCGGACCGCCCACAACGACAAGTTGCAGGGTGCCGCCGTGGCCAACTTCGCCTACAACGAACTCGGTGCCCGCACCGCCGCCACCATCCATGACGGCAGCCCCTATGCGGACGGTCTCCAGGCCGTATTCGCTGAGAAGTTCGAGGAACTGGGCGGAGCGATCACCGTGCAGGACGCCATTCAGGTCGGCGACACCGACTTCACGTCGGTGCTGACCACCGTCGCGGCGAACCCGCCGGATGTCCTCTACTTCCCGATCTTTGTGGCGGAGGGCGGCTTGATGGCCCAGCAGGCTGCTCAGACGGCTGGTCTGGAGAACACAACTCTGGTCGGTTCAGACGGCATGCTCACCCAGGGTTTCCTGGATGCGGCCGGAGAAGCATCGGTCGGCATGTACCTGTCCGGCCCCGACCTGTCCGCCTTCAGCGGTGATGCAGCCTTCTACGAGGGTGCATTCAAGACCGCCTACGCTGCCGACTTCGGTGGCGAGCCGGCCGCGGCGTTCCACGCTCACTCGTACGATGCCACGGTCATGCTCTTCGAAGCGATCAAGAAGGTGGCGATCGAGGACGGCGACACCCTGTACATCCCGCGAACGGCGCTGAAAGACGCACTGTTCGAGACTCAGGGTCTTTTGGGCATCACCGGAACGTTGAACTGCAACGCCGACGGCGACTGCCAGAGCACCGCAGTTATCGGCGTGTATCAGGTGGAGAGTCCTTCGGGTCTTCCTGCCACACCCGTGTACAGCGAACAAGCAAGCCTCGAAGGCTAACGAGGGGTTGTTCCGGGGGAGGGCCCTGCTCTCCCCCGGATGATCCCCTAGCGTTATGACCACGCCAAAGACCTCATCGTCCCGCCGGCTCCGCTTCGAGCGGCTGCCGCTGCGGCGCATCATTCTCATCTCGTTGAGCATCGCCATTGTCTACGGGGTGGTGGCGGGGAGTGCGGCAACCATCCGGCTGGGCACGTATACCGCCGCTGATTGGCGGACGCTGGTCATCAACGGCATCGCGCGCGGCAGTGTCTATGCACTGATCGCCATCGGCTACACCCTGGTGTACGGGATTCTCTTCATGATCAACTTCGCCCACGGAGAAGTGTTCATGGCCGGGGCCTACACAGCCTTCTTCGTAGCCGTCGCCTTCGGCGGGTCCGGGTACCTCAACGAACACCCCCTCATTTCGATCGCAGCCATTCTGATTGTTTCGATGGTCACCTCGACGCTGGTGGCCATCATCCTCGAACGGGTTGCCTACCGTCCTTTGCGAGGAGCCCCGCGCCTGGTTCCGCTGATTACCGCCATCGGCGCGTCCTTTTTTCTCCAATACACCTTCCGCGGTTTATACGGCGCTCAGGCGCGTGCTTACCCCACTATCAATATCCTGGAGGGCACCTGGACGATCTTCGGCGCCAGCATCCTCCGCAAGCAGGTCATCGTCATCGTCGCTGCCGTGCTGCTCTGGGTGGCCCTGTTCGCTTTTGTAGCCAAGACGCGAACCGGCCGGTCGATGCGCGCCGTTGGAGAAGACCGTGAGATCGCGGCGCTGATGGGCATCAACGTCGATCGCACCATCGTCGCTACCTTCGCCATCGGCGGAGCTCTGGCCGGAGCGGCCGGCATCCTCTACGTGTTCCTTTTCAATCAGGTCATCTTCACCATGGGGTTCTTCCCGGGAATCAAGGCGTTCACCGCGGCAGTTCTCGGCGGGATCGGCAGCGTCACCGGAGCAGCCATGGGAGGTTTGTTGCTCGGCGTGCTGGAAGCCGTCGGCCCGAATCTGTTCCTCACCGGCGCAGAAGTGCCGTCGCCAAATCAGCTGCAGCCGGTGGTTGCCTTTGGAATTCTGGTCCTCGTGCTCATCTTCCTGCCGGGTGGTTTCCTCGGCGCTCCTGAAGAGAAGCGAGCCTGATCATGCGAGCGGCGCTGACCGGGGACAACGTCCGAGCCGGCTTGATCGGTGGCGTTGTCGTCCTCTATCTGGCGCTGGTCGGGATGATCGAACGGTTCCAGGATCGCGACGTCATCACCGGTGTGATCGGCCTGGGCACACTGCTCATCTTGATAGGACTGGCCGGCACCGGTTACATGGCCAGTCGCCCACCAAAACCACGCTCCGGTCAGGAACCGGTATCGGCCAACCCCGCCCTGAAGGGTCTCGTTGCCGGAGCGGTTGCCGGCGCATTGACGGGTGGTGTGATCCTGGTGCTCGAATTGCTGATCAGCGCCGGGGCCGATGTCCGCAGCGTGCTCGCCAGCGTAACTCCCGGCATGCTTTCCACCCTGGAATTCGGTTTGGGCTCGTTCGGAGGAGCCGCCATCCTGGTCGCTCTTGGAGCCGCCCTCGGCGCTGGAACCGGGGCATTGCGCTTGCTCTCCGATCACGCTCGCGACACGGTGACCTTCACGGTGACCAGTTTGCTGCTGATGAGCCTGCTGGAGCCGATTCTGGGCGCCGTCCTCGACGGTCTCGGCCTTCCGGAACGCTGGTTGTATCAGGGAGGCGGCCTCACCGTGCTCGGGGCCATCTTGACCGTGGTCATCGCCGGGACGGCTCGCTGGTTCTGGAAGCAGCGCGAACCACAGCGAAAGGAAGCCGTCGCCAGCATGCCGGCCGACCGCCGCAGCCTGTACCGGAAACTGGCCGTCTTCGCCGCGGTCGCGCTCCTGGTCGTCCTGCCCTGGATCGTCGGGAGCTTCATCAGCGACGTGCTGGGAACGGTCGGGCTCTACGTATTGCTGGGGCTGGGCCTCAATATCGTGGTGGGCTACGCCGGGCTGCTGGACCTGGGATACGTGGCTTTCTTCGCCGTCGGCGCCTATGCAACCGGGATCCTCACCTCTCCGGCTTCCTACCTGGTCAGGGAAGAAGGGCAACTCTTTGCCGAGAAGGGGTTTACCAATTTCTGGGTGGCACTGCCCTTCGTCGTGATCATCGCCATCATCATCGGCGTCCTGATCGGAGCACCGGTGTTGCGTCTGCGCGGCGACTACCTGGCCATCGTGACGCTCGGTTTCGGTGAGATCATCCGCACCCTGGTTCTCTCCGACTGGCTTTCCCCGTATCTGGGGGGAGCCCAGGGATTGCTCCGGGTGCCCCCCGCCCCGCCAGACGCTCTGGACCTGCGCGCTCCCCAAAATGTCTACTACCTCATTCTCGTTTTCTGCGGGATCGCCGCGTTCGTCGCCTGGCGGTTGTCCGACTCCCGGGTCGGACGGGCCTGGGCGGCGATGCGTGAGGACGAATCGGTCGCCGAGGCGATGGGCATCAGCGTCATCCGCTACAAACTGCTGGCTTTCGCCATGGGAGCGGGCGTGGGCAGTCTGGGCGGAGTCTTCTTCGCCGCCAAAATCGGTTCGATCTTCCCGAACAGCTTCGGTCTTCTCGTTTCGATCAACGTTCTCTCAGTCATCATTCTGGGTGGACTCGGGAGCATTCCGGGTGTCATCGTCGGGTCGGCGGTCCTGGTTGGTCTTCCCGAACTGCTGCGCGAGTTTGCCGAGTTCCGTCTGCTCATCTACGGCGCCATCCTGGTCGCCATCATGATCCTCCGCCCCGAAGGCCTGGTCCCCAACAAACGACGCCAGCGAGAGTTGCATGCCCGCGAGTTTGAGCTGGGCGCCACGGCGCCCGATGAGGCAACCGCATGAGCCACTTGCTCGAGCTTGAGGGCGTTTCCAAGCGCTTCGGCGGTGTCAGGGCAGTTGACGATGTTGACTTCTATGCCGACCAGGGTGAGATCGTCGGCGTGATCGGGCCCAACGGCGCCGGGAAGACGACCCTGTTCAACATCGTCACCGGCTTCTACTCCCCCGACGCAGGCAAGATCACTTTCGACGGTCACAACCTGGTCGGCCTCAAGCCCAATCAGATCACCAAGGTGGGCATTGCTCGCACTTTCCAGGCCGTGCGCCTGTTTGGGGCGATGACCGTTTTGGAAAACGCCATGGTCGGCCAGCACCCGCGAACGAAGGCCGGTGTCTTCGGAGCTCTCCTCCACGGCAGTTCGACCAAGGCAGAGGAAGAGCGCGTCCAGGCAGAAGCGGGTGCTGCCCTCGATTTCTTCGGCGACCGCCTCTCTCCACGCCTGAATTCACTGGCCTCGGAACTCGCCTATGCCGACCGGCGTCGTTTGGAGATTGCCCGGGCCATGGCCACCGAGCCAAAGCTGCTCCTGCTCGACGAGCCAGCCGCCGGCATGAACCCGGCGGAAAAGGATGGGCTCATTGAGTTGATCGGCAGGCTGCGGGATCAGAAGGGCTACTCGATCGTGCTCATCGAGCACGACATGCCGGTGATCAGCGGCGTATCGGACCGCGTCGTGGCTCTCGACTACGGCAAGAAGATCGCCGAAGGCACCTACGATCAGGTAGCCGCCAACCAACAGGTCATCGAGGCCTACCTCGGAAAATCGGCCACCCAGGAGACGCCATGACCGAAGCGCCGAATGCCATTCTCGACCTGGACTCGGTGAGTGCCGCCTACGGTCCCGTGCGGGCGCTCGAAGATGTCAGCCTGGAAGTGAGAAAGGGCGAGATCGTCTGTCTGCTCGGTTCCAACGCGGCCGGGAAGTCGACGACCCTGCGCACGATACTCGGGATGACCCGGGCGCACGCCGGTCACATCACGTTCGAAGGCGAGCGGATCGAGCGATTGTCCACCGGCGACATTGTCGCCCGCGGGTTGACCATGGTGCCCGAGAACCGGCGTCTGTTCGGGAAAATGAGTGTCAAGGAAAACCTCATCATCGGGGCCAACCTCCGGCGGGACAAGGAAGCGATCCAAGCGGACATCGACCGTGTCTTCGAGTTATTCCCCCGTCTTAAGGAACGGATCAGTCAGAAGGCCGGGACGTTGTCGGGAGGCGAACAGCAGATGCTGGCCATCGGGCGAGCCCTGACGGCCGACCCGAAGGTGCTGCTGATGGACGAGCCGTCCATGGGTCTGGCTCCGATCCTGGTCGAGCAGGTGTTCGACACCATCAAGGAGATCAACGCCCTGGGAGTCACCATCCTGCTGGTCGAGCAGAACGCTCACGTGGCCCTGTCCATTGCTGATCGTGGGTACGTGTTGCAGACCGGCAACATCGTCCTGGCCGACACGGCCAAGGCGCTCCTGGCGCATCCCAATCTCTCGGATGCGTATCTCGGCGAACTCGAATAGGACTATTGATCGGGGTCCCCGGACCCGTCCCCCTCGCCTGCCGGCGACTCCTCGCCCAGTTCAATGGCCCGACGGCGTCGCCCCACCAGGCTTTCTCGTTGGGGTGGTTCGTACTCGGTGATCATGGCCTCGGCTGCCTCATCCCATGACTCTTCCAGCACCCTGGTTCGCCACAAGTGACCGAGGATGACGCGCAGTCCGGCCGCCACCGGAACGGCAACCAGAAGACCGAAGAAACCTCCGATCGAGCTACCCAGAAGCAATGCCAGCAAGATGAAGACCGGGTTCAATTGCACCCGTGACCTGAGGATGTTCGGGCTTATCACGTGATTGTCGAATTGCTGGACGGCCGTAAACATGACTACCGACCAGAGCGCCGTGCTGAAATCCCGAAAGACCAGAGAAACCACCGCAGCCAGGAACCCGCCGGCAAAGGGGCCGATGAAAGGGATGACGTTCAAGAAACCAGCGATGAGTCCAATCAGCAGCCAGAACGGTACGCCCAGCAAAGCAAGTCCGACGCTCGACAAGATGCCGACGATGAGGGCGACTAGCAACTGACCTCGCACGAACCCGCCCACAACCCGGGCCACCTGGGAAACCACATGAACAACCTCGGGGCGAGCCCGCTCAGGAATCAAGAGCCGGGACCGTTCCTTGAACCCCGGCAGCTCCACGAGAATATAGAAGGCCAGCACCGGGCCGAGCGCCAAGACCACCAGTACATCCAGACCGGCCCGGGCGAAGGTCCCAACCTGCGTGAGCATCTGCTGGATGCTTTCCTGGTTGAAGAAGTCGGCCAGCCACTCTTGCAGTGTCTCGAGCGCCGATCCAGCACCAACCGACAACCCCAGCCGCTCCCCCAGGTCAACGAGAAACACCCCGATATCGTCCACCAGTTGGGGTATCTGGTCGGCGAATTCGGCCAGCTGATCGCCGATGATCGGCACGACCAGAAAGCCGAACAGGACTCCCAGGCCGATGAAAAGCAGATACGAAACAAACGAACCGAGCAGGCGATGAATCCGCCACTTCTGCATTCGATCGACGAGCGGGCTCATCAAGTACACGACGGCCCCGGCCAGCACCAACGGTGGCCAGAGGATACGTAGCAGATAGAGAAACCACACGATGCCGGCAACGACCAGGGCAATGCCGGCGATACTCCAGGACGTGATGCCCAGCCGCCGCAGTCGCTCGTATGACGTAGATGGTTCGCTCATAGCTTGGCGACGAGTGTAAACCGTAGACTTCTTCTTTATCGTTTCTCGTCTCTCTGCAGGATGAACGCCGCGCCGTCGATCATGCAAGGGTCATCGAGACACGGCGACCCGGCAGCGAAGGCCGCTACGGCTGCCGGATCTCTACCCGAGCGCCTTCCGTCACGGTGATCAGGATCGATGGGCCGGCGAATGGACTCTGATATCCGTCGGCGATTTCGACCCACCCGCCCGGGACCGTCGCCTCGCCGATCACCTCAACTCCGGTCTCTGGTGGCACCTCGATCACGAACACTCCCTGGACGGTACACATCAGGTCGTCTGCTCCCGGAGGCGGTAGCGACACGGACCCGTTTCCGCCCAACTTCAACGCCTTGAGTTGCAGACCGGCCAGGTCGGCTTCCAGATCAGGCGCGTCGAGAACCAGCGACCACCTCGGCCCGGGGCCGAGCGACAACTCCCAACCCGAGGTCTGAAACCAGCGTCCACCGTCGACCTCGTGCAGTACTACGAAGGACGGGCCCTCCTCGAACGCGCTCTCGAGAGCTTCCGGCACTCCGGTCGAACCGCCCCGGCGTTCCACGCGTACCGCATACAGATCCCGTTCTCCGCCGGTTACCAGCAAACGCCCGGTCAATTCCAGCCTCAACTCCGCTTCCTGAACACCGACGGCCAACGGTCCGACGAGGTCGCTCGAGGACGAAGGAAGCTCCTCCCAACCGACGAGGTGAAGCACGACGCTGGAGCCCAGCATGGTGATCAACAGGAGCGGCAGTACCGCCGAAATTCTGGCCGGACCATGTTTGCGGAGGGGAAGCAAAGCAGCCGCAACAAAGAAAGCTCCGACTGCCAGGGGCCACAAGGAGATCACATCCAGTACGACCGAAGGCGCCAGAATGCCGCCTACCACACCTGCAGCAATCGAAATCACGACGACGGCAACCATCAGCCATGCCCAGAGGGTCCACGGACTCGATGGCTTGAGGTCCACGGGGGCGGCGGATTCGGTGGTCACCCTCCGTATGATGCCCCAAGCACGATGATGATGTCGGCCTGGGTAACCCCTTGGAACAACTCCACAACCGCGTCCGGCGAAACATATCGTGCGATGACCACAGCCTCGGTATCGAATCCCGCCACGTACCAGATCCTCGAAACGCTGAACGGGGTTTCCCAATTCTCCGGCTCGAGCGTCTGATAGCCGACGTCGGCCAGCGTCTCAGCAAGGTCGGCGGCAATCCCTCCTCGATTGGTGGAATTGAGGACCAGTACGGTGATTTCGGAAGGGTCACGGCCCGCCAGCGTGGTGGTCGTGGCAATCGTGGTCGTGGTCGTGGTCGTGGTCGTCGTAGTGGTCGTCGCCACCGTCGTAGTCGTTGTAGCCGCAGTGGTAGCCGAGGTTGCCGTCGTAGTCGATGTTGTGGACTGGCGGGTGGTCGTGGTACCAGGAGCGTCGTCTCCCGAGAAGATCATCTGAAAGAGGAGCACAGCTCCAAATATGATGGCACCCCAAAAGACCACCTTGATCAGGAAGATGACCAGTTCCCGGAGCAGCCCGCCATAACCGGGAGCGGCATGCCGCCCGGGCATCAGGTATCCGCCGGATCCATGCCGTCCGCAACGATGCGCGGCTCTGGGCGACGTCGGGTCCGTTCTGCCCGGACCTTCAACAACCTCCGCACGGTGAGCGGATCGTACGTCATCGCGTCGGCGTCATCGAGCAAGTCGCGGAGAATCTGGTAGTAACGGCCGGCACTCATCCCGAGGTGCTCCTGGACGGCGCGGTCTTTCGGTCCCGGCACCAACCACCAGGAACGTTCAAAGTCCAGCA
>Ga0224512_10003375_pt1 | contig 14111 bp, 14 predicted proteins | sample SF_May12_sed_USG_4_FD_169103 | JGI IMG/M metagenome (GOLD analysis project Ga0224512, IMG submission 169103) | Sediment microbial communities from San Francisco Bay, California, United States - SF_May12_sed_USGS_13 | ecosystem: Environmental > Aquatic > Marine > Sediment | place: USA...
AAATCCGGTGTCCGGCCGCGATAGGCGCGTCCGCCCTCAATGAACGGGACGATCCCGAATTGCTTGCCTACCCGGATGCGCAGTTCCGCGCCGACCTCGACCAGGGAGCGCCCACCCAGCGGGTCGCCATCGAGGTCGATCGGGCCGGCCATCTGGAAGCCATAGCCGCGGTTGGAGCCGCCGCCGCCGGAGTAGAGACGCTTGTTGGCTGGGATAGCCCGCAGCCGATTGCCCAGTACCGTGCCATAGGCGGCCCGAAATGCGGCAATTATGCGTCGGTCTTTGGTGAGCGGCCGGTAGAGCGATCCGCCGATGCGCGCGACGGCGAAGGGACGCCCGCCCTGCAGATCGGCGTAAGGCGTCAGAGTCAATGAAATGCGGTCACCATCGGTCGGATCGAGCCGGTCCGTTGTGTTGTCGCGCTCCAGCGTCATCGGAACGCCGAGCAGATAGAACGTGTCGGTGACGCCGTTCTCTGTGATGCTGGAAAATTCCACGCTGAGCCCGACAATCGCGGCATGCAAACGATCGATCTGGCGGCGCACCGAGGGTCCGGCCTCGACAAATCGGCCCTTGTAAGCATCTGTCCGCTCGTCGCGGAATTCGGCCGAAAGGCCCAACGTCTGGTCGCTGCGAAAGAAATCTGGTTTGCGGAAGCGCGCCGCCGCGCCGTATCCGAGGAAGGAGGCTTTCAGTTCGGCCTTCAGCGCCTCGCCCCCGCCGAACAGGTTTCGATGCTCCCAGAAGACCTCGCCGCCCAAACCTTCGCTGGTCGAGAACTTGGCGCCGACGCCCAGCGAGCGGTGCTTTGCTTCCTTGAGCTCGAAGGCGATCGGCATTTCACCGCCGGCGTCGAGCGTCTCGGCCTGGGTGATCTTGATCAGCGAGAACAAGCGGCTGTCGACAAGCGCTTTTCTGGTTTCCACCACGCGGCGCGGATCATAGCGAGCGCCGCGTTTCCAAGTGATGCGGTTGCGAACGAAGCGCTCGGCCACGCGCGACAATCCGCCGATCGTCACCTTGCCGAAACGCACCGGCGGGCCCGGGTCCATTGTAAGCACCACGGTCAGCTTACTTGTACGCAGGTCGGCTTCGGCCTTGCGGTCGATCAGCTTCGCCAGCGGGTGGCCACGCGCGGCCAGCATCGTGCGCAAGCGGCTCTCGGCCGAAAGGATCGGCGCGGCGGCGGCGGAGCCGCCGATCTTCAGACCCAGCGACTTGGCATCGGTCTTGATGCCGTCCGGCGGCGGCCGCGTGAATACGACCTTGTAGCTGCCCAGTTTGAAGAGCGGCCCGCTCTTCACCTTGACCGTGACGCGGATCGGCGTGCGGCTGCCATCGATGGCGATATCGGCCGTGCCGACATAGTAGCCACGCGAGCGCAGCACGCGGCGGAGCCGCGGCAGGTCACCCTCGGCCCGACGTTGCAGGGCGACCAGGGAGGGCGGCGGCTTGTCCTTGAGCGACACGAGATTGGAATTGGCCTCCAGCGCCTTGCGCAAGCCCTTGTCCTTGACCCCCTCGAAGCTGACCGAATAGGCCGCCCCCGCCGTCTGCGCAGCCGATCCGGCGCGGGTCACCGCCAGCGAGGTCAAAAGCACGACCAACACCAGTACCGCGGCGGGTAACCCGCCCATGCGCTCCTCCGTGCGGCGATCGCGCCGGGGGCGGACCTGGCGATATTGCGCTTCCACTATCCGCCGATTGTGCCTACGGGGGCCTTCGTTGTCACTGAGGCCAGGCGCTCGGGATTGCCGGCGCCGCCCCGTAGACCCCGTTCCCTTCGACCCTGCACCACGATTGCTCGCCCCCTGGCCCGCATGCCCGACACAGCTCCGCGCCGGACATAGTCTTATGTCGGCCGCGCCCGATTCCATCCCTCGGTCAACCTGACGTTGCGATCGGCACTCATGGACGCACCTGCGCCGCTGAGACGATTTGATATGCGCGCCGCGCCTGGGAGTTTCAATCGAAATGCCCCTGAGCGCGAATTCATGGGATGCGGCCCTATTGTTGCCCATATCCGGGCGCATGTGCTTTAAGAACGCCTTCTCGTGATGAAGGAAACGGATAATGGCCGAGGCGACACTGCCGGCGGACATAGCGGCGATGAGTTTTGAGGCCGCTTTGGAAGAACTCGAAAACATCGTGCGCCAGCTCGAGGACGGCAGGGGTGCGCTCGACGACGCCATTGCGGCATATGAGCGCGGTGCGTTCCTGAAGCGGCATTGCGAAACCAAGTTGAGCGAGGCGCAGGCAAAGGTCGACAAGATCGTCCTGGCACCCGACGGCACGGTGGGCGCCGTGCCGGCCGACGGCGATTAGGCGCGAACGCGGACCAACCCCTCACAATAGGGAGCAGACCGGCCTTGAACCGATTGCAGGCCGCAATGAGCGAGACCGCCCAGGCGGTCGAGGCGACACTGGACCGTTTGCTGCCCTCCGGCGACGGGCCGGATGGGCGCGTCCCCGAGGCACGCGTTTACGAGGCGATGCGCTATTCGTGCCTCGGCGGCGGCAAGCGCCTGCGCCCCTTCCTGGTGATCGCGGGCGCCGATATGTACGGCGTGCCGCGCGAGCGCGCGCTGCGCGCCGGCGCGGCGGTCGAGCTCGTGCATTGCTACTCGCTGGTGCACGACGATCTGCCCGCCATGGACGATGACGTGTTGCGCCGCGGCCGGCCGACCACGCATATCCAGTTCGACGAGGCGACGGCGGTGCTGGCCGGCGACGGGCTCCTCACGCTTGCCTTCGAAGTGCTTGCCGACCCGGCGACCCATGACGATCCGGCGACGCGCTGCGCGCTCATCATGGCGCTCGCCGGCGCCGCCGGAGCGCGGGGCATGGTCGGCGGTCAGATGTTCGACCTCGCCGCCGAGGACCGCACGCTCGATCTTGAAGAGATCAGCCGCCTGCAAAACTTGAAAACAGGCCAGCTCTTCAATTATTCGTGCGCGGCGGGCGCGATATTGGGAGGTGCGTCGAAAAACGAACAGGACGCACTTATGTTATTCGCGCAAGACCTCGGCCTCGCCTTCCAAATTGCCGACGATTTGTTGGATATTGAAGGCAATGAAGACGAAGTCGGCAAGAAAGTTGGCAAGGATGCCGATGCTGGCAAAGCGACTTTCGTTTCCATTCTTGGTGTGGAAGCGGCGCGCAATAAAGCAACACAATTAGTGGAACAAGCTACGTCGCATCTTGAATTTTACTGTGAAAGAGCAGACCTTCTACGCGATGTGGCGAGGTTCGTCATAGAGCGGCGAACCTGATGGGGAGGGATTGACGTGTCAGAGACGACGAAAACACCGCTTCTGGATGCGGTGACAAGCCCGGCTGACTTGCGCAAACTTGAGACGTCGCAGCTGCGCCAGCTCGCCGATGAATTGCGTCTGGAGACCATCGATGCCGTCTCCAAGACCGGCGGACATTTGGGCGCGGGCCTCGGCGTGGTCGAGCTCAGCGTCGCCATCCACCATCTTTTCAATACGCCCGACGACATTCTCATCTGGGATGTCGGCCACCAGTGCTATCCGCACAAGATCCTCACCGAGCGGCGCGATCGCATCCGCACGCTGCGCCAGGGCGGCGGGCTCTCCGGCTTCACCAAGCGTTCGGAAAGCCCCTACGATCCCTTCGGCGCCGCGCACAGCTCGACCTCGATTTCGGCCGGCCTTGGTTTCGCGGTCTCGCGCGACCTGCAGGGCCGCGACAACTATGTCGTTGCGGTGATCGGCGACGGCGCGATGAGCGCCGGTATGGCCTATGAGGCGATGAACAACGCCGGCGCGATGGACAGCAAGCTCATCGTCATCCTCAACGACAACGACATGTCGATCGCCCCGCCGGTCGGCGCCCTGTCGGCGTATCTCTCGCGGCTGGTCTCATCGAAGCCGTACCGCTCGATCCGCCATCTCAGCCACCTCGTCGCCCGCAACTTCCCGCGCTCGATCGAGAAGGCGATGAAGCGCGCGGAAGAATACGCGCGCGGCTTCGTCACAGGCGGCACCATGTTCGAGGAGCTCGGCTTCTATTACGTCGGCCCGATCGACGGCCACAACCTCGACCATCTGATCCCGGTGCTGAAGAACGTCCGCGACGATCCGGGCAGCGGGCCGATCCTGATCCATGCGGTGACCCAGAAGGGCAAGGGCTACCATCCTGCTGAGAGTTCAGCCGATAAATATCATGGCGTTTCCAAGTTCGACGTGGTCACCGGAACGCAAGTCAAGGCGACGCCGAACGCGCCCAGCTATACCAAGGTCTACGCCCAGTCGCTGATCAAGGAAGCGCGCAAGGACGACAAGATTTGTGCGATCACCGCGGCGATGCCGTCGGGCACCGGGATCGACCTCTTCGGCGATGAGTTCCCCGAGCGCACATTCGACGTTGGTATTGCCGAACAGCATGGCGTGACCTTCGCCGCCGGCCTCGCCGCTGACGGCATGAAGCCCTTCGCCACGATCTACTCGACCTTCCTTCAGCGCGCCTACGACCAGGTCGTCCACGACGTGGCGATCCAGGGCCTGCCGGTACGCTTTGCCATGGACCGCGCGGGCTTCGTCGGCGCCGACGGGTCGACCCATTGTGGCGCCTTCGACATCGCCTATCTCGGCTGCCTGCCCGGCTTCACGCTGATGGCGGCGGCCGACGAGGCCGAGCTTGTCCACATGGTCGCCACCGCGGCGGCGATCGACGACGGGCCGACGGGCCTGCGCTATCCGCGCGGCGAGGGCGTCGGCGTCGAGATGCCGCAGGACGGCATGGTTCTGCCCATCGGCAAGGGCCGGGTGCTCCGCGAAGGCAATACCGTCGCCGTGCTCAGCTACGGCACGCGCCTGCAGGAAGGCCTCAAGGCGGCCGACGAGCTCGCGGTGCGCGGCTTCACGACGACGGTCGCCGATGCCCGTTTCGCCAAGCCCCTCGACGAGGACCTCATTCGCCGCCTGGCGCGCGATCACGAGGTGCTGATCACCATCGAGGAAGGTTCGGTCGGCGGCTTCGGCTCGTTCGTGGCGCAGTTCCTCGCCCATGACGGCGCCTTCGACAAGGGCTTGAAGTTCCGCCCGATGGTGATGCCCGACATCTTCATGGATCAGGACAAGCCCGAGACCCAGTACGCGGCGGCAGGACTCTGCGCGCCCGACATCGTGACGACGGCGCTTCTCGCACTCGGCCAGGAAGAGGCAATGGAGCAGCCCGTTCGCGCCTGAACTCTTTCAAGAACGATCGTGCGTTCAGCCCGGCCCCAAGCTGGGCTGAATTGCTTTTGGAGTAAGTTGCTCGCAGCAATCGATCCTTTGCACCGGCGGGCATAGTTCGCCCTTCTCGCGCGCTGCATACCGCGCTATATACTTCGCCATGGATTATTTCATCATCGCATCGACCGGCCGCCCGCGGAGCGTGCCAACCAGCGCTCGAGCCAAGCGCGCTGGTGCCCCGCTCGGACATGTCGGCACTGAAGCCGTCATGGGAGGGCCCGCTCGCGCATAGCGAAACGATCACAATCGTTTCCTGACATGCGAAGGGCGGGCTGAAGGTCCGCCCTTTTGAGTCGTAATGCGAAGCAGGTCGAACGATGAACCAAGGTTACACCGCCGAATTGGCGCCCAGCGCCCATGCGCAGCCCTGGCGCACCGAAGCCACCGCGATGGTCAAGCTCGCGGGGCCGATCGTGCTGACCCAGCTCGGCTGGGTTGCGATGCTCACTACCGACGCCGCGATGATCGGCCGCCTCGGCGCCGTGCCGCTGGCCGGCGCGACGCTGGTGCTGATGGTCTATTTCGGGCTTTACGTCTTTGGCTTTGGCGTGGTCATGGCGACCGCGACATTGGCCTCCCAGGCGTTCGGCGCCCGCCGTCCGCGACTGGTGCGCCGGGTGATCCGCCAGGGCCTCTGGGCAACCATCCTGATCGTGACGCCGAGCATTGTCCTGTTGGCCTGGACGCCGGAGATACTGACGCTGCTGCGTCAGCCGGCCGAGGCGATCGCGTTTTCGGGCGATTACATCGAGACGCTCAAATGGTCGCTTGCGCCGGCGATCGCCTTTGTGGTGCTGCGCAATTTCGTCTCCGCGCTCAACCGCCCCGCCTTTGCGATGTGGGTGATGTTGGCGGGCGTGCCGCTCAACGCAGCGCTCGACTACGCGCTCATCTTCGGCAAACTCGGCGCGCCGCGGCTGGAGCTCTTCGGTGCTGGCCTTGCCACGACCAGCGTCAGCACCTTTCTGTTCGCCCTGCTGCTCGCGGTCGCACTCTTCCGCCGCCCGTTCCGGCGCTACAACATCCTCGGCCGCTTCTGGCGGCCCGACTGGGATGCCTTCCGGCGCATCTTCGCGCTCGGCCTGCCGATCGCCGGGATCATGCTGCTGGAAGCCGGCTTCTTCATTTGCGCGGTCTTCCTGATGGGCTGGATCTCCACCGCAACCGTGGCCGCGCACATGATCGCCATCCAGGTGCCGCATGTGACCTTCATGGTCCCGATGGGTCTGAGCCAAGCCGCCACCGTGCGGGTCGGCCACGCCGTCGGCCGGCGCGATCCTGCCGGCGCCTACCGGGCGGGCTGGACCGCGATCGCCATGTCGCTCGCCTTCATGGGGGTCGTTACTCTGGTGATCCTGGCGTTCCCAGCGTCGCTGGCCAGCGTATTTCTCGACACCGACCGGCCCGACAGCGCCGCCGTGCTCGCCCTGGCAACGTCGTTCCTGCTGTTCGCGGCGATCTTCCAGGCCGCTGACGGCATCCAGGCGGTCGCCGCCGGCGCCTTGCGCGGCCTCAACGACACCGCCGTGCCGATGGGCCTGGCCGCGCTCTGCTATTGGGCGATCGGCTTCACCTCGGCCGGCGCCCTCGCCTTCTGGGGCAGGCTTGAAGGGGTGGGTGTGTGGATCGGCTTCGTCGTGGCCCTGGTCGCCGCGGCGCTGGTGATGACCTGGCGTTTCCGCAATCTCGCCCGCCGCCACTACATCCCCGAGATGCCGCCCGAGCGGGAAACGCTGTAATATCGCAGCCATGCCCAGCGCCGTCGTCACCGTCTACAGCGACTACAAGAGCCCCTATGCCTTCGTCGCCAAGGCGGCGGGCTATGCGCTGGAGGACGATTTCGACGTGGCGCTGGACTGGCTGCCCTACACGCTCGACATCCCGTCGTATCTGGGATCGGTCGAGAACCGCGATGCGCATCAGTGGCGCAAGGTGCGCTACGCCTACATGGACGCGCGCCGCTACGCCAACAAGCAGGCGCTGACGCTGAAGGGCCCGCGCAAGATCTACGACACGCGGACCGCCCAGACGGCGATGCTGTTCGCCAAGGCGCACGGCGTCTTCCATGCCTATCACGACGACGTCTTCGAGCGCTTCTGGTCGCACGCCATAGAGATCGAGGAGCTCGATGACATCGTCGCCGCGCTCGATGCCGCCGGCGCGCCGGGCGGCGCCTTTCCGGACTATCTCGCCGGTGAGGGTGGGGCAGCGCATGACCGCATCCGCGCAGCGGCGGAGGAGGCGGGCATATTCGGCGTGCCGATGTTCGTCTTCGAGGACGAGCTCTTCTTCGGTGGCGACCGCATCGACCTGCTGCGCGAACGCCTTGCCGAACATGGCCTGGCACGAGGATGAAAAAACCCGCCAAGCAGCGCGCCGACCTTGCGCTCGTCGAGCGCGGCCTTGCCGATAGCCGCGCGCGGGCCCAGGCGCTCATCCTCGGCGGCAAGGTCTTCGCCGGCGAGCGCCGCATCGAAAAGCCGGGCGAGACGGTCGCTTCAAGCACCGACATGGAGGTGCGCAAGCCCGATCACCCGTGGGTCTCGCGCGGCGGCCTCAAGCTCGTCCAGGCGCTCGATCATTTCGGCATCGATCCAGACGGCGCTATCGCGCTCGACATCGGCGCGTCGACCGGTGGTTTTACCGACGTGCTGATTGCGCGTGGGGCAGAAAAAGTCTTCGCCGTCGATGTCGGCCACGGCCAGCTCGCCTGGCGCCTGCGCAACGACGCGCGCGTTACCGTCCTGGAGAAAACCAACGCGCGTCATCTGACCGCCGAGCAGGTCGCCGAGCCGGTCGACCTCATCGTCTGTGATGCCAGCTTCATCGGCTTGGAGGTCGTGCTGCCCGCCGCCCTCGCGCTCGCGGCAACGCCGGCGACGCTGATCGCCCTCATCAAGCCGCAATTCGAGGTCGGCAAAAGCCAAGTCGGCAAGAAGGGCGTCGTCCGCGATCCCGCGCTCCACGCGCAGGTCTGCGAGCGCATCGAGGCCTGGATCGACAGCCTGCCCGGCTGGCGCGTGCTCGGCGTTACCGAAAGCCCGATCCTCGGCCCACAGGGCAACAAGGAATTCCTCATCGCCGCCCGGCGCGACGCGGCCGGAAACTGAGAGCTCAATCCGAGCCATGGCCGAAACCTTCGACCTCGAGATCACCGCACTTGGCGCACGCGGCGACGGCATCGCCTCGCTCGGCGGCACGCGCGTCATCGTGCCGGGCGCTTTGCCCGGCGAGCGCGTGCGGGCTCGGATCGGCCGCGCCCGGCGCGGAGGGCGCGGCAAATCGGATGCGCCGCCGCGCGCCCGCAGTGTTGAAATTGTCGAACGCGCGCCCGACCGCATCACGCCCGCCTGCCGGCATTTCGGGACCTGCGGCGGCTGTACGATCCAACACCTGGCCGCCGCGCCGGCGCTCGCCTGGAAACGCCGCCTGATCGCTGAAGCGCTGGACCGCCGCGGCCTGCCCGATGAAGTCGTACGTCCGGTCACGGCCATCGAACCCGGCGTCCGCCGCCGCGCCGACTTCACTGCGATCCGCCGCCGCGACGACGTGCTGCTCGGCTTCAACGAAGCGGCCAGCCATAACGTCGTCGATATCGCCGAGTGCCCGGTGCTACTGCCGGAGATCGCCGCGCTGCTCGGCCCTTTGCGCGCTTTTCTGCACGAGCTACTGACGCCGGCCGAGCGCGCCGAGGCGGTGGTCAACGCAACCGAGACCGGGCTCGACCTGGTGCTCGTCACCGCAACGAAGCTGGGCGCCGGCGGCCGTTCGCGCATGGCGCAATTTGCCGAGGACCGGGACCTTGCCCGCATCTCGCGCCGTCATCCGCAGGCCGAAACGCCCGAGATTGTCGCCGAGCGCCGCGCGCCGATGGCGCCATTCGGCGGCTTCCCGGTGCGTCTGCCGCCGGGCGCCTTCCTGCAAGCAAGCGCCGCCGGCGAGGCCTCACTCGTCGCCAGCGTGATCGCCATCGTGAACGACGCAACCCGCATCGCCGACCTTTATTGCGGTTGCGGCAGTTTTACCTTCGCCCTTGCCGCGCATCGTTCGGGTAAGCCCGGCATTCACGCCGTCGATGGCAATGAGGCGGCCGTCGCTGCGGTGCGCGCCGCCGCCAACGCCGCCGGTCTCACGCGCGTTACCAGCGAGCAACGCGACCTCGACCGGCGCCCCCTGCGCTTCGATGAACTCGCGCGTTTCGATGCTGTGGTGTTCGATCCACCGCGCGCCGGGGCGAAGGCCCAGGCGATGGCGCTCGCAGAGTCGCGCGTCCCCGTCATTGCCGCCGTCTCGTGCCATCCGGCGAGCTTCGCCCGCGACGCCGATATCCTGGCAGCCGGCGGCTACACGCTCGACTGGGTCCAACCCGTCGATCAATTCCCCTGGACGCCGCATGTCGAGCTGGTCGCGCGGTTCTACCGCGCAGCGTGATGAGACACTTCCGTGCCGCCACCCGCCGCTCGGCGTCATCCCCGCAAAAGTGGGGATCCAATGAAGCCGGAATGTCCCACGCCTTATGATCGCTGGATTCCAGCTTTCGCGGGAATGACAATGTGGAAATGGGCCACGGACAGAGACGCGCATCCTGAAGCGAACCCGAAGTGGACCTCGACGGACGGCGGCCGGACTGCGCCGGGCCACGACACGCGTCTGATTAAAAGGCCGGTTTCGGCTTTGGCGGCGGCTTGAATTCGGCAGCTTTTGCCTTGGCGCGCTGCCAGACATCCTCGAAGACCCGCGCGCGATAGCGGTCCAGCATTTTCTTGGCTCGGGCCTCGCCGCCGGCCGCGGCGATGAAGAGCCAGGCCAGCCCGTCGACCCGGCTGCGCTTCACGCCCACGCCTTTGAAGTAGCGATAGCCGAGCCAGAGCTGGGCCTCGCCATAGCCGCGCTCGGCGGCGCGCTTGCCCCAGTCATGCGCCGCCTTGTCGTCCTTCCTGGTCCCGCGCCCCTTGGCCAGCGCCAGCGCCAGCAGGAACTGGCCGGGCGCGAACTCCTGCTCGGCGGCGCGCTGGAACCAGGCGACCGCGCGCTTGCTGTCACGTTTGACGAACTGCCCGCGCTCATGCATGAGGCCAAGCTCGACCTGCGCCAGCGGATGGTTGGCGCGCGCGGCGGCCCCCATCAGCCGCACGCCCTCGTCGCGCTCGCGGCGTCCGGCTTCCTTGGCGCCGAGATAAAGCCGCGCCAGGGCGTGCTGGGCGGGCGGGTAGTCCTGCGCCGCCGCCTTGGCGAACCATTCGGCCGCGCGCGCCACGCTCCGGGGCGTGCCGTGACCGTAGAGGTGCACGAAGCCGAGGAGCGTCTGCGCCCGCGCATACCCCTTCTCAGCGAAGGGTTTGAGACGCGCCACGGTGTAATCGGCGCGCGACCATGACCGGGTCGCCGCATCGAAGGCGTTCTTCGCCGCCTCCTTCTTGCCTTCCGCCAACACCCCGCCGGTGCTCGCCAGCGCCAGGGCCAGGGCGAGCAACAGGGCGGTCATGCGGGCGGAAAAATGCGTCATGACGCCATCATATGGCCGCGCGCGGCGCTGTCGAGCCCGCCGAGCCTTTTGCCCAGATTTGGCCCAGAAAAGGCCCCAAAAAGCGCCGTTGGGAACGCCAAACTCGGCCTCCGCGTATCACAAGGCAAACCCGCATGAACCGCGGGAGCCGAATCGCGAGAAAAGGCCGGCCCGCAAGCCCGTTCGGCGGCGCCGGCGCACCCGGGAGCAGGTCGATGATACGCTTTGTCCTCAACGCCTATCTGGTCGGCATCGTGTTGTTCTTCATGCTGTTTGCGCTGCAGACCCCCAACCTCCCCGTAAAGGAGGCCGCCGTCTCGGCCCTCGTCTGGCCCTACGGCGTCTACAAGCATTTCGTGGTTTAGCCGCGTCCCCGTCCATTGATCGTCACCGCCGCGAAAGCGGGGGTCCATACCGGCCGCGATTCCACGTCCGACGATCTAATGGTTTCCCGCATGCGCGGGAATGACGCGTGGGATGACGTGCGGAATTCGATTGCGTCTGCCAGTATGACGCCATGTCTGAGCTTGCCGACCTCTTGCGCGAATGCCTCGTCCATATCGAGCGCTCGGCGGATTCGATGTATGCCGGCCAGAGTGCGGCCGACATCGCCGAAATGTTCCGCGCCGCCATCGCGAAGCTCGAACGCGGCGAGCCGATCAATAAAGGCGCGCTGAAGATCCTTTTCCTACCCACGGGCGATCTGCAGGAAATCTCGATCGACAATGGCTGGGGCGACGAGTTCGTCGCGCTCGCCGCCCGCTTCGACCGCGCCATCTAGCTCCTTGGCGAATACCAATCGAGGCCGTCTGACCCGCCTTCCCCCGTCCCGCCGGCAATGTTAGCGTCCGCCCCGCCCAGCAGGGGGAGGGAACGCCATGGCCGAGATCAGCTTCGATGACTTCCAAAAGGTCGACATTCGCGTCGGCACCATCGTCGACGCGCAGGCGTTTCCCGAGGCGCGCAAGCCCGCCTTCAAGCTCTGGGTCGATTTCGGCGAGCCGCTCGGCGTGAAGAAAACCTCCGCCCAGATCACCAAGCACTACGACCTCCACGCGCTGGTCGGCCGCCAGGTCGCCGCGGTGGTCAACTTCCCGCCGCGCCAGATCGGCAAGTTCATGTCGGAGATCCTGGTGCTCGGCTTTCCCGACGCCGAGAACGAAGTGGTGATGATCGGCCCCGACCATCCCGTGCCCAATGGCGGAAAGCTTTACTGACGTGTACCGGGCTCCTCGGCGGGGCCGGCCGGTTAAGAAACCCCTCGCCTTTTCGTGCTTTTCTTGACGGTCCCGGCGACCGCACGGATGCACCGCCATGCCCGGCTCACGGAACTCCATCGGCTTCGGCCTGCTCACGCCGCGCTGGCAGGTGAGCGGTTATGACAGCTTCGCCCACGAGCCCTATGTCATAGGCCGCTACTACACCCGGCGATGCGCGCTCTGGGCGGCCTGGATCTATCTCCGCAAGCTCGAGCGCGGCGGCGCCGTCGATGGCGGCCCGCCCCCCGACGGCATCCGCGACACGGTGAGCGTCTCCGGCCCCCGCCACCAACACGCCGATTTCAGCACGTCGGGCGAGGTGCGCGCGGCGCTGCGGGCACTGCGGGCGGCCAGAGAGGCGAAAGAGTGACGGCCGAGACAGGGGGCATGCCGGCCATCGGCCCCTGACGACCGCCGCTCCGCCCTCGAACCGGCAAGCTCAACCGCGCCCGCAAGCCCCCGCCCGCGAGTCCTCCTGCGCCACCTCGCCCCATGACCACGCATGATGTCGCGGGCGATGGTGAGGCCGAGCCCGACGCCGCCCTTGTCCGGGCTCCTTGCCGGGTCGAGGCGGGCGAAGGCCTTGAAGGCCTCCCGGCGCTGGGCGCGCGCGCGCGCGCCCTCGCCGCATCCCGCATCCGGTCAAAAAAGTGCCGGACCCGAGAGCCCGGCAAGTTGATCACTTATTCATTCCGTCTAGAGAGGAGGGTTCGTGTCCGCCCCATATCCTGAGGCCGGCACGCCTTGGATTGCGCCTATTTGGCGCCGCCGAAACTGTATTTCAGCACCAGAAAGATGCTGTGGTTTCTGAGGCCGTCGGCTTCGATCTTGACCCCACCTGATTTGAAATCGGAGCCCTGGGTGCCGAAAAAGCGGTAGCTCGCTTCCGCCGAAAAGCCGTCGCCAAGCGCAACGTTGACACCGGCGCCGCCCTGAAAGGCGAAGACCCAGTCTGAGTCGTCGACCAGCGCCACACCGGAAACCGTAATATTATTCGCGCCGACCCGGGCGATGCCCAAGCCGCCCATGACGAAAGGCGTGAACGATGTCCCGGTGTCGAGACCATACCGGCCATTCGCCATGAACGACAGGGCACTGACGCTTCCGCCAGCCGATCCCGAGGCGGTCGCCACGATGCCGAGCGACGGAATAGCCGCGGTGGCAGAGATCTTGTCCGCGGTGCTGCGCCGATAACCAATCTCGCCTTCTGCGGCCAACCCATTCTTCCATTGATAGCCGACCGCGCCGATGACACCGAATCCGGTGTTGAGCTCCAGTTGACCCGAACTGGTCACACCCGGCGCACTCGCCGACCAGTCGATGTCAGGCGTGAACGATACGCCGCCGCCGAGGCCAACATAGAACCCCTCGTCGATGGCCAGGGCCGGCATCGAAATCACGAGCGCCGCCAACGCGGCGCCTGCCATTTTTCCCATTTTTTTGAACACGTTATTTCCCCCTTGTGCTTTTGACCTGTGTGTCTTTGACATGCGTGTTATCGACGTGTGCGTCTTCGCCATCTTCGCTGTCCGTCACCATCGTGCGACCCGACCCACTGGTGATCTCCAAGCTGCGCCCGAACACGCCGAGCGCCCGGATGATCAAGTCGATCGGAATGCTGCTCGCCTTTCCTCGTGCATAGTGGCTCCACGCCTGTTGGCTTCCGAGCCCGATACGCGTCGCCAGCTCGGCTTGCGTAAGTTCCGCCGACATGCGCAACCGCTCGATCTCATCGATGATCTCGCGCGGTGTCATGATCGTTCATGGGCCACAGCCGCCTATTGAGAGCCGCTTGTTTTCAGAACCACTTATCGAGCCATCGTTCTCTTTTTGCGCGCACAAATATGATTTGTGAGCAACACATACGTGTAGTGTTAGCATATTGGGTTAATCGGAACGCAAGACAAAATTGCCGCATCCCTGCCATGCGCTCGCGGGCAGGGCAGAAATGTCGCGGACGTTTTGGCGGGTCTACGCGGCGTAGCTTGCGCGCCGCGATGGCACAGCCTCAACCGTTACTGCGACGCCCGGAGGACGCCTGGGCAGGCTGGTACGAGTTCGAATTTCAAGCCGGGAGATTGAGTG
>Ga0224512_10003376_pt1 | contig 14110 bp, 9 predicted proteins | sample SF_May12_sed_USG_4_FD_169103 | JGI IMG/M metagenome (GOLD analysis project Ga0224512, IMG submission 169103) | Sediment microbial communities from San Francisco Bay, California, United States - SF_May12_sed_USGS_13 | ecosystem: Environmental > Aquatic > Marine > Sediment | place: USA: California...
GAGGGCCAGGCCGCCGGGGCCGCCGCCCGTGGCGATGTAGTTCGCGCTCTCGACGGTGGGGTCGAAGCTGGTCTCGAAGTTGGCGTCTTCGATGTCGGCGGCGCTGAAGACGCCGATCTTGCTCGAGCCGAAGGCCGCCGTGTAGATGGTGAGGCCGTCGCTCGAGACCACCGTCTGGAGGGGCGTCGCCAGGCTGTGGTCGATCTGGGTGGGGTCCACCAGGTCGGGCACGTCGGTGTGGAGCCTGCCGTAGTCGATGTGCTGGTTCAGGTGCTGGGGATCCACCCGCTGGGGATTCGAAGGCGGAAGACTCGGGTCGATCACGGTTATGCGCGACTCGGAGAGGTGTCCCTGGACGGTGGTTCCGCCGTGGTCGCCGGGGCCCTCGAAGCGCACGTGGTTGGGCAGCTCGGTGTTGGTGACGTAGACCTTCCCGGTCACCGGGTTCACCACCATGTTGAACAGGATCGTCCCGACGTGGTCGAACTCCGCGACCGAGGCCGGCGCCAGCGTGTCGGCGTCGATCGAGAAGACGTCGTGATCGGGCAGGCTCAGGGGGACCAGGGCGCTGCGGTTGTTCCCCGCGGCATCGCGCCAGACGGAGCCGTCGAACTTGACGATCACGCCGGTCTCGGGGGCGGGATCGCCGGCCGCGTTGTCGGCGGGGCCGGGGACACCGGTCGCGCCGAAGCCGTTGGGAATCAGCGTCTCGTTGACCGCCGTCGTCTGGTTGCCGGAGTGGAAGGCGGCGACGTACACGGTGTCCCCGGTCGGGCTCGCGGCCAGGGCGCGCGGGGTGTCCGCGAAGAAGCTCAGGATCTCGAGGGGAGTCCCGCCGACGGTCGTCCCCAGATTGGTGGCGTCGAAGACCCACACGTCCGCGCGTCCGATGCCGTCGCTCGTGAGCTGGGGGTCGCCCGCGCCGGGCACGCCGGAGATCGAGGCGTGGGTGCGGTGCTGTCCGCGGTGCGCGGTCGTGATGAACGCGCGCGTCCCCCCGGTGCCCGCGAACACGATGTCGCGCGGCTCGTCTCCGACGAGCAGCGTGCTCACCACGCGGGCGGGGCTCGCGGCCAGGTCGACGACGCTCACGCTGTCCGAGAGGTGGTTCACCACCCAGACCTCGCTGTTGGTGCGGGCCGCCACGGCCACCGGCTCCATGCCAACGGGGATCGAATCCGCGTGGACGAGTCCGCCGCCGACGACGTCGAAGACCTCGAGGCGGTTGTCCGGCGTATTGACGGCGAACAGCTGGCTGCCGTCCGGCGACAGCGCCAGGGGCCGAACGGGCCCACTCTCGAACGCGACGAAGGACGTCTGGGCGACGGCGGGTGCCGCGTTCAGCAGCAGGGCGGCGGCGAGCGCCAGGCATCGGGGGAGGCTGTGGGTCACGGGGAGGTCCTCGCCGGAATCGAATGGGTTGCGGGGGAGAGTCGCTTCACGTGGGATGACGGACGCGACACCAGGGTGTCCTGCAAGCGGCGCGCCAATCCCGGCGCGCCGCTTCTCGAAACAGAAGTTCGTCATTGAAATCAGCGGCTTTTGTGCGCGACCTGCTGATGGGGCCCCTGTCGCGGTGCCGCTCGAGAGAAACGGATTGCCACGAACCGGAAAAGGTTTTCCACCGGAAGGGCGGTGCGAGCCGGCGTCGTCAACGCTTCGGGGGGCCCGATTCGGCGCGCCGCTTGCGCCACTGCTCCAGGCGCTCGGCGATCGCGCGCTCGGCGCCTTCGGAGGTCGGCTCGTAGAAGCGCGGCGATCCGAGCGCCTCGGGCAGGTTGGGCCGGGAGACGAAGCGGTCGGGGGCGTCGTGCGGGTATTCGTAGTCGCGGCCGTAGCCGAGTCCCTTCATCAGGGGCGTCGGCGCGTTGCGCAGGTGCAGCGGCACGGGCAGTGAGCCGTGCTCCGCGACGGCCTCGCGTGCGCGCCCCAGCGCGCGATAGGCGGCGTTGCTCTTCGGCGCGCACGCCAGGAAGGTCACCGCCTGGGCGAGGGGGATGCGGCCCTCGGGCATGCCGACGCGCTCGACCGCCTGGAAGGCCGAGACCGCGAGGCCGAGCGCCGCGGGCTCGGCGTTGCCGACGTCCTCGCTGGCGAAGATCACGAGCCGGCGCGCCACGAACAGCGGGTCTTCGCCTGCGTCGAGCATGCGCGACGCGTAGTAGAGCGCCGCGTCGGGATCGCTGGCGCGCAGGCTCTTGATGAGGGCCGAGACGACGTTGTAGTGCTCCTCCCGGTCGCGGTCGTGGACGAGCAGCCGCCGACCGGCGGCCTCGACGACGGCCTCCGGCGAGATCGCGACGGCGCCGCCTTCGCCGCGCCGCCCGCGGGCCTCGATGGCGGCCGCGGCTTCGAGGATGCCGAGGGCGCGACGGGCGTCTCCGTCCGCCGCGTGGGCGATGGCGGCCGTCACGTCGTCCGCGACCTCGAGGCGGCGCTGCCCCAGACCGCGCTCGGTGTCTTCCGCCGCGCGCCGCACCAGGGCGGCCAACGCGTCGGGCTCCAGGCGCTTCAGGGTGAACACGCGGCAACGCGAGAGCAGCGGGGCGATCACCTCGAAGGAGGGGTTCTCGGTCGTGGCACCCATGAGTGTCACCGTCCCCGTCTCGACGTGGGGCAGGAGAGCATCCTGCTGCGCCCGGTTCAGTCGGTGCAGCTCGTCGAGGAAGAGCACCGTACGGCGCCCGGAGTGCCGCTCGCGGCGCGCGCGCTCGACGGCGGCGCGGATCTCCTTCACGCCGGCCGTGACGGCGGAGAGCGGCTCGAAGCGGGTCTCGGAGCCCGAAGCCAGCACGCGCGCCAGCGTCGTCTTGCCGCAGCCCGGGGGGCCCCACAGGATCAGGGAGGGGAGCTCTCCCGCCTCCAGCAGCGAGCGCAGCGCGGCGCCCTCGCCGAGGAGATGATCCTGGCCGAGGATCTCGTCCAGGGTGCGCGGACGCATGCGGTCGGCGAGCGGCGCGCGCGGGTTCGGACCCGGCTCCGACGCGCCCGTGGTCGCCGCCGGGAAGAGCTCCAGGGCGTCGTCCGGGGGCATGCGCGGATACTAGCAACGTGGGATATTCCGGGTTCCCAGCCCACCGGGGGGCGAATGGACATCCGTTCCGTCGGAATCTGCGTCAAGCTCAGTCAGCCCCAGTTGGCGGACCTGGTCCGCGAGCTCGAGCAGTGGCTGGTTGCTCGGCGCTTCGACGTGGTGCCCGATCCGGAGGCGGGCCGGTGGACCAAGGCTGCGGGTCTGCCGCGCCGGGAGCTCGCCGAGAAGGTGGACGCCGTCGTCGTGCTCGGGGGCGACGGAACGCTGCTCGCGGTGGCGCGCGCCATCGGCGAGAACTCGGTTCCGATCCTGGGGGTGAACCTGGGGACCCTGGGGTTTCTGACAGAGACCGCCCGCGAGGAGATGTTTCCGGCGCTCGAGGAGGTGATCGCCGGGCGCTTTCGCACCGAGGCGCGGATGCGGCTCGAAGCGGTCGTCGATCGCGCCGGCGAGGAGGTCGGCCGCTACCTGGCGCTCAACGACGCCGTGATCGCCAACACCTCGCTGGCGCGGATCGTGGACCTGCCGGTGCGCGCCGACGGCATCGAGGTCACCACCTACCACGCCGACGGCCTGATCGTGTCCACGCCCACGGGTTCGACGGCCTACTCGCTCTCGGCCGGGGGGCCGCTGATCCTGCCGTCCTGCGAGGCGATCCTGCTGACGCCCATCTGCCCGCACACCCTGAGCCAGCGCCCGCTGGTCCTGCCCGAGACCTGCGAGCTGGCCGTCGACGTGAAGGGGCCGCATGCGAGCGATGTCAAGCTGACGGTGGACGGGCAGGTCGGCTGTCAGCTCGGCGAGGACGACCGCGTCACCGTGCGCGCTTCCCGCCACCCGGTCCAGCTCCTCGTTCCCCCCGGTCGCAACCGCTTCGAAGTGATGCGGGAGAAGCTGCGCTGGGGAAAGCGGTGATCGAGACGCTCCGCATCGAGAACCTCGCCGTCGTCGATCGCGCGCAGCTCGAGTTCGGCCCGGGGCTCAACGTGATCACGGGCGAGACCGGCGCCGGCAAGTCGATCGTGCTGGGGGCGCTCGCGCTGCTCGCCGGCGCGCGGGCCTCCGCCGACGCCGTGCGGCAGGGGAGCGACGAGGCCTCGGTGGAGGCGGTCTTCCGGACCGACGCGCTGCCGGAGCTGGAGGCGGAGCTGGAGCGCCGGGGCCTCGAGGGCGACGCGCACGAGCTGGTCGTGCGGCGAACCCTGGCGCGGGCGGGCCGCAGTCGTGCGCAGGTCTCCGGGCAGCTCGTACCGGCCTCGGTGCTATCGGAGTTGTTCGCCGGGCGCCTCGAGGTCTCGAGCCAGCACGAGTCGCAGCGTCTGCTCCGCGCGGAGGTCCACGGCGAGCTGCTCGATCGCAGCGGCGGCCTGCTCGAGCAACGGGAGGCGGTGGCCGCGGGCCACGCCGCGCTGCGCGAGCTCGACGCCGAGTGGAAGCGGCTGCGCGACGCGTGCCAGGAGGGCGAGCGCCGCCGCGACTTCCTCTCGTTCCAGATCGCCGAGATCGACGCGGCGAAGCTCGAGCCCGGCGAGATCGATGCGCTTCGCAGCGAGCGCGCTCGCCTCGCGCACGCGGAGCAGCTGCGCGAGGAGGGCGCCGCGGCGCTCGCGCTGCTGGCCGGAGATCCGAGCCGCGCCGACGACGCGAACGCCGCCGATCTGCTGGCGGAAGCGGCGCGGCGGCTCGAGAGCGGCGCGCGCCTCGATCCCGGCCTGGCCGAGCTGGCCGGGCGCCTCGCTTCGGCCCGGGCGGAGGTCCGCGACGCGGCCCTCGAAGTCGAGCGCTACGTCACCGGCGTCGAATCGGATCCGGCGCGCTTGGCGATGCTGGAGGAGCGGCTCCACCAGGTGGAGCGGCTCCAGCGCAAGTACGGCGCGAGCGCCGACGAGATCCTGCGCTTCCGCGACGAAGCGGCCGCGGAGCTCGCCGCGATCGAGGACGCCGACGACCGGGAGGCCTCGATCCAGCGCGAGCGCGAGTCGCGGCGGGCGAGTCTGGCCGCGGACGCCCGCACGCTGTCGCAGGCTCGCGTGCGCGCGGCGCGCCGACTTGCCGGGGTCGTCCAGGGCCTGCTGCGGGAGCTGGGCATGCCCGAAGCGCGCTTTGCCGTGTCGCTCGAGCCCGCGGAGCCCCCCGGCGATCTGCCCTGCGGTCCGACGGGACGCGAGCGGCCCGAGTTCGCGTTCTCCGCCAGCGCCGGAGAGCCCCCGCGGCCGCTGCGTCGGGTGGCGTCGGGGGGGGAGCTCTCGCGGGCCTTCCTGGCCATCAAGAACGCCCTGCGCGAGGCCGACGCCGGGATGGTGCTCGTCTTCGACGAGGTGGATGCGGGCATCGGCGGCGGCGCCGCCGACCGCGTGGGTCGCGTGCTGGCCGAGTTGGCCGTCCACCACCAGATCCTCTGCATCACCCACCTGCCCCAGATCGCGGCCCATGCGAGCCGTCACTTCCGGGTCGAGAAGCGGTCCGCGCGAGGCCGGGCGCGGGCTCGCGTCGTGCCGGTCGAAGGCGCCGAGCGCGTCGAGGAGATCGCGCGCATGGCCGGCGGCGAGTCGGTGGGAGAGGCGACGCGCCGGCACGCCCGGGACCTCCTGAGGTCCCGCGCGCCGACCGCCTAGGGGCTTCCCCTAGGGGACCCAGCGGGGCCGAAGTTGCCTGAGGCGGTCCCGCGCCCGGTTCAAGCTGGGGCTCCGACGCTCCGATTCAAGGGGGGTCGCGCCGACCGGGAGGCCTGTGCGCCCGGTCACAAAGCGGCGAGAGACGGGCAGCGATGATGGAGAACAGGGACAGAGCCGCGATCGGGCGGGGGACGCCCGGCGTCGTCCCGGCAGGAGCGTCGATCCGGGTGATGAAAGGCTTCTATGCGGGCCTCGAGCTGCCCGTGGATCAGGACTGGATCGTGGTCGGACGCGGGCGTACCGCCGACGTGGTGCTCGCGGAAGCGACGATCTCGCGCGCGCACGCGGCCATCGGCTTCGACGGAGAGGCCTTCTACGTTCAGGACCTGGGCAGTACGAACGGCACGCGCGTGAACGGCGACCGCGCTCCCCAGGTCGAGCTTCACGATGGCGACGAGATCCAGCTCGGGAAGCTCGAGCTCCGGATCACGCTGCCTTCGTGACGCGGGGATGCCGGATCGCAGACAGGAGCGGGGGATGAAGCGCTATTCGCTGATCGTAGTGACCGACGAGACCTCTCCGGTCCGCCGGTTCGACGTTCGCCGGCAGGTCGTCCAGCGGGCGTTGTGGGGGGCCGGAATCGCCGTGGCGGTGCTCCTGGCGGTGCTCGGTGACTACGTGCGGCTTCGCATCGAGCGGCCGGAGCTCGCGACGCTGCGCGTCGAGACCTCCGAACAGCGCGCGAAGATCGAGGCCTTTGACACGCGTGTCTCCAACCTGCAGAGGGCGCTCGACCGGGTCGCCGAGCTCGAGCGCAAGGTTCGCATCATCGCCAACCTGCCCGGCTCGGCGGCCACGGGCGGCGACTCGGTGGTCGAGGTCGGGGGCGCCGGCGGCGACCTCGAAGCAGCGGAGCGGGGCGAGCCCGGCGTCGCGCCGGCGGGCGAGGGTGGCCCCGATTCGGAGGAGCCGCTTCTGGGCGAAGCACCGGCGGCGGCGCTGGAGGCCGCGCCCGGCGCGGATCGCGCGAGCCTGCTCACCAGCGAGGTCGAACGCCTGGGCCTGGTGGCCGACGCGCGCAAGCTGTCCCTGCTCGAGCTCGTCCAGAAGCTCGAGGACAAGCACCGGCACCTGGCTTCTTCGCCCGCGATCTGGCCGACCAAGGGCTGGCTCACGTCGCGCTTCGGCTCGCGGACTTCTCCCTTCACGGGACGCCGGCAGTTCCACTCGGGCATCGACATCGCGGGCCGGCGCGGGACCGACGTGGTGGCGTCGGCGCGGGGCGTGGTCAAGTTCACCGGCCGGCGCGGGCCGCTCGGCAACACCGTGATCATCGATCACGGATACGGCGTGCAGAGCCACTACGGCCATACCGATGAGATCTTCGTGAAGCGGGGCCAGGCGGTGGAGCGCGGGCAGGTCATCGCGTCCCTGGGGAACACCGGCCGCAGCACCGGCCCCCACCTCCACTACGGCGTCGAGGTGGCCGGCAAGACGGTGAACCCCCTCAACTACATCTTCGACTGAACGCGCGCCGGCGCGGCCGCAGTCCGGGGCCGGCCCGCGAATCCGCTGCAACGACGATGGTTTGCCGCATCGGGGCGGCTCGAATACACTCGACCGGCACGCCCCTCCCCCGGGAGACCGACGCGCCGCCCATGCTCAACCCGGTCCGCAAAGTCTTCGGAACCCACAACGATCGGGTTCTCAAGTCGATCGTTCCGCTCGTCGAGCGCACCAGCCGCCTCGAGCCCGGGCTCGTGGGCCTGTCGGATGCCGAGCTCCGCGCCCGGACCGCGGCGTTTCGCGAGCGCCTCGAGCGGGGCGAGCCCCTGGACGATCTGCTGCCCGAGGCCTTCGCGACGGTGCGCGAAGCCGCCAAGCGCACCCTCGGCCAGCGCCACTACGACGTCCAGCTGCTGGGCGGCGTCGTGCTCCACCGCGGTGAGATCGCCGAGATGAAGACCGGCGAGGGCAAGACCCTCGTTGCGACGCTGCCCGCGTACCTGAACGCGCTCACCGGCCGCGGCGTCCACATCGTCACCGTGAACGACTATCTCGCCAGCCGCGACTCGGAGTGGATGGGTCAGGTGCATCGCTTTCTCGGGCTGCGGGTGAGCGCGATCCTGCACGACCTCGACGAGGCCGAGCGCCGCGAGGCCTACGCGGCCGACATCGCCTACGTCACCAACAACGAGCTCGGCTTCGACTACCTGCGCGACAACATGAAGTTCAGTCTGGAGCAATGCGTCCAGCGGGAGCTCCAATACGCGATCGTCGACGAGGTCGACTCGATCCTCATCGACGAGGCGCGCACGCCGCTCATCATCTCCGGACCGTCCGAGCAGAACACACGGCTCTACGCCGTCGTGAACCGCCTGATCCCGCAGCTCAAGCAGGGCACCAAGGGCGAAGCCAGCAAGGAAGTCGAGGAGACCGGCGACTACTGGGTGGACGAGAAGGCCCACGGTGCCACGCTCACCGAGGAGGGCGTGCGCAAGGTCGAGAAGCTGCTCGGCCTCGACAATCTCTACGACCCCCAGATGCTGCCCGTGCTGCACGCGGTGAACCAGGCGCTGGTGGCCCACACGCTCAAGAAGCGCGACGTGGACTACGTGGTGAAGGTCGGCGAGAGCGGCAAGAAGGAGGTCATCATCGTCGACGAGTTCACGGGCCGCCTGATGCCGGGGCGGCGCTGGTCCGACGGCCTGCACCAGGCCGTGGAGGCTCGGGAGGGCATCGAGGTCCGCAGCGAGAACCAGACGTTGGCCTCGGTGACCTTCCAGAACTTCTTCCGCATGTACGAGAAGCTCTCCGGCATGACCGGCACCGCCGACACCGAGGCGCCGGAGTTCGCGAAGATCTACGACCTCGACGTGACGCTCGTCCCGACGCACCGGCCGATGATCCGCGAGGACCAGCAGGACGTCGTGTTCAAGACGAAGCGGGAGAAGTTCAACGCGGTGGTGGACGAGATCCGCGAACGCCACGAGACCGGGCAGCCGATTCTCGTCGGGACGATCTCGATCGAGACCTCGGAGATGCTCGCTCGCAAGCTCCAGAAGCAGGGCATCCAGCACAACGTGCTCAACGCGAAGCATCACGAGCGCGAAGCGGAAATCGTGGCCCAGGCCGGGCGCAAGGCCGCCCTCACCATCTCCACCAACATGGCCGGCCGCGGCACCGACATCGTGCTCGGCGGCAACGCCGAGATGCTGGCGCTGCAGAAGTGCCATCACGACAAGCAGGACCCCGACTACCCCAGCGTGCTGGCGCACTTCGAGTCCCTGTGCGCGCTCGAGCGGGAGGACGTCGTCGCGGCCGGCGGGCTCCACATCATGGGCACGGAGCGTCACGAGAGCCGCCGCATCGACAACCAGCTGCGCGGGCGCTCCGGCCGTCAGGGCGACCCGGGCTCGAGCCAGTTCTTCCTCTCCCTGGAGGACGACCTGCTGCGGATCTTCGAGTCAGACCGCGTCAAACAGTGGTGGGACCGCGTGGGCGTCGAGGAGGGCGAGGCGATCGAGAACAAGCTCCTCAGCCGCGTCATCGAGAATGCCCAGAAGAAGGTCGAAGCGCGGAACTTCGACATCCGCAAGCACCTGCTCGATTACGACGACGTGATGAACAAGCAGCGGCGGGCCTTCTACGAGCGGCGCCGCGCTGCGCTGGCCCACGAGAACGTCCACGAGGAGATCCTCGACATGGCCGAGGGCGCCGTCGTCAGCCTGCTCGAAACGCACTGGCCGGCCAAGACCGAGCCGGAGGCCGAGACCATGGCCGAGCTGGCGACGGTCGTGGAGGGCCAGTTCGGCATTCCCTTCGACCCGCACGAGCCGCCCTTCTTCGAGGCGGACGGGAAGGGAGGCCTCCCGCGGGACCGCGACGCCTTCGGGCGCGCCGTCTTCGAGCGGGTGACAGTGTTCCTCGAGGAGAAGAAGAAGCGCGGCGACGCGCTGGCGGAAGAGCACGCGAGCCTCGGCTATCCGCGCTTCGGCGACTTCGAACGCGACATCCTCCTGCGCATCCTCGACACCCAGTGGAAGGACCATCTCCACACCATGGACGGCCTGCGCGAGGGGATCGGCCTGCGCGGCTACGCCTCGCGCGATCCCAAGCTCGAGTACCAGCGCGAGGGCTACGCCCTCTTCGAGGACATGAACGAGCGCATCGACCAGCAGTCGCTGGACCTGGTCTTCAAGTTCGCGTTGCCCGAGCCGGTGCTCGAGACGTCGCCGCGTCCGGCCGCGGGGCCGTCGGCGCCGGGCCGCCATCGCGAGCCCCCGGCCGCAGCCGGCGCCTCGAAGCGGCGCGAGCGCGGGCGGGCGGGGGGCGCCGGGTCGGGCAAGGTCGGCCGCAACGACCCGTGCCCCTGCGGCAGCGGCAAGAAGTACAAGAAGTGCTGCGGCGCGGCGTAGGCCCGCCCGAGCTCCGGCCGCCCGCCGGACCCGCGAACGCGTGACGTGAAGGCGACGCGCTTGCGCGTACCCGGTTTCCGGGCCGCGGGTGTGCACTGCGGCATCAAGGAGGCCGAGCCGGACCTCGCGCTCATCGTGAGCGACGGACCGGCCGCGGCGGCGGGGCTGTTCACGCGCTCGTCGGTGGTGGGTGCGCCGGTGGAGCTTTGCCGCGCGCACCTGCGCACGGGGCGCGCGCGCGCCGTCGTGGCGAACAGCGGCATCTCGAACGTGGCCATGGGCGCGCGCGGACGGCGCGACGCGGCCGAGATGGCGCGCTGCGCGGCGGCGGCGCTGGACGCGCACCCGACGGAGATCCTCGTCGCCTCGACCGGCGTGATCGGTGAGCCGCTCCCGATGGCGCGGGTGCGCCGGGGCATCCGCGCGGCCGCGGCCGCGGCGAACGAGCGCGGGCTGGCGCAGGCGGCCGAGGCGATCCGGACGACCGACACCTTCGCGAAGACGGCGGTCTCCGCGCTGCGGATCGGCGGGCGCACGGTCACGGTGGCGGGCGTTGCCAAGGGCTCGGGGATGATCGAGCCGAACCTGGCGACGATGCTGGCCTTCCTCGTCACCGATGCGTCGGCGTCGCCCGGCTTCCTGCGGCGGGTGCTGCGCGCGGCGGCCGACGCGAGCTTCAACCGGCTCACCGTCGACGGGGAGACCTCGACCAGCGACACGCTCCTGCTGCTCGCCGGGGGCGCCGCGGGCAACCCGGTCCTGCGCGGTCCGGCGAGCCCCGGCGCGCGGCGCTTCGCGGCGGCGGTGGCGGAGGTCTCGGTCGCGCTGGCGCGCGACCTGGCGCGCGACGGAGAGGGCGCCACGAAGTTGGTGACCGTGCGCGTGGAGGGGGCGCGCACCCGCGCCGAGGCGGAGCGCGCCGCGCGCCGCGTGGCCAACTCGTTGCTGGTCAAGACCGCGCTCTTCGGGGGCGATGCGAACTGGGGTCGGGTGCTGCAGACCGTGGGCGCGGCGAACGTCGCCCTCCGGCTCGATCGCAGCGAGGTGAAGTTGTGTGGTGTCGTGGTCTTCCGGCGCGGCGCCGCCACGGGCCCGGCGGCCCGGCGCCGGGCGGCGGCGAAGCTGCGCGCCGCGGAGGTGGAGGTGGCGGTCCGGCTCGGCGCGGGGCGGGCCTCGGCCCGGCTCTGGACCTGCGACCTCTCCACCGAATACGTCCGGATCAACGCCGAATACACCACGTGACGGGGGCGCGGACGGGCGCTCCCCCGGGGCCGCTCGTCAGGGGGCGCGAACTCTGCTAACCCTTGGCCAACTCACACGTTCCGGGTCACCCCTGCGGTGCCGGATCCCCGCCTGCGGCGGTTCCGGTTGGGGAAGCAAGGCCCGGGGCGGACGCAGAACCGCGAAGGAGTGATCCGATGGCCGAGCCCACGGCTGAGGCCCCGGTGGCGACCGGGGCCGGCGCCGCCCCCCCCACCACGGCGGACGCCCTGGAGAGCAGAGAGCTGAGCATCCAGGTGCTGCTGGAAGCCGGTGTCCACTTCGGCCACCAGACGCGGCGCTGGAATCCGCGCATGAAGGGCTTCCTCTTCGGTGAGCGGAACGGCATTCACATCGTCGATCTCGATCAGACGCTACCGCGCTTTCAGGCGGCGCTGGATTTTCTGCGGGAGGCGGTCGCCGGCGGCGGGAGGGTGCTCTTCGTCGGCACCAAGCGTCAGGCCCAGGCTCCGATCCGCATCGAGGCGGAGCGCGCGGGCCAGTTCTACGTGAACAACCGCTGGCTCGGGGGGATGCTGACGAACTTCAAGACCGTCAAGAAGTCGATCGAGCGTTTCAAGCAGCTGCTCGCACTGGTCGCCGACGAGGAGAAGCTCGCCGAGGTATCGAAGAAGGAGCAGGCCCGGATCGGTCGCTGGATCGAGAAGTACCGGAAGTCACTGGACGGCCTCAAGGAGATGTCGCGCCTGCCCGACGCGGTCTTCGTGATCGACGTGAGCCGCGAGGCGATTGCGGTGTCCGAGGCCCAGCGCCTCGGGATCCCGATCATCGCGGTCGTCGATTCGAACTGCGATCCCTACGACATCGACTACGTGATTCCGGGCAACGACGACTCGATCCGCGCCATCCAGCTCTACTGCTCGCGCATCGCCGAAGTCTGCCTCGAGGGCGCCGCCCTCTTCAACGAGCGAGTGACGACCGAGGTGTCGGAGGACGAGCAGGCCCGCGCCGCGGCGGCGCAGGTGGGTCCGGTCCCCAGCCTGGCGACCGGTCGCGTCGTGGTCGAGATCAAGCATCCGCCGCGCAGGGGCCGTGGCGCCGCGCTCGCCGAAGAACGGCGCGCCGCCGAGCGCGCCGAGGCCGAGGAGTCCGCCGCGGCGAAGACGCCGGAGCCGAACGCGACGACCGATCCGGGCTCCGCGGGCCCGGGGTAGCGGCCGCCGCTAGCGTCGGACGAACACGGCCCCGCCGGCACCGCAGGAGAGAGGGAAGCATTGGCGGAGATCACGGCACAGGTCGTCAAGGCGCTGCGCGACCAGACGGGCGCGGGCATGATGGACTGCAAGCGCGTGCTCCAGGACGCGGGGGGCGACCTCAAGCGCGCCGTCGAGCTGCTGCGCGAGCGCGGCCTCGTCAAGGCCGGCAAACGCGAGGGGCGCGCGACCAGCGAGGGGGTGATCGCCATCGCGCTGTCGGGTGCGTCGGGTGGCATGATCGAGCTCGGCTGCGAGACGGACTTCGTCGCACGCACCGATGACTTCGTCCGGCTCGCCGAGACCCTCGTGCAGGCGGTGGCCGGGGATCCGAGCCTGGACTCGGTCGAGAGGCTGCTCGACGCCGAGATCGATGGCGGGAAGGCCCGCGAACACGTGACCGCGGCGATCGCGAAGCTGGGCGAGAACGTCGTGGTCAAGCGCGCCCAGCGACTCGCCGTCGACGGCCCGGGAGTCGTGGGCGGTTACGTCCACGCCGGCGGCAAGCTCGGTGTGCTCGTGGCGCTGGCGACCTCGTCTTCCGGCGCCGAGATCGAGTCGCTGGCCAAGGACCTCGCGATGCACGTGGCTGCTGCGGATCCGTCGCCGGCGGCTGTCAGTCGCGAGGACGTCGCTCCGGAGCTGCTCGAGTCGGAGCGCTCGATCTACCGCAAGCAGGCCCACCAGGAGGGCAAGCCCGAGAAGGTGATCGACCGCATCGTCGAAGGCCGGGTCAACAAGTTCCTCGCGGAGATCGCGCTCCTGGAGCAGGCCTTCGTCAAGGACCCCGATCGCAGCGTGGAGACCCTCCTCCGCGACACCGTCGGAAGCACCGGCGCCGCGATCGCCATCGCCGGATTCGCGCGCTTCCGGCTGGGCGAGGCGCTCCCGGAGTGAAGGCCGCCTACCGCAGGCTCGTGATCAAGCTCTCGGGCGGTCACCTGGCCGGAGATCACGGGTTCGGCATCAGTCCGACCGTGATCGCCGGCATCGCCGAGGAGCTGCGCGAGGTCCACGAGCTCGGCACGCAGCTCGGGGTCGTGATTGGCGGCGGCAACGTGATCCGCGGGATCACGGCGGCGGCCCAGGGGCTCGACCGGGCGAGCGCCGACTACATGGGCATGCTGGGCTCGGTCATCAACGCGCTCGCGCTCCAGGACGCGCTCGAAAAGGCGGGCCTCAGCACGCGGGTGCTCTCGGCCCTCGAGATCTCGTCCGTGGCCGAGCGCTACATCCGCCGGCGCGCGGTGCGGCACCTGGAGAAGGGGCGCGTGGTCGTGTTCGCCGGGGGTACGGGCAATCCCTATTTCTCGACGGACACCGCCGCGGCTCTGCGCGCAGCCGAGATCGGCGCCGAGATCATCCTGATGGCCAAGCAGGGTGTCGACGGCGTGTACAGCGCCGATCCAAACACCCACCCCGGGGCCACGCGCTACAGCAGCTTGAGCTTCGAAGAGGCCATCCAGAAGGACCTGCGCGTCATGGATCAGACGGCGCTCGCCCTGTGCCGCGAGAACCACCTGCCGCTCATCGTGTTCGACATGAGCGTGCGCGGGAACATCCGCAGGG
>Ga0224512_10003377_pt1 | contig 14109 bp, 11 predicted proteins | sample SF_May12_sed_USG_4_FD_169103 | JGI IMG/M metagenome (GOLD analysis project Ga0224512, IMG submission 169103) | Sediment microbial communities from San Francisco Bay, California, United States - SF_May12_sed_USGS_13 | ecosystem: Environmental > Aquatic > Marine > Sediment | place: USA...
TCGCCGAAGCCATCTTCTCCACGGCAACCAACCTGGTGGAGATCGGTGCGCTTGGGAACCTGTACAACGGGACCCTGGCGAACGGTGGTGTGGGTCTGGCCCCGGAGCATGATGTAGCGTGGCCGGATGGGATCGCGGCCGAGTTGGCTGACATCGAGGCCGGCATCATCGACGGCAGCATCGTCATCAACACGGTCGATCGCAACGCCGAAGAGTAAGAACTACCCGGAATCGACAACGCGAAACCCCCGCCCACTCGGGCGGGGGTTTCGTTTTGGGCATGCAGTGGCCGGTTCGGTTCGTCTAGTCTGCGGCGCGGCCGAGTAGGAGGTACCGAACTTGGAGCTGGAGCTGCGCGGGATAACGAAGCAGTTCCCTGGCGTGCTCGCCAACGATCACGTCGACCTTTCGGTGCGGTCTGGCGAGATCTTGGGCTTGCTTGGCGAGAACGGCGCAGGCAAGACCACCCTGATGAACATCCTCTACGGCCTCTACAGCGCCGACGAGGGTGAAATCGTGGTGAACGGCGAGGTGGCCCACTTCACGTCGCCGGGCGACGCGATCGCTGCCGGCATCGGCATGGTTCACCAACACTTCATGCTGGTGCCGGTCTTCACCGTTACCGAGAACGTCGTCTTGGGGGTGGAGCCGACCAACTCCTGGGGAGTCATCGACATCAAAGAGGCAAGGCGGGAAGTAAGCGAGATCTCCGCAAAGTACGGCCTAGAGGTTGACCCGACTCGCTTAATCGAAGACCTCCCCGTCGGTGTGCAGCAACGAGTCGAGATCATCAAAGTGCTCTTTCGAGAGGCCGACATATTGGTGTTCGACGAGCCCACTGCAGTGCTCACTCCCCAGGAAGTCGAGGAGTTCTTTGGCATAGTTCGCTCGCTGCGCGATGCCGGTAAAGGCATCATCTTCATCACTCACAAGCTTGGAGAAGTACTCGAAATCTCGGACAGGATCGCTGTGTTGCGTCGAGGCAGGACGGTTGGAGAGACCACACCAGGCGAGACGGACAAACAGAAGTTGGCCGAGTTGATGGTTGGTCGCCCCGTTGACCTAGTGGTCTCCAAGGGTGCGGCGCAGCCCGGTGACGCCGTCCTCGAAGTGAGGAACCTGGTGGTGCTTGATGACCGTGCTCACCCGGCCATCGACGATGTCAGCCTGACTGTTCATTCGGGCGAGATCGTCGGCGTGGCCGGGGTACAGGGCAACGGCCAAACGGAACTTGTCGAGGCCCTGACCGGCCTGCGTGACCCATTCTCAGGATCCGTGACCATCACGGGCGTCGATGCCACCGGAGCAACGCCCCGCAAGATTCACGAACTGAGCGTTGCTCACGTCCCCGAAGACCGGCAACGATCCGGTCTGGTAATGGCCTTCACAGTGGCGGAGAACATGGTCCTCGACACTTACCACCGGGCCCCGTTCTCCAGGGGAATCGTGATGGATTGGGACGAGACCAGACGCACCGCGACCCGGCTGGTGGAGGAGTACGACGTGCGCACTCCGAGCATCGAAGTTGAGATGGGCAACTTGTCCGGCGGCAACCAGCAGAAGGTGATCGTCGCTCGCGAGTTCAGCAGAGACGTGAAACTGGTCATTGCATCCCAGCCGACCCGTGGGCTCGATGTCGGTTCCATCGAGTACATCCATGAGCGCATCGTGCAGGAACGCGACGAAGGGGCAGGCATCCTCATCGTGTCCACCGAGTTGGACGAGGTCATGGCGCTGTCCGACCGGATTCTGGTGATGTATCGGGGCAAGATCGTTGCCGAGGTGGAAGGCTCCAAGGCCACCGCCTCTGACCTCGGCCTCTACATGGCGGGAGCGTCGCCCTCATGAGCGACGACACGCGGGGCGAGGTCCCCCAGTTGCCCGAACCAGCAGACGACAATGTTCCGGCCGAGACCCTGCCCGGGACAGGAGACGGTGGAAGCGGCGGGGGGGACGAGCAGGGCAACGGCAGGAAGTTCTTTGAGGACCTGACCGGTGTCAACGTCGATTGGCGAAACGCCTTGTTGGTCCCGATCCTGGCGATTATCACGGCCCTCATCGCCAGCGCTTTCGTCATCCTCATTTCCGACCTCGACGTTTGGAGCAACTTCGGTACAGAATCCCTGAGTAACGCGTTCAGTGAGATCCGGCGCGCCTTCGTTGCGCTGTTCGAGGGGTCTTTGGGATCGGGCAGGGCGCTGTCGGAGACTCTCACCAATTCGTCGACCCTGATCCTGGCTGGGTTGTCGGTTGCTGTCGGATTCCGGGCCGGCCTTTTCAACATCGGAACCGAGGGCCAGATCCTCGCCGGCGGCATGGCTGCGGTTTGGGCTGGATTCGCTTTCGATTTCCCCGTGTTCATCCACCTGCCGTTGGTGATCATCGCCGGCGCCATCGGTGGAGCGGTGTGGGGAGGCATCCCCGGCTTGCTACGCGCCAAGACCGGAGCACACGAGGTCATCACCACCATCATGATGAACCAAATTGCCATCTTGTTGGTGCTTTACCTGCTCGATACTCAGTTGTTCCAGTTGGCTGGTCGGGACGATCCGGTCTCGAAGACGATCAAGGAGTCGGGTCGACTTCCTCGGTTGGTGGGATTCCTCGACAACTCCGACTACCGGGTTCACGCCGGCCTCATCCTGGCCTTGCTGGCAGCTGCGGCCGTCTACTGGCTGTTGTTCCGTTCCACCATCGGTTACGAGTATCGAGCGGTGGGGGCCAACCCCGACGCAGCTCGATACGGAGGCATGAGCGTCACCCGCATCTACATCTCGGTGATGTCGGTCGCCGGTGCCTTGGGAGGCCTGGCCGCTGTCGACCTCATGTCGGGAGTTCTTCACCGAGCGTCGCCGGGATTCTCAGGGGGTCTTGGCTTCGAGGCCATCGCGCTGGCCCTGCTGGGGAGGTCTCATCCGGGGGGCGTGGTGGTGGCGGGTCTCCTGTTCGGTGCGTTGCGTACCGGCGGCCAGGAGATGCAGGTGGCTACCGACGTGCCGATCGACCTCATTCTGGTGGTGCAGGCGTTGGTGGTGGGCTTCATCGCCGCCCCGGCCCTGATCCGGGCCATCTATCGAGTTCGTACTGGTGAAGGGACCGGGCAGGTAACAAGGGGCTGGGCGACATGACCGCTGTCGCTCCAACCATCGAGCTTGAGGAGATCCGCACTCCCCAAGAGATCAAGCGATCGCGCTATCTCGGCATCACCTACATCGCCATGGCCATCTTCGTGTTGTGGGCATTTGCCTTCGGCAGTGTCGGCAACGGCAGCGCCACCTTCGGGCTGGCCCGACCGACCGACCCAAGCTTCCCCGACTTCACGTTCAACGCAGCTTTCGTAGCGTTCATCGTTGCCGCCGTATTGGCTTCGATGGGTGGCGTTCAGCTTGCGCGCGGTTTCGGTAAGCGCTCCAACCTCGTGCTGGCCTTTGGGTTCATTCTCTTCACATTCGCCTTCCTCGGCTGGGCTACCGCCCAAAGCGGCCTCGGCTCATTCAGCATGGTCGGTATGTTCGAGACCACCATCGTGAGGTCGGTGCCGATCACCCTTGGCGCCTTGGCCGGGGTTCTCTGCGAGCGAGTAGCGATCATCAACATCGCCATCGAGGGGATGCTCTTGGGCGGTGCGTTCGTGGCCGTTCTGGTGGCATCGTTGCTCCGCACCGAGGATGCGTCGTTGTACTTCGGGGCGCCCATGGCGGGCTGGATCGGAGTGGCGGCTGCGATGGCCACCGGCGCCGTTCTGTCGTGGGTTCTTGCGGTTTTCTCCGTCAGATACCGTGTGGACCAAATAATCGTTGGTGTTGTGATCAACATCTTCGTTTTGGGATTGACCTCGTTCCTCACCGTGCGACTATTGGTTACCAATCCCGACCTCAACAGCGGCGCGATCTTCAAGTCGGTGAAGATCTGGGTGGTGGGCGACATCCCGGTGATAGGCCCGATCTTCTTCAATCAAACCGCCATCGTCTACCTGACGTTCATTCTGGTGGCGGCGCTCACCTTCGCTCTGTTCCGTACCCGGTGGGGATTGCGCTCTCGAGCGGTGGGCGAACACCCTCAGGCGGCCGACACAGTCGGGGTGAACGTCTATCGCTTCCGTTACCTCAACGTGATGATGGGAGGCATGGTGGCCGGTATCGGCGGGGCATGGTTCACGGTTGGCACGGTGGGGCGTTTCGACGAGAACATGACCAACGGAAAAGGGTTCATCGGCCTGGCGGCGATGATCTTCGGCCGCTGGCACCCGGTTGGGGCGATGTCTGCCGGCCTGGTGTTCGGCTTCGCCGATGCGCTGCGCCAAAAACTCGGCATCCTGCAGACCCCGATCCCTTCCGAGTTCCTGGGAATGCTTCCGTTCCTGGCCACCATCCTGGTGGTGGCCGGTCTGGTGGGTAAGGCTCGTCCGCCCGCAGCCGACGGCCAGCCTTACATCAAGGAGTAGCTGTGTACATTGCTCTGCGACTCGGCCGCGCCTCCACTGGTGGAAGACGAGGGCCGATCGCAGAGCGTGCTGCCGCTCCGTTGCACACTTGTGCGGTGCCTCGCCCGCCGGGCTCGGCTTGAACCAACCCCATTAGGTGCCGAGCGCCTTTCTGGAGAACCCGAGGCACATGCGGAAAGACGTCTTCGGGTTAGTAGTCGATGGTCAACAGACCTGACCAGCTCAGGAAGTCGCTGCCCAGCTCGGTCGTTCCGCCGAAGGCCTGAAGGGGATCGAACACTCGACGGGCGGAGCCTCCAAGGTCGAAGACATCGAACATCCCTTGTATGTCTACAAAGACCTGGAGTCCGTCGCCGGGGAGGCCGGCATCGAGCTGGCGATGGCGCTCATTATCGGTAACCGTGGATTCTGAACCGAATGCCAGCGATTTGGCCAGATCGGCGTTGCTGGCCACCGCAAGTACGTCGTCGGACAGGGTGTAGGAGACCGCATCGTTGCCGTCGAACAAGAACGACGTTGCATCGTCACCCACAGCCAGGTCAACACCGTTGTCACGCACCAATTGCTCGATGCGGGCCAGGGCATCGGCGACCGGTTCCCGGTCCAGCACGCCTATCCCCATGGCCAGGCCAAGGTCAAAGCCGGAGGCCTCGGCCATGAGCCCTATCCGGGTGTGGGTGAGGGCGAAGACGACCTCACGCCCAAGGCCAGGCAGCGCTTCGGCGAACGGGTCGAAACCCAGCGCCTGCTGCGCCTCGTCAACCAGCTGGTCGTAGGCAAAGGGATCCGCCTGGCGCAAGGCGTCGATGCCATTCTCGATGGCGCCTTCCGGGATCAAGGCGGCGATGTAGCCAAGGGTCTCGGCGGGAAGATTCTCGACCACTTCGACCCGGCCCTCCTGAAGGAACTCACCGACCGAATCTTCGCTGCCCGGCTCGAAACCGTAGATGCCGTCAAAGCGCAGGCCGTTGTCTCTTATCGACATCGAGCTTGCGATTCCCGTGAGTGATTCCAGCTGCGCCAAGTCGACGCCGGGATCGGCAAGAAGCGGACTGTTCAGAGCTTCCGTCAGCCATCCGGTGCCCACGTAGACCGCTACCAGGCGGTCCGAAGGCAAGCGACCGACGATGGCGCTGTAGTCGTCGTTGTCCAAGATGGACTCGCCGTCGCGGGTATCCAGCGCCTCCGTCACGTCGCCGTCGTCGATAGCCATGATCATCAGGTCGTCTTCGAGGTAGATGACAAAGGGGCCCCCGGAGCCGGCACCAGGTGTGATCGTGGTCAGCTCACCATCTCCCATCGCCGCAATGTTGACGGTCCCTTCGACGTCCTCGGCGATAGTCCTTGCCAGCTTGGCAACGAAGGATGCGGCCTCGTCGCGGTCACGCACTGCGGCGCTCACTATCGCCCGATTTCCGTCGGCATTGGTATCGAACCCACCGCCGAGGGGATCGATCCATAAAGCGATCGTGACCGATCGGCCGATCCAGGGGGCGACGTCATCGGCCAGGGTCAACCCCAGTTCCTGTTCGAGTTCCGAGTCGATGGTTCCCAGCACATCGGTTTCTGACTCATCGATCCAGCCTGCCTCGGCTGCGGGGATGGTGAAGGCTTTGACCAGGCGATCCACTTGCTCGGAATCGCGCACCTGAAGTAGGTCAAAGGTGATGACGACGTCAGCGTCTGGTTGGACGACTTCGGCGGAGGCGAAGGCGCTACCGACGATCGCATTCCACACCAACACAGAAATTACCGCCACCGCCACTACCACAACAATGGCGGATGCACCGGCGACCAAAGCTGTCTTGTTGCGTTGGCGGATGGGCTGTGGCTGGAAGGCCGGGGCGGCGTCCTCGTCATCGGCAGGTAGCGGTCTGACGTAGCCGGGTCCGTTGCCATCGGTCATGTGAGTCCTCCCGTTAACTCTTGACTGTAGGAGTCGGCAGGGCGGGTCAGGCGCCTAAGCGATGGTTTTAGCCGGTGCCGGTTGTGGCTTCCGGCTCGACCTCCCGCCCGAAGAACTTCACCTCTTGGAGGGCCAGCTCCCGGAAGGGGATCTTGCCGTTGAAGGCCTCCGCTGGGTAAGTGCTGAGAACGGACAGAGTGAGCCGTGAAGTGTTGACCGATGCCACGGTGATCGTCTGAGGCTCGTTGGTGTCCGCCAGCGTGCCGGTGGTGCGAGTAGCGAGGTCGTCGATCTCGATCTCGTATGTCTCGATCCGGTAGTTGCGCTTGAAGCGCTCTTCGTCGGTGACGTTCTGGATGGTGATCTGGGTGATCTGGACCGGCTGGGCGAAGGTGAACACCAGCTCGGGTGTCCCCCCTTCCTGAGTGTCGTTCCAGGAGTTGAGTGGATCTGAGTCGATGAGAGCAGAGGCCGGGAACCCCGGGAGCTCGCTGGAAGAACTGACACCTGACACGGTTAGCTCCTCGATGCGTTCCTGTGGGAAAGCCGTGCTGGGGGTCGACCCGGGTGCCTCCGTGGAGGGGGCGGCCGAGTCGTCGCCCGATGAGAACAGGTTGACCAATAGAGCGATCAGCGCCACGACCAAGATCACTCCCGCCAGCACCATCAGGGCTCTGGCGCCCGCGGTGGTTCGCAACATGGGGGGTGGGGCAACGGGCAATGGGCCCTGAGAGATTCGGGCACCGCAGTATTCGCAGTGGCGATTATGGGCCGGATTGGCGCTGCCGCACGATGGGCAAGCGACAGTGGGCGCGTCCTCTATGACCGGTTCGCTTGGCTCCGCCACGTCGGCTGCGTCCGGCGGGCCCTCGTCCAGCTCAAATGGCTCGAACAGGTCGTCGAACGAATCGATCTTGTCGTTGTCGTCCAAAGGAGCCTTTCCTCGCACCTTGCCGAACCGAACGAATCGGTATTCTGGCATGTTTGACCATGTCCGTCGGCCTGATCCGAACCGTCGAAACCTGGACCACGGCTAACTCCATATGGACGATAGCCGTGATAGTCGCAGTTGCCATCGCCGCGGTGACGCTGTTTCGTGTCACAGGGCGTCGATAGCGTGTTGGCAGATGTACCAATGCGCAGAGTGCGGCTTCAGTTCGCCACGGTGGATGGGCTTCTGCCCGCAGTGTCGTAATTCAGCTGCGCTGATCCAGATCGCCGACCAGGGTGGCACCAACAAGAGTGCCAGGCGGGCGGCCGAAGCTGCGGTTCCCATAGCCGCCGCGGCTGCGGAACCAAGCGTTGCTACTCCGACCGGGATGGCGGAGCTGGATCGCGTTCTGGGTGGTGGTTTGGTGCCGGGTGCGGCACTACTCGTCGGCGGCGAGCCTGGGGTGGGCAAGTCCACCCTGCTCTCTCAGGCTGCAGCCGCCGTCGCCCGAAGGGGAGGCTCGGCCTTAGTCGTCAGTGCTGAGGAGTCGGTTAGCCAGGTCGGGATGAGGTTGGGGAGGCTGGGGGCGGTGGCGGTCGATGTGGCACTGGTAGCAGAGCATCGACTGGAGCCGATCCTCGCTGCGGCCCACAACGCAAGGCCAGCCATCATGGTGGTTGACAGCATCCAAGCCGTGGCATCCGCCTCCGTGGCGGGTGTCAGTGGCGGGCCGGCACAAGTCCGCGAGTGTGCCGACCAGCTGGTGCGATTCGCTAAGGAGACGTCAACGCCCGTCGTCCTCATCGGCCACGTCACCAAGGATGGCAACATCGGTGGACCGAAGTTGCTCGAACATATGGTCGACGTTGTCCTGTACCTCGAAGGCGACGCTCGCCTTGGGCTACGGCTGCTGAGGAATCTCAAGAATCGGTTCGGTCCCACCCACGAAGTCGGCATGTTCGAGATGACCGACCGCGGCATGCAGGAGGTGGCCGATCCATCTGCCGTGCTGGTTGGCGAGTGGCGGGGAGTAATGCCCGGAACCGTTGTCTACCCGGCCATCGAAGGCAGACGTCCGGTGCTGGTCGAGGTCCAAGCTCTGGTCGACCCCTCGCCGTCGGCTAAGCCGCGGCGCAGCGTGCGGGGGGTGGAACCGGCCAGGGTCCACCAGCTGCTGGCGGTACTGGCTCGCCATGGGGGTCTCAACTTCTCCGGCCATGACGTCTATGTCAACGTGGTGGGCGGCCTGCGAATGCGCGAGCCGGCAGCCGATCTGCCGGTCGCACTTGCTCTGGCGTCGTCGATAACCGGTGTGGCTCTAGGGCGCTTGGCTGCTTGGGGGGAAGTCGGGCTGACCGGCGAGACTCGCCCCGCGGCGCAGAGCCAGATTCGCTCGGATGAAGCGAAGCGCGTTGGCATCAGGTCGGTACTAGCTCCCACCGAACGCGATGCCGACGATATCGCCACGATGTTGGAGCGAGCAGGGCTTCCCCTGTCTCAACCCGGCCTCGTCGCAGCGGTGGTGTAGTAGCCTCGCCGGGCAATGTCCGAGCCGACCGGTCCCAACGAATTCAAGATCTTGCGGTTGGTCGCGCCCGGTACCTCGCTGCGAGAAGCGATCGAGCTGGTCATTCGCCAGAGCAGCGGTGGCCTGACGGTTCTGGGCGGCGGGCCCAAAGTTGATGCGATTTCGAGTGGCGGGTTCAAGCTGGCCGGAGCCACGTTCAGTCCGCAACGCATGGCCGAGCTATCCAAGATGGATGGCGGAGTGGTGCTAGACAGCGACGCCGAGCACATCCTTGCCGCCAACGTGCACCTCAACCCCGATCCCACGATCGACACCGAGGAGACCGGCACCCGCCATCGCACGGCCGAGCGGGTGGCGAGGCAGACCGGGGTGCCCGTGATCGCCATCAGCGATTCAAAGGATCTGGCCACGGTCTTCACCCGCAGTGGGAAGTTCGAGCTTGAGAGCCCAACCTCGGTCCTGGCGCAGGCCAACCAAGATGTTCAGTCGCTCGAGAGATTCCGCAACAGGCTCGACGATGCTCAAGATCGGCTCACCCGCCTCGAAGTCGACGACATCGTGTTGATGAGAGACGTTGTGCAACTGCTCCAGCGAGCAGGCTTGGTTATGTCGCTGGGACGAGACCTCGACCACTTCGCGGTAGAACTAGGCCAAGAGGGTGGGCTCATCAGGCTGCAGATAACCGACCTGCTCGACGGTGTAGAAGAGTTGGCGGGGTTGGTATTTCGCGACTACGCCAAACGACCCGGTCGGATCAAGCCGCTCAACCGTTTGGCCGAGGCGCAATCGAGCGACCTGTTCGACGCCAATCGGGTGGCGGCCGCCCTCGATCTGGGACCCCTCGACGCTCATGTGAGCCCTCGCGGACTGAGGGTGTTGGGACGGATTCCGCGCCTTCCCGAAAGCGTCCAGACCTCGTTGATGCGGCGGTTTGGCGACTTTCAGACGATGCTCCATGCTTCGGCGGCTGAGCTCGATCAGGTGGATGGAGTGGGCAAGGCGAGGGCACGCCAGCTTCGGCACTATTTCGATCGGCTTCTCGAAGTAACGCCGCATCTGGACGGTGACGAAGAGTAGAAAAGCCTGTGGGAGGGTCTGTTTCGGCCGATAACTAGTGCGCGGCAATATCTCCGCGCACATTATGTATCTGCCAATTCATCCAGAGTTCGGCCCCGCCCCGACGGTGGTGCCCAAGGTGGCTTCGTCATGATCGTCGAAGTGAGTCGCTTGCTGATAACCGTTTCGCTAACCGGCGTTGGGTTTCAGACCGGCAAGCTCTTCGTGCAATGGTTCCCCAATGCCCAGGCGGACCGCGACGTTGCGATCGTGGTAGGAGCCCTGCTCGGCGCGGCCATCGGATACGTGGTGGGCGGGGTGGCTGGTCGCACCATTCGTTCGGGGCTCGATAAGGCGCCACAGTTGTTCGCCAAGATGTCTGGACCAGAGCTGTTCGCGGGAGGTTTCGGTGCCTTGGTCGGGTTGATGGTCGGAGTTGTTCTTGCGCTGCCAGCCGTCCTGCTGGTGCCTGCCCAGCTGGGCTGGCCAGCGGCGACACTGGTGGTTGTTGTCCTCACGGCTTTCGGGGCCAAGATATTCGCTTCCCGCTCGCACGAGTTGCTCACCGCAGCCGGGCTGCGCGAGAGGCATCCGCTTCAGGTTGCCTCCCCCTATGCAGAGAGCGGAGCCGAGCAGGACGCATTCGTAATCGACACCTCGGCGGCCATCGACGGCCGGGTACTAGAACTGGCTCGCAGTGGTCTGCTTCGCGGCAGGCTGTGGGTTCCTGCGTTCGTCGTCGATGAGCTACAAACCGTTGCCGACTCGTCTTCCAAGGACCGCCGCCGGCGCGGCAGGCGGGGACTTGACGTACTTGATGCGCTACGGGATGTTCCCGGCGTTGAGTTCGCCGTGCTAGAGGACACTGTCCCGGAACACCACGAAGTAGACGCCAAGCTGCTGGCGGTCACATCTCGATCTGGAGGAACCCTCGTAACCACCGATCACAACTTGGCGCGGGCGGCAGAACTGCGCGGTCTCATCGTCGTGAACCCCCATGCGATCGGCGAGTTGATGTCTCCCGGCATGGACAACGGTGCTCAAATCGAGATCAAGATGGAGAAGGCTGGTTCGGAGGAGGGGCAAGGTGTCGGCTACCTTGACGACGGAACGATGGTCGTCGTCGAGGGCGGCGCCGACCACATAGGCGAGACGGTACGGGCGGAGGTGGCGAACACTTTGCGAACCTCAATCGGAAGACTTCTCTTCGCTCGCATCGTCACTTGAGTTTCTGGGGCGTCGTCGTCGCCGCCGGCGCAGCCACCCGCTACGGAAGTCCCAAGCAGACCGCCCAGTTGTCCGACGCTCCTCTGTGGCAGTGGGCGCAGCGGGCCTTGATGGCGGGCGGTGCAGCCGGTGTCGTCCTCGTTGGAGATGTTCCCAACGGCGTTCCGGGTGGAGAGCGGCGGAGGGACTCTGTCGCTAACGGGTTGGCAGATGTGCCGGCCGACGTCGAGTTCATCCTCGTCCATGACGCCGCCCGCCCGTTGGCATCCGAAGCCTTGGTGAGGTCGATAGCGATTCGCCTCCAGCAAGGCGACGCCGACGGAGTAGTACCCGTGGTGCCTATTCGGGATACTGTGAAACGAGTATCGGGCGAACGAGTCATCGAGACGGTCGACCGTAGTGAACTAGTGATGGTCCAGACTCCGCAGGGATTCACCGCGGAAGCACTGCGCAAGGCCCATGCCTCAGTTGAGGGGGATGCTCCCGATGATGCCTACCTCGTGGAAAGAGCCGGCGGGAAGGTGGTCTCCGTTCCGGGTGAAGTGTCGAACCTCAAGATCACGTTTCCCAAAGATCTTGTCGTCGCCGAGGGCCTGTTGAGATGAGGGTTGGATTCGGCGTCGACTCCCATCGCTTCGCTTCCGCAGGCGTTGTGCTGTTGGGCGGGGTTCGGGTGGACGAGTCGCGCGGCGTCGCTGCCACCTCCGACGGCGATGTGTTGGCTCACGCTGTGGCCGACGCCTTGTTGGGCGCCGCGGCCCTTGGCGATCTGGGCGCTCTCTTTCCCGCCGAGCACTCCCAAGGGGCGGATTCGATGGAGCTGTTGGCGACCGTGGTGGCTCGGTTGGCTGCCGAGGGCCTGGCGCCTGCCGGATTGGATGCCACAGTTATCTCGCAATCGGTGAGAGTGGCGGCGCATCGTGACGCCATTCGGGCCGAGTTGGCCGAGGTGCTCGGGTTGGATGTCGAACGAATCTCGGTGAAGGGAACCACCACCGACGGCCTCGGCTTCACCGGGTCGGACGAAGGGATCGCCGTTACGGCCGTGGCGGTGCTGACCGAGAAGTAGCTCAAGGGCTTGGCGAGGCCGGCGGTACCATCGCCGCGTGAGGCTCTACAACACTCTTGGGAAAGAACTGCAGGCATTCGTCCCCCGCGATGCGGGCAAGGCGAGCATCTACGTTTGCGGGCCCACCGTTCAGTCTGCTCCCCATTTGGGCCACGGTCGCGCCGCGGTGGTGTTCGACGTGCTGCGGCGGTACCTCGAGTGGACAGGCCTCGAGGTCCTCTACGTGACCAACGTCACCGATGTCGAAGACAAGATCATCGCCGAAGCCAACGATCGCGGCGTGGCCGCCGAAGAAGTGGCTGCGGAAGCGACGGAGCAATTCCTCAAGGGATACCGGGCGCTCGGAGTGCGCGATGCAGATCAGACCCCATACGCCACCGCCCATATCCCCGAGATGATCGCCCTGGTGGAGCGCCTCATCGAGTCTGGCCATGCATACGAATCGGAAGGCGACGTCTACTTCGCGGTGCGTTCGTACCCCGAGTACGGCAAATTGTCCGGCCACAACCTCGATGAACTCATTTCCGGTGCCCGGGTTGATCCTGGCGAGCACAAGAAGGATCCTCTCGATTTCGCTCTATGGAAAGCAGCCAAACCGGGTGAGCCGCACTGGACGTCGCCCTGGGGCGAGGGAAGGCCCGGTTGGCACATCGAGTGTTCGGCGATGGCGGCCAAGTACCTCGGGCGCTCTTTCGATATCCACGGTGGAGGACTCGACCTGGTGTTCCCTCATCACGAGAACGAGATCGCTCAATCGGAGGCCGCCGACGGAGTCCCCTTCGCCAAGTACTGGATGCATAACGGCATGCTCAATCTGCGTGGAGAGAAGATGGCCAAATCTACGGGGCAGCTCATTGGACTGCTGGACGCGTTGGATCGATACCCACCAACAGCCATAAGGCTCTTCTATCTGCGCAAGCACTATCGCTCACCGCTCGACTTCTCCGACGACGCCATCGGCGATGCTGTCAATTCGTTGGATCGCTTGTGGGCCTTCCGGCGGCGGGCGGGCGATGGCTCGGAACCAGACCGCGATGTGTTGGCGGCGTTCAGCCAAGCGATGGACGATGACCTCAACACAGCCGAAGCTTTGGCGGCGCTGTTCGACGCGGTAGCGGAGGGCAATAGACGGCTAGACGAGGGCGGTGATGTTGGGTCGTTGGTGGCTGCCTATGACCAGATTGTGTCGGTGCTTGGGATCGCGGAGCCCGATTCCGACATCGACGAGATCGCCAGCGTGTTGGCAGAGCTAGCCGAGGGACTCGGTGTGGAATCCAGCGGAAACGCAGCAGAGGTCCTAGACACGCTGGTGGCTCACCGTGAGGGGGCCAGGGCCCAAGGGGACTTCGCCACCTCCGACGCCGTGCGCGATGGATTGGCCGAGCTCGGGGTAGTGGTGGAGGACACGGCCGATGGCCCGCGCTGGCATAGGGGATAGGGTCGAGGGAACGCACGCGGTGTCCGCCGCGGTGGCCGCAGGCCGCGTCACCAAGCTCATGGTGGATGCAGCTCGAAGCGATCCCGAGATCACGGCCCTCATCGCGGCAGCGGAGGCCAATGGTGCAGAGGTGGAGCTGGTGGCCGATATCGCTTCGCTGGCGCTGACCGATGCGCCCCAAGGAGTTGTGGCCCATGCCGAGCCGATAACGCCGGTCGATCTTGCCACCGCTGTTGCCACAACCGACCCCGCTGCACTGGTGGTGCTCGATCACTTGGAGGATCCCCGCAACGTTGGGGCGGTGGCGCGATCTGCTGTAGCGGCCGGCATCCGGGCCCTCGTCGTGCCCAGCCGCCGTGCCGCTCCGCTAGGCGCTACAGCATTCAAAGCTGCAGCCGGGGCGTTCGAGCACCTGTCGATAGCCATGGTGTCCTCGGTGGCCGATACGGTGGCGAAGCTCCGTGATCTTGGCGTGTGGGTAGTGGGCCTTGACGCCGGGGGCGAGAGGTC
>Ga0224512_10003378_pt1 | contig 14106 bp, 10 predicted proteins | sample SF_May12_sed_USG_4_FD_169103 | JGI IMG/M metagenome (GOLD analysis project Ga0224512, IMG submission 169103) | Sediment microbial communities from San Francisco Bay, California, United States - SF_May12_sed_USGS_13 | ecosystem: Environmental > Aquatic > Marine > Sediment | place: USA...
TCGGGCGGCAGAGGTAACGCAATGGTCGCTCGGTCCACAGGGCTTGCAGCGCCGCGACAACTGGACGATAACCGCGCTGGAGGTGACGCCGCTGGTCAGGCGCGTCATCGTGGATCGCCAGGGCGCAGTCAGTCGAATCGGGCTGACGATAAACCTCAGCCATGCTCGAGCAAATGACTTGCGGATCAAGATTATCGCGCCGTCCGGTCGTGCGGTTGAAGTCGATCCTGGTGTGGAGCGCGCAGCATCGAACGAGGACCTGCGAATACCCGCGTCTCAATTGCGCGAACTCGTTGGCGAGCCACTTGAAGGTACGTGGAGTCTGAGTGTTCGTGACGAAGAGCTTGGCGTTGCAGGCCGGCTTGTCGGCTGGAATCTGCAGTTGAATTCTCAAGGCCTCGTCGAGGATTTTCAGCGTGGACTCAACGTTCCCGATCCAATCGAGCGCGAGACTGAAAACCTCTGGTTCAGTGTCGATGGCCGATTTGCCGTTGCGCGATCGATGCAGAGCGATAGCGCGAGGGTGTGGGATCTCGCATTCGCCAAGCCGGTGCGCGCCGTAGCAGTGAATGAACTCGAGCAGGTCATTGGTTTGAGTGCAGGCGCACGAATGCTGGTTACCGCGACGCAGGAAAAGGTCAACCTCTGGGACACGTCGACAGGTCACCGCGTTGCGACCTTGGCTGTCGGGTCAGCCAGCACAAGCTCGGCATTGACGGCGGATGGCGCGCACCTCTTCGTCCAGCGGCGCAGCGACGTCGATACGACACTTGAGTTGTGGTCACTCGAGGATGCTGCCATCGATGCGCAGCTCGATATTGCGGGCACGCCGGCACTTGTTTCGCTTGATTCCAGCGGCAATCGGATCGCCGTCGCCGACTATGATCGTGCCATACGCGTCTGGGACTTTCACACAGGTGCGCTGGTCGTGCAGCTTGATCTGGCGGCGCAGCCGAGTGAGCTCAGCCTCGCCGCAGGCGGCGAGGTACTCGGCGCGGTGTTCGGTGAGTCAGGGGCATCCTTGTGGCGCCTGGACCGGCCGAATACACCGCTGATCGAGGAATCGGGCGAGGGCCGCTGGCAACTCGAGTTCTCCCGCTCGGGCACAAGAGTGCTGATTGGCAGGTCCGGGTACGGCTATCGTGCGTATGACAGTCTGGACGGTAAAGTGCTGGGCCCGACATTTGGTTCGGGCGGCGCGCGCGACCGCAGCGGCCTGCTGGCTTTTAGCGCGGATGAGCAAATAGCTGTGACCGGCGGTGCACGCAGTGCGGTCCGATTCTGGCGCACGCCGACGCCAATAGCCCGCGGCGATGTGGACATCGGAGACGAGATGGCCATGATCTGGCCACCATCGGGAGATGCGGTGGCCGTGGCGACGCCGGGAGCGACTTCGATCGCGATTGGTGATCGTCACGGCGACGTACATGTCGTTTCGGCCGATGCAAGCCGGGACGAGTTGCTTAGACTGGGACGGGACCTCAGCTTTTTTGGCCACAATGTTGAGGTCAGGCATCTCGCGGTGAGTCCCGATGGTTCCTTGATTGCCAGTGCCGGCGACGACAATTCCCTGCGTGTCTGGAGTACTGCGGATGGTCTGCCGAAACCGTTTATTGGTGATATCCCCAGGGGACTCGTCGACAAGCTGGCGTTTTCGCCGGATGCAAAACAACTTGGCATCCTGAACGGTAACAATGCCGAGATCATTGATACTGAGACGGGAAAACTGCTTGCACGCTTTGAGCTCGGCGAACTGCACAAGAGTCTTGCGTTCGCTGATGCGGATCACATGTACGTCGGCAGCGAATCGGGCAGCTTGCGAGTTATTAGTCGTGACCCGGATGGCAGCTGGAGCCTGCAGTCCTTATGGCAGGGCGAGGCAGGTATTCGGTGGCTCGAGGCATCGCCGGGTGCGCGGTACCTGTTGCTCGTGGATCAAAATAACCTGGCGCAGCAGTTCAGCCTCATTGAGGGACGAATCGGCGATGCAACCCTGCAGCTTCCCGGTGCCGTTGAGGAGGTTGCTTTCGCGCCGGGTGGTATGCGCGTCCTGTTTCGCACTTCTAACTGGATCCATCGGGTCAGTTCGTCGGCGGTTGGACTGATCTGGATCGACGCCATGCTTGCGCCCAGGGCCTTGAAGGATGCGCGCATGGTGTTCGGCAATCCGGCAGTAGACAGTGCAGCGGCGCTCGGCAATAAGGTGTATCTGCCGGTTGCCGGTGATGGCAATGTTCGGCTTGCCGAATTGAGTTTCACGGCCAGTCACGGTACCGGTCTGTTCGGCAACAAGCAGCAATTACTCGATGAATGGCGCAGCAAACTAGCGATCGTCCCCCCGCAGAGTTCTGACGAGTAATTCAAGCCTGGCTGCCGTTACGTCGCGTGCGGCAACCGGCTCGCCGATGGATATCGGCACCCGCGCAAACAGGCGTCCCGGGACTTTGCGCACACCACCCCCCTTGCGGCGGCTAAACCAGCTGCCCCATAGCCTTCCGAGCGCCACCGGCACGACCGGCACCTGTCTTCGCTCGATAATCTTCTCAATACCAGGCCGGAAGCGCTGTATCTCGCCGTCTCGCGTTATTGCACCTTCAGGAAATATGCAAACGACGTTGCCGGCCTCGAGTTCTTCATCGACTCTTTCGAATGCCTCGTTCATCAGTTGCTCGTTTTCCATGGCGCCGGCTATCGGGATTGCCCGCATGTGCTCGAAGAAGAAACGCAGCAAGGGAATCTGGAATATCCGGTAATACATGACAAACCGCATCGGGCGCCTTATCGTTCCGGACAACAAAATTGGATCCACGTAACTGACGTGATTGCACACGACCACTGCCGGCCCATGCGACGGGATGTTCTCGAGTCCGGTTGGGCGAATTCGATACAGGACAGTGATCACTATCCAGGCCAGAAAGCGCATCAGGAATTCCGGCAACAACGAGTAAATATAGACCGCGACGACAACGTTCAGAACGGCCAGCAGCAAAAACAATTCGGGAATCGAAAAACCAAGATTGAGAACAGCGAGAGACAGTACCGAGGCGACAACCATAAAGACTGAGTTAATGATGTTGTTCGCGGCAATGATTCTGGACAAATGCTGGCGCATTGATCGTTGCTGTATGAGTGCGTAGAGCGGGACACTGTAAAAACCACCAAACGCACCGAGAAGTCCAAGGTCAATCAGAATTCGCCAGCTCCCCGGGCGGGTTAGAAACTCACTGACAGATGACACCGCCAGGATGCTCGGCAAGGGCTGTGCGAAATACAAATCAACCGCGAACACGCTCAGACCGATTGACCCGAACGGGACCAGTCCGAGTTCAATGCGATGTCCGGACATGCGTTCGCAAAGCAGAGATCCAATACCGACACCTACTGCAAAGGCGACAAGCAGGGCTGTCGTTATGGTCTCATTACCATTGAGAACATCCAGCGTATACGCGGGTACCTGCAAGGTCATCGCCGAGCCGAAGAACCAGAACCACGAAATACCGAGGATAGACAGAAATACGCTGCGCTCCTCGCGCGCGTAGCCCACAATCCGCAGAGTCTCCGCCCAGGGGTTCCAGTCGATCCTGAGATCCGGATCGACGGCTCGGGTAATGGGGATCTGACGACTTGCAAGATATCCAAAACACGCGAAGCCGACCAGGCTCGCCGATAACAGGTACTGATTGAGCGGATCGATTGCTACGGTCAGTCCACCAATGATCAGGCCGAGAATAATTGCTACGTAGGTGCCGGCCTCAACCAGCGCATTGCCGCCGACAAGTTCTGACGTCGCCAGTTGCTGTGGTAGGTAGGCGTATTTGACAGGGCCAAACAGCGTCGATTGACAACCCATGAGAAACAGTACGAACAGCAACAGTGGGTAACTTTTCGTCAGGAATGCATACGCGGCAATCAGCATCAAGCCTATCTCGAGCAGCTTGATGCGCCGCATCAACATGGATTTCTCGTACTTGTCGGCGAGCTGGCCCGCCGTAGCCGACAACAGGAAAAACGGCAGTATGAACAACGCACCGGCCGTGTTCGCCAGCTGACTGTGGTTCATGCCGAGAACTATAACGCCCTGGAAGGTGATCAGTATTACCAGGCCGTTGCGAAAGACATTGTCGTTTAGGGCGCCGAGAAACTGGGTGACAAAAAAGGGTGCGAAGCGGCGTTGGCCGAGTAGCGAAAACTGGCTCGAATCTGTCACGTCAATCGCTATCCTGTTAGAAGAAGCTGCGCCACTATAGCCGGATCGCACAGGGTTGGCGCCGAAAACTGCGAACTGGCCCCATTTCACATATTGACAGCGATGCTATTATGTGGCGCTGCAGGATGCTGAAATATATACCATTTAATCAATTATGAAGAATCGCGTAGCAATGCTGTTGTGTGGCCTGGCGCTGAGCGCTGGTTGTGCCGAGGAGCCGCGGCCCCGCACGGTGACTGAATTTCTCGACGATCCGATCGTTCTCGAAGCGGCGATGGTTCGTTGTTCGCAAAACAGGGCCGAGAGCCGCTACGATGCCGAGTGCGTTAACGCACGTCAGGCTGCATCGATCATTGCGGCTAAGGAAGAGCGTGCAAGACGTGAGGCCTTTGACGCGCAATCAAATCGCAAGCGAGAAGCGCTGCGCCGCACCCAGCAAGCTGCAGCCGAAGCACGCCGACGCGCGGCCGAGGCAGAACGCCGGCGCAAGGAGGCCGAGTATCTCGCTCAGTTCGGTGAACTCCCGCCCACAGAGGATGGTGCGGCGGCGGGTGACCCGGCGGCGAACGCACCGTTCGCCGTCATTCCCGAGGGAAGCGAAGAACCCAACCAATCGCCACCGCCGCTTGACGACGCAACGCTCGCATCAGACGGCGGCAATGCGCCGGCCATGGAAACTCCGCCTCCCGGCGATCTCGGCGCAATTCGTGACGAATTGCGCAAACGCAACGAAGAATCGGCCAATTAGATCGACTGGCCGCTAGGCGGTGTCCGGCATGGTCTTTACGTGCAGGTCACGTTGCGGGAACGGAATTTCAATTTTTTCCGCAGCGAACGCTTTGTACACCGCGCAACCGAGCTCATGCCTGAGCCGGCCACGATCCACCGGCCTGTCGATCCAGCAAAGCAATTCGAAATCGAGGCTCGATTCTCCAAACTGCCGGAATCGGACGCGCGGCACCGGATCGGTGCAAATTTCCGCGTTATCGCTGGCCACTCGCTCAAGCGTTTCACAGACGTGGTCAATGTCTGAGCCATAGGCAGCACCGACGGCAATGCGGATACGATGCTTCTCGGATGGGCCGCCGGCTTCGTTGATGATCTTGCTGTTGCCAATGATGCCGTTCGGAATGGTGATCTCTACGTCGTCGCGCGTCAGCAGTCTGGTGCTGCGCAACCCGATGTGCGTAACGACACCACGTTCACCGCCATCGAGAATGATGAAATCTCCCGTTTTGTATGGCGCGTCCATGACGATCGAGACGCCGGCAAACAAGTTAGACAAGGTGTCACGTGCGGCGAAGCTCAGCGCCAGGCCGACAATGCCGGCCGAGGCAACCCAGGCTGTCACATTGATGTCCCAGGCGAGGAACACGAAGTAGATGGCCAGCGCAAACAGGACGACTTTGAAGACGTTCTGAATCAGCGCAAGCATGCCGGTCTGAACGAGCTTGCTCTCACGATTGCGGCGCGATGCCTGTATCAGCACATCCGTCAAATGACGGAGCATGTTGTACCAGATAACCACGGCGATCGTCTTGAGCGCGCCGAGCGTGATGAACTCGGGCGAATCCGGCAGCTGAATGCGCTGCGTCGCCAGGCTGAGGCCCAACAATACGAACGATAAAAAGATCGGTCGGTGCAGCAAATCGATGAATCGATCATCGAGATCGGTTCTCGAGCGCATGGCGATCCTGCCAATTGCTCTGGACAGTATCCAGTCGGCGATCTTGCCGATCAGGATAAACGCTGCGGCAATTGCGACGGCCTGGAGATAGACATTCGGGCCGATCAATTCGGCAAACTGTTGCACGCGTTCGATGATGTTACCCAATGCCGAAAGACAGGCGGATCAGTAATTCGGGTCGTAATCTTCTTCGTCAACATCGGGCATGCCGAAGGTACGCACTTTGGACGGTTCGTCGTCGGCTCTGCCTGGTGCCGATGTTGTACCTGCCTGCATGCCGGGCTTTGTCGGCAAGCGCGATGTCTGCGCCGTCAGTATCTGAATGAACTCGTTGGCTATATCCGGCGCAATGTTGGGCGAGCTGACGAAGATCTTCTCTGGTGTCATGCTGGTGGAGCCATAAAAAGCCACATTGGCCTTGCGGTCCATCGTGACGCCAGCTCCTTCGAATGCCACGCCCGCAAACAAGCCGCGACTGCGTGAATATGAAACCACCTCGGCCTGAAACTGGATATCGGTCGCGATTGAGGTGTGACGCCCAACAGGGCCGGCCGCGATGGACGCATCCGCACCGAGCGTCAGTTTGCCGTTCGCAATGTTCTCGACACCCTTACGCGTCCGAAAAACCAGTATCACATCGGTCGACTGCGCGCCGACCTGCCAGCCAACACTTCCGCCGGTCAATGCAATGAATGCCGGGTTACTCCAGGAGTTGTCGTCCTGACGAACCACGATGATGCCTTTGCCACGCCTTGCGCCGAGACCAAGCCCGACCTTGACGACGTTGGGTATGACGGCGACGGCGTACGCGCGTGCGAGCAATGCCGGTGGGATCGTCTTTTCGGGAATACGGACGAGCTGGTCAAGAACGTCGGCCGCATCGGCCACACGGCGTTCTTCGCGGGTAGCAGCAAACACCGGGGCTGCCAGCACAAGACCAATCATGATCAGAATTACTTTACGTGATGTGTCGTTCACTTTATCGCTCATGAGTACATAGAGGAGAATATGCAGCAAGAGTTCAATGATACGCCAAATCGAGCCGCACCTCAGCCTTCACCGCTGTTGCCATGCGTTGATCAGGATGGGTGGCAACGGACAGTCGAGGCTGGCACAGATCGCCCGAATCAACTCCGCCTCGGCGACGCTGAGTGCTTTGTCAGACATCACGACGGCGGTCAGCGCTTCAAGCAGCATCTGCTTGCCGTCACCGTTCAGTGCGAGCAGGATCTCGAGGCTCTTGTCGAGCACGGCTACGGAGTATTCATGATCGGCTGCGTAGCTGAACTGGCTGCCCCACTTGCCAAATACCGCAGCACCGGCCGCGAACGCGCGTTCGCGTTCATCGTCATTGACGTGACCGTGTCTGGCCACGACACGCAGAAGATCGACGGCAGCCCGCCGCACGGGTTCGCGTGCCGCGCGGCGATTTCCGAGCCGGCCTGATGGATTCGTCGCCTGCCCGAGACTGCTGACGAGAATTCGATAAAAGCAGTACTCATAGAGGTTGATTTCACCGTCCGTGTCGATGAGTCGCGCCGCGAGGTCTATGAGGTAGCTGAGTTGCGGTGCTGGTCGACGCTTCAGGGCCGGAAACGCGATTTCCATCAAGGGCAGCCGATACTGCGCGCCAATATTCGAGATTTCGTCGTAGTAGCGTCGAATCAGCTGTGTACGTTCCTTGCCCAGTCGCTCTTCGGTCAAGCTCAGTTGTCGATCCAGCACACGGCCGTTGTTATCGAGGATCAAGGCGATTGTCAGCAGGTAGGCGAGTTCGTGCGAATGTGCCGCATCGTAGAGCAGCTCCGGCACCGATCGACGCAGTCGTGTCGCAAATTCGACATGCTCGGTTTCCGGATCACCCACCATATCTGAAATAGACTCGGACAGGCCTGCCGCGCTGCCAGCCGCCATGGCGGTGGTCACTCCCTCGTACAGCCCGACAGCGGGGCGCTCGGCAGTAGCCGTGCGGCGTGCGCCGGGATCCACGACCGGGTAGTCGCCGGGTTTGAAGTGGGGGTCCAGGGCTTGAATTCGCTCAGTCAGCGGCGGATGCGTTGCGAACATGCCACTCAATTTCGATCCCGTGCCGAACAGCATGTGACTGACTTCCTCCGGGTCTGTCGCCTGCAGGTGCGAACCGACATCGAATCCGCCGATTTTTTTCAAGGCATTGGCAAGTCCCTCGGTCTGCCGCGTGAATTGCACAGATGACGCGTCGGCCAGGTATTCACGTTGCCGCGACACACTGGCTTTGATGACGCGCGCGAAGAACACACCGATGCCGCCGAGTATGGCCAGCCCGAGACCGATAATGAGCGCGGCCGGTGCGCCTTTGCTGCCGCGCCGACTCGAAACAAGGCTCGCATGATGGCCGCCCCGAAGAATCATGCGCCCTATCAGGCCGAGCACCATGATGCCGAACAGCACGCCCATCAGGCGAATGTTGAGCCGCATGTCGCCGTTGAGAATATGGCTGAATTCGTGGCCAATCACACCCTGTAACTCGTCTCGATCCAGCAACTCGAGTGTGCCCCGCGTCACGGCAATTGCTGCGTCTCCCGGCGTATAGCCGGCAGCGAATGCGTTGATGCCACTTTCCTGCTCAAGAACATAGATCTCGGGAACCGGCACTCCCGACGCGATAGCCATCTCCTCGACGACATTGCGCAGCCGGCGCCGCAACGGATCGCGCACGTCAGGCGAGACCAGGGTTCCTCCGAGGTCCGCCGCAACGCGACCACCCCCTGAGGAGAGCGAGGCTGTTTTGAATACCGTTGCACCGACGATGAAAAGCGTCGCGAGCAATGCCGTGCCAATCAGTACTGGTGCCTGCTGCCTGACGAAGGTCCCGGCCGGAACGCCGTAGCCGGCCTGGGTGAAATTGAACAGGGCGATACCGACGACCAGTGTGACACCGAGCACGATCAGAATCGTCGCCAGCAGGTACACGAGGACGAGGCGCCGCGATGTGCGGCGGGCCTTGTCCTGTGCATCGAAGAAATTCAACGCAGCTCCGATCGCCGGGAAAAGTGCCCGAGATCAGGTAAACGAGACGTCGGGCGCCTCGCGCACTTCTTCCGTCGTAATATCCAGGAAACTCGCCAATTCAAAACTGAAGAAGCCTGCGATCACATTATTCGGGAAATTCTGCGCCGAATTATTGTATTGCAGGACGGCATCGTTGAACGCCTGCCGCGAGAACGCGACCTTGTTTTCGGTGCTGGCAAGTTCCTCCTGGAACTGCATCATGTTTTGATTTGCCTTGAGATCAGGATAAGCTTCCGACAGGGCGAACAAACGACCGAGTGCGCTGGTCAACGCACCTTCCGAGGCACCAAGTTCTTTGATCGCCTGGGCGTTGGCCGGATCCGCTTTTGCGGCATCCAGGCTGGAGGACGCTGCATTGCGCGCCTTGATCACGTTTTCGAGCGTTTCGCGCTCGTGTTTCATGTAGCCTTTGACGGCTTCGACGAGATTGGGAATAAGGTCGTAGCGACGAGTCAGCTGAACGTCGATTTGCGCAAATGCGTTTCTGACCCGGTTGCGTTCGTTGATGAGCCGGTTGTATATACCGATGCCCCAGAACACAATCGCAGCCAAGACTGCCAGGAATATCAGGAATGAAGTCACTGTCCCGCTCCTTGTCGAATATTCGAAGATCGCAGCATAACGCTCGCACAAAACGAACTCTAGTTATCGTGGCGATCTTCGCGATTTCAATGCCCATCCGGGCAGAGTGGGTCAGTGATGCACGACCAATGATGGGCACCGAGGTCAGCGTCACGTTGTGGCACGACGATGCGGCGGTCGGCGCCCAGCTTGTCGAAGAAGTGTTTCGGGAAGCCGAACGTATCAACCAGCTAATGAGCACCTATGTCGAAGACAGCCGCATTTCGACCATCAACCGACTGGCCGCAAGCGAGCCGGTCGTTGCCGGCGACGAGCTCTTCATGATTATTCGTCGCTCGCTGGATATCTCGGTGCTGACCCGCGGGGCTTTCGATATCACTTACGAGAGCGTTGGCCAGCATTACGACTTTCGCAAACGTCAGCGCCCGGATTCGGCCACCGTTGCGGCAGAGCGCGAGTTCATCAATTACCGCTTTGTCGAACTGGATCGGGCCGCCGGAACCGTTCGCTTTCGGCGCGAGGGCGTGCGCATCAATCTTGGCGGTATCGCCAAGGGCTACTTCGTGGAGCGAGGCGTGAATATCCTGCGGGTCCGTGGTGTACGAAACGCAATCGTTACGGCTGGCGGGGATTCGCGGTTGCTCGGTGACCGGCGAGGTCAACCGTGGATGGTTGGAATTCGGGATCCGCGCAATGATGGCCAGGTTGCCATCTCGGTGCCGCTCGAAGATGAGGCGATCTCGACATCCGGAGATTACGAACGCTATTTTGAGGAAGGCGATATTCGCTACCACCACATCATTGAGCCGAGTACCGGCTCGCCGGCGAGCGGCGTGCATAGTGCCACGGTATTCGGGCCCGATGCCGTTATCACGGATGCCCTGTCGACCTCGGTATTTGTCATGGGTGTTGACCAGGGTCTTCGCCTGATCGCTACGCTGCCCGATTATGAAAGCATCGTGATCGACGACGCCGGCCGCATCTACTACTCCGACGGACTGCAACAGCCGGAAGCGCAACCGTTTGACAGTCCCGAGGCGACGGATCCCTGAATGACAGCGGCAGCCGGCGAAAAAAGCACCGGATTGTCGCCGAAGAGAGACGGATATTCACTTTAAATTCAGCCAGATAGAACTATCATAGTGTATCTGCTGAAGGCGCAGTAGCGCGCCCCGTCAGTGGCCAGGGCCGGGCTTGAACGGTGCCCGGAATAATCTGGAATTAACCGCCATTTAACGTAATCTGTAACGATTGCGCGGCGCGCCGGTCTGACCGAGGAATGGAACAGGTATGAATTTCAGCAGCTTGGGCGCTTTCGCAGGTGACCATTATGTTGAGACAGGAGCGGGCAATTGTGACTTCAGTCACGGCCTCGAGGCCCCTCGGACTGTCACCATTCAATGTCGAGTTGTGCCGCGCCAGGACACGGATCAATCCTGGCTGACATTACAAGGAATGAGAAAATGAAATCAAGGAACATTTTGCTGGGTCTCGCGCTCGGCGTTATTGCGGCAAGCAGTCTGGCGTCATCAGACCTCACCGGTCAGTCCGCGCCGGATTTTGCATTGAAGAGCAGTGGTGGCGAGAACCTGCGGCTTTCCGAATACCGTGGCGACGTCGTTATGGTGAATTTCTGGGCGACCTGGTGCGGTCCGTGCCGTCAGGAGATGCCGCTGCTGGACGAGCTGTATTCGCGCTATCAGCGAGTAGGCTTCAGCCTCCTCGGCGTCAACATCGACGACAATTCGAGCAAGGCCATGGACATGGTTTCCGAACTGGGCGTCAGCTTCCCGGTGCTGTTCGACTCACGCAAAGAAGTCAGCAAGCTATACGAAGTCGACGCGATGCCCGTTACGGTAATCATCGATCGTGAGGGCACGATTCGCTACGTGCACCATGGTTACAAGCCGGGTTATGAAGAGAAATACCTCGATCAGATTCGCTCATTGTTGCGGGAGTGATCTGTCGGGGTCGGTTCGCAGGAGAACAATGGTGACAAAACGATTACTAATCAGTCTTGCGACCAGCATGATGCTGGCGCTATCCGTGACATCTGTCGCACAGAACACTGAAACGACAGATGCCGCAGCTGATTCACGCAGTGAGTTTCGCAGCCTGGACGAGGATGTGCAGGATTTGAAGAAGGAAGTCCTCGACCTCAACAGAGACCTGTTCCTGCTTGAAGAAGAGCTGTTGTTCCCAGCCAATTCACAAGTCGCGTTTTTCATATCAATGGACGTCGGTGAGTATTTTGAAATCGATTCGGTAAATCTCAAGATCGACGGCAAGGAAGTCGCCAACTACCTGTATACCGAGCGTGAGGCCGGCGCCCTTGTACGAGGCGGCGTGCATCGCGTGCACATGGCGAACCTCAAGACAGGAGACCATGAGTTGATCGCTGTTTTCACCGGATCAGGTCCGCATACGCGTGATTACCGGCGAGGCGCGACCATGACGTTCAACAAAGGTATTGGCGCCAAGTACATGGAGCTTGAAATCACGGACCGGGTGAAAAAACAGCAACCGGAGTTCGTCATCAAGGAATGGGAGTGATCGTTGTTACGATGCCGTTCCATTATTGTCGTCCTGAGTCTGTTTTTTATAGCGGCAGGGCCACCGGCCCAGGCGGCTAAAGACGGTCCCGATCCGATTGTCGTCAAGGACCCGCTTTACGGCGAGGTCCTTTTCTACTTTTATCAAGAGGACTACTTTCCCGCAATTGTTCGCTTGCTGGCGGCACAGAACAAATGGTTTGCCGATGAACAGTCGGAGCCGCTGGACAGGTTTGAATATGCCGAGCAGGCGGAGTTGTTGTTGGGCGGTCTGTTCCTGTCTTACGGCCATCATCTCGAGGCCGCCGGGATCTTCGAAAGATTACTCGCGGATAACGTCGATAAGGAAATCCGCGACCGCACGTGGTTTTTCCTGGCAAAGATCTGGTTGCAGCGCGGCTATCTTGACGAGGCGCAAACTGCGCTATCCAATCTGAGCGAAGACCTGCCGGTCAACCTGTGGCGGGAAGCACAGATGCTGCAGTCACAGGTATACATAGACAGCGGTCAGTACGACCGTGCAATCGAGCTCCTGCAGAATTGGAAAGGCAAGACGGAGTGGGCCAGCTACGCGAAATTCAATCTCGGCGTTGCGATGGTACGCAGCGGTCGTGTCAGTGCGGCCGCAGATATTTTGGATGAACTGGGCGACCTCGACCCGTTCAACGAGGAGCTGACCTCGCTGCGTGACAAGGCCAACCTGGCGCTCGGTTATTCGCTTTTGCAGGATGGCCAGCCGCTCGCCGCGAAGGCGCCATTACAACGCGTGAGGCTCGAGGGCCCGTTTTCAAACAAGGCGCTGCTCGGCGTTGGCTGGGCGGACGCCGAAGTCGAAAACTACCGTCGTGCGTTGGTGCCATGGATGGAGCTGAGAGGCCGCGATCTGCTCGATTCTGCGGTGCAGGAGTCGATGCTGGCGATCCCGTATGCGCTCGCCAAACTTGATTCGATCAGTCAGGCGGCGGACCACTACCTCAATGCAATCGAGGCGTTCTACGAAGAGACCAATCGCATTGACAGGACGATTGGCTTTATCGAGTCCGGCGATATATTCGACGAGTTTCTGTCTGACGATCCGCTCGATAGCACGGGCTGGTATTGGCGACTCGAGGAATTGCCGCAGGGCCCGGAGGCGCGGTATCTGTATCACCTGTTGGCGACGCATGAGTTTCAGGAAGGACTCAAGAATTATCGCGACCTGAACTATCTGCAGAACAACCTGGATCAATGGCGACAGAATATCGATGTCTACCGGAATATGCTCGAAACACGGCTTGAGGCGTACGCGGAGCGATTGCCGCAAGTCGAGGACACGCTTGCCCGCGCCGATCTCGATGGAATGGTCGATCGCAAGCTGGAATTCGATTCTCTGCTGAACGATATCGAACAAAGCAATGACTGGCTGGCGCTCGCCAGCAAGCACGAGTTTGAAATGTGGGGCGAAATAACCGGGCTGGAAAACACACCCGCATTGTCAGCCGACATCCCCGAGGCTGATGAGGTCCGCGACAAGATTCTGTTGTTGAAAGGCGTCCTGCAGTGGGAACTCGAGCGCGATTTCAAGGATCGATTGTGGCGCATACGCCGCGATGTACGTAAGACAGGCGAAGCGCTGGTGGAAACGCAACGCTCGCGCCGACAGATTGACGACACAATGCGAAACGAACCGCTGCGTTTCGATGAGATCAGTGCGCGCGTTTACGGACTGGGGCCGCGCATCGAGGGCATAAAAAATCGGGTCGATGTGGCGAAGTCCGAGCAGCGCGCATTCTTGCAGGCAATCGCGCTAGGCGAACTTCAAGCGCAGAAACAGCGGCTCGATGTTTACGCGGTTCAGGCGCGCTTTGCGTTGGCGGCCATTTATGACATTGCAGCGACAGTGGGAGACGCGTCCGAATGAACGCGCGCCTCGTGATCTTGCTGTTGACTGCAGGCTTGCTGGCAGCAATGCCGGCTGACAGTGCCTCCGTCAAAAAGAAGGACACGATCAAGAGCCTCGAAAAGAAAGACGCCGACATTCGCGTGGG
>Ga0224512_10003379_pt1 | contig 14103 bp, 17 predicted proteins | sample SF_May12_sed_USG_4_FD_169103 | JGI IMG/M metagenome (GOLD analysis project Ga0224512, IMG submission 169103) | Sediment microbial communities from San Francisco Bay, California, United States - SF_May12_sed_USGS_13 | ecosystem: Environmental > Aquatic > Marine > Sediment | place: USA...
TGATCATGGCAGGAGGCTTGTTTGAATATTCTCCAGACACTGTAGGTGAGATTCCTTATTTCTGCATGGTTCATCCTTGGATGCAAGGTTTGATCATAGTACAAGAAGTAGAAGCTGAAGAAGAAGAAGTACATGATGAAGATACAGCAATGCATACTGATGACGATGATGCTATGACCGACACTCATGAGGACCTTTACGTTACATTAGACCATGATATTTCTGGTGGAACCGTAACTGAAATGGAAATCGATATGGACTCTACATCTTTAGTCATCGAAGTTGACGCAATTGATAACGGTTCAATTACAGTTACTCTTCCAAGGGATGTAATTGATGCAACAATTAATGGCGAAGATGATGACTTGTTCGTTATAGTTGATGGAGAAGAAGTAGATTTTGAGGAATCAAAAACATCTGCAGACAGAACGCTGACTATAGAATTCCCAGCAGGTACTGAAGAGATTGAAATAATCGGCTCATTTGTTGTTCCAGAATTTGGTACAATAGCAGTGATGATTTTTACAATTGCAGTCATTTCAATAATTGCGGTTTCTTCAAGATCAAGACTCAGCATAATGCCAAGACTGTAATAGTAACTCATTTTTTTATTTTTTTAATCTTGCAGTGTATTGATAAATTATTCATTTTGTTTTCTTAATCTCAAATTAAATTGTTCTGAAATAAATTCAAAGTAAATTCAACGCATTCAATTTAAAGGGCAATATTGAATTATGTCTAAAAATAATCCCAAAAGTCAATTATGTACACATCAAATGAAAATGATTTTAGATTAATTGTGTTTATTTAGATAATTTTGTACTTCTTCAACGTCTTTGTCCCCTCTCCCAGAAAGTGTAACTACAATTGATTCTGATGGTTTTGTTTTTCTTGCAACTTTGATTGCCTCTGCAATAGCATGAGCTGATTCCAGTGCTGGGATTATTCCTTCTGTCCTTGTAAGCGTCAAGAATGCATCTATTACTTCAACGTCTGTAGCTGAATGGTATTTTACTCGTTTTGTATCTTTATAGTATGAATGCTCAGGACCTACACCGGGATAATCTAATCCCGCTGAAATGCTGTGTGTTTCTGTAATTTGCCCCTCTTTGTCTTGAAGCAAATATGTCATCATTCCGTGTAACACTCCTTTACTTCCAGCTGATAATGTAGCTGAATGGTATTTTGATTTTAATCCTTGACCTGCAGCTTCAACACCTATGATTTCTGCATTAGTATCAACAAGAGGATAGAACGTTCCAATTGCGTTAGATCCTCCTCCCACACATGCAATAACATGGTCTGGTGATTTGTTGTTAATTTTTTTCATTTGTTGTTTGATTTCTTTTCCAATTACACTTTGGAAATCTCTTACCATTACAGGATATGGGTGTGGGCCTACAGCTGAACCTAGAAGATAATATGTTGACTCTACATTTGTAATCCAGTCACGAATTGCTTCATTAATTGCGTCTTTTAGTGTCTTTGAACCTGATTTTACTGGATGCACTTTACAGCCAAGCAAATCCATTCTAAACACGTTAAGTTTTTGACGAATGGTGTCTTTGTATCCCATGTATACTTCTGCTTTCATTCCTAACGCTGCACATGCCATGGCAGTTGCAACTCCATGTTGTCCTGCGCCAGTTTCTGCAATGATTCTCTTTTTGTTCATTCTTTTTGCTAGAAGTGCTTGACCTAGGGTATTGTTAATTTTATGAGCTCCTCCATGCAACAAATCCTCTCGTTTGAGATAGATTTTGGCCCCTCCTAATTCTTCAGATAAATTTTTTGCATAATACAATGGGGTTGGTCTTCCCGCATACACTTTGAGATAGTAGTCTAATTCCTTTTTGAATTTCTTATCTTTTTTAAATTTGAGATAGTTTTCCTCTAATTCCTCAATCGCAGGAACAAGAGTTTCTGGAATATATTTTCCACCAAATTCTCCAAATCTGCCGTCTTTAGGATATTTCAATATGCATTCACTAGTTTCTTTACCTGTTCTTCAATGTTGTTACTTTTCATAATGCTTGATCCTATTAGAAAAGCATCTGCCCCGCACTTTTTTAGATATTGGATGTCTTCTGCAGTGTTAATTCCACTTTCAGATAGGATGATCCTTGATTTTTCATATCCTTCTAGAACCACTTCTGTAGTCTTAAGATCAATTTCTAATGTGTCTAGGTTTCTGTTGTTAATTCCAATAATGTCTGCTTCTGTCTTTAGTGCATTCTGAAATTCTTCTTTTGTATGCACTTCTAATAAAATTTCTAACCCTTGTTTGTGCCCATAATCGATAAATTCATCAATTTCTTTGAGATAACCTTGGTCAAAGAGTGATTGAATAACTAGCATGTAATCTGCTCCAATTTTTTTAGCAGCATCAATTTGGATTTTATCGATCATAATATCTTTCATCAACAATGGTACCTCTACTGACTGCCTTACTTTAATGAAATACTCTGGGGAGCCATGAAACAGATGTGGTTGTGTTAGCACTGAAAGTGCTTTTGAGCCTCCCGCAATCATTTGTTTTGCAATGCTTGCAGGATCTGTCAGGGTTCTAATCTTTCCTAAAGACGGCGATGAAAATTTCACTTCAGTTAGTAGTGTTGCATGTGGATTTGTTTTGATAATTTGTACAAAGTCTTTGTTTGATTTTTGTAAATTTAGATCTATATCGTAGATGCCATCATCAATTGCCATTTGGGAATTGTTTACCAGTTTTCTTAGAATATTCTCAGCCATCAACAATCTCCTTTAGTTTTGATATGTCTCCAATGTCCTTGACAAATTTCTCTAATAATGACATGGCTTTGCCATCTTTAATTGTATTTAGTGCAAGGTCCACTCCTTCTTCAAAATTATTTGCGATATTTGCAACAATTAATCCTCCAGCTGCATTAAGTGCGGTGGTTTCAATCATTGCTTGGTTTGCCGTATTGTTTAACACTCCAACAAATGACTTTATTGCATCTTGTTTTGTTTTGATTTGAATGTCATCTGGTTTTGATTTATGTAATCCGACAACTTCCGGATCAATTGCATTAATCAATACTCTACCATTTCTTAAAATACAAACTCTATTGGTAGCACTCGTAGAAAATTCATCCATTCCGTCATCTGAACGGACGGTCATGATATTCTCAGCTCCCTTTCTTTTTAGAATTACGGGTAGTCTATCTAGATATTCTGTTGAAAATACTCCTACCAATTGATTTTTTACTCTGGCTGGATTTGACAGTGGGCCTAGTAGATTAAACGCGGTTCTTTTACCCAATTGCTTTCTTGCAGTTGATACATACTTCATTGCAGGGTGGAATTTTTGTGCAAACATGAAACAGATGTTATATTTTTCTAAAATATCTGCAATTTGTGCGGGCTCTTTGTTCAAATCATATCCAAAATACTCAAAAATATCTGCGCTTCCGGAAACTCCTGAACTTGAACGATTTCCGTGTTTTGCCACTATTCCGCCAGCAGCTGCTACTACAAATGATGCTGTAGTTGATACATTAAAAGTTTGGAGTTTGTCGCCTCCGGTACCGCACATATCAATAACAGTTCCCTGATTTCTAGGCTCAACTTTTAGAGCAAATTCTTGCATTTTGTCAAGCATTCCAAGTAATTCCTCATCTGTCTCCCCTTTTTCTGCAAGAGAAGACAAAAAGTCAGCATTTTGCCCATCGTCTGTTTTTCCGGATAGCATATCTGTCATGATTGAATTCATTTCATCATAAGTAAGGTCCGTCTTTTGTTGTAGTTTTAAAATAAAATTTGAGATCATTTCTCCTTCACCTGTTTTATGAAATTTGCAAGAATCTTTTTCCCATCCTCTGTCATTATTGATTCAGGATGAAACTGTACACCTTCAATTAGATATTCTTTGTGTTTTATTGCCATGATTTCTCCATCATCTGCAGCTGTTGCTGTTACTTGCAACACATTCGGAATCACTGTTTTATCTCCAACTAAACTATGGTACCTTGTTGCCCTGAATGGATTTTTTACGTCTCTGAATAATTCTGAATTCATATGATTGACTAGACTTGTTTTCCCATGTCTTACACATCCTGCATTAGTAACCTTGCCACCAAATGCGTGAATGATTCCTTGGTGTCCAAGACAAACTCCTAGAATTGGAGTGATTGGTCCCATATTTTTGATTACATCGCTGCATACTCCAAAGTATTTTTTATCTTCTGGAGTTCCAGGTCCTGGAGAGATTATTATTGCATCATAATCATTTTGTTTAATTTCATCTAATGTAATTTTGTTATTTCTAATGACATCACAGTCCACTCCAAGTTCTCCGAGATACTGTGCAATGTTATACACAAATGAATCATAATTATCTATGATTAGAAATTTCATTTAGATGCCTCCTTTAATGCTTGAAGCATTGCACCTGCTTTGTGCTCTGTTTCTTTAAATTCATTTTCTGCAACAGAATCTGAAACTATTCCAGCACCTGATTGCACAAATCCTTTTTTGTCATCTATGAATATACTTCTAATTGCAATTGCAAAGTCGCAGCATCCGTTGTATGAGAAATATCCTACTGCCCCGGCATATGGGCCTCTGTACTCTGTTTCCAATTCATCAATGATTTCCATTGCCCTGACTTTTGGAGCTCCTGAAACTGTTCCTGCTGGAAACACTGCCTGAAACGCATCAAACATGTCGTTTTCAGGCGCTAAATCCCCAACAACATGACTAACTATGTGCTGCACATGACTGAATCGCTTAATCTGCATTAGTGATTCTGGATGAACTGTCCCATACTTACACACTCTTCCAATATCATTTCTGCCCAAATCTACTAGCATTGTATGTTCTGCCAGTTCTTTTGCATCGTGAATTAATTCTTCAGCTAATTGTTTATTTTTCTCCTCGTTGTCAGTGATTTTTCTAGTTCCTGCAATTGGAAATGTTTCTACTTTGTCTCCTGTTATTCTAACCAGCATTTCAGGTGATGCTCCGATAATTATTTTCTTATCTTGCTTTAGATGATACATGTATGGTGATGGATTTAGTTTACGTAATGTTTTGTATAGTGTTAGATTGTCTCCGCTAGACTCAAATGTAAATTTTCTGGATAGTACAACTTGGAATATGTCTCCATCATGAATGTATTTTTTTGCCTTGTTTACAATATTTGAAAATTTTTCTTCATTCATGTTTGGTGTGACATCACTAGAGTGAAAATCCTCAAATTTATCTTCACTTATTTTTAATTCATCAAATCTATTCTCATCATGATAAAAATAAAATAGCTTTTTGTGTATCTTGTCATATAGTATTCCGTCATCATAAATTCCAAATTCCATTAATGGTTGTGGTGAATTATGAGAGTCCTCTATGTTTTCAACTAGTCTGATTGCATCATAGTTTACTACTCCGACTGCACCTCCCAAATACCTATAACTTTGATCATCTGATTTACCCAGCAATTTTTTTAGCTCTGAAAATGGGTTTGTTGTTTGTATAGTATGTGTTTCTCCTTTTTGGATGATTTCCACTTTATCCAAATATCCTTTAAGGATTATTTTTGGATCAAACCCCATAACTGATGTTTCGGCTAAAACTTCTGGACCTGTTAATGATTCAAAGAGAAATGTGTGTGAATAGTTTCTAGAGATTTTATTGTAAATTTGAAATTGGTTTTCAGATAAATCTAACGGTATTATTTTTGCTTGAGCATTTCCAAAGATGTCCACCCATAGACAAAATTCTGATGCTTTATTATTTAAATTGATGAGACTTTCTATCTGTCCTTTTTTTGTCTAAAATAATCTATTTCTTAGGCATGATATTATTACCGTATAGTACGGTACGCTTATATTATATTTGATCGTAGGATTATTGCCATGCAGGGGGTAAAACAAGCGATCATGCAAGATATGCAAATTCTCAAAAATACACGTGCTGCACAATCATCTGTATCTAAAGTTGAGTGTTATGTTTGTGGAAAAGGATTACAAGATGGTCACTCCATATCTGCCAAGACACTATCAAATGGAATAGTTTTATTTTGTGATGTTCATTATTCATTACAATAAATTTCGGACATACATTATATGCTGAATCTAAAGTCAATTTGTTAATATGAAATTTTGCCCTGATTGTGATTCCAAGCTTTCACTAAATCTTGCTGATGTTGCAAGTCCCGGTATTTGTCCTAGATGTAATCCTGAATTAATTACTAAAAAAAAAGTTTCTTACGGGATGAATTACTCTGGAAAAACAAAACGTTGTTCTAAAGGATGTGGTGCAGATATCTATTGGGATGAACTCTTCAAATCTGAAAGTGGGAAATTTATCCCAATGGATGCGAGAACTGATGAGCCCCATAACTGTAGTGCATCAATTGAAAATTCTGATGATGGACACTTTACTTCAGAAGCCACGCAAATAATGACGCCTTCTAAAAATCACAATGAAGTTATTCCTAAAACTACCATTCCATTTTCTGAAAATTTGTTATTTGATGTTGGTAAAATAAATCCATTTGAAATCAATGCTGATTATATAATTCACGAAATAGTTCAAGGCCACAAAGATAAATCCTTGGCTATAATTCATTATCAACATCTGGTTTCATCTGAGCCTGAAAAGGTACCTCTTGATAATATGGCTGATGTTTTATCAAAAAAAATTTTGGATGGATTAAACGAGTATGGTTTTACTGGATTACTTCCATTTCAAGAAGAATCAATTCGTTCGATTTTGAAAGGAGAAAATTCTATAATTTCTGCACCCACTGGTTCTGGTAAAACTGAGGCATTTACAATACCCGTATTACAAAAAATTTCTGAAAATCCTGTTCCAGGTGTGACTGTTTTGCTCATTTACCCACTTAATGCGTTAATTGATGACCAGATCTACAAAGTCTCTAATTTGATTGAAAAATGTGGATTGAGTGAAAAAATTGCAGCATATTCTATTCATGGCAATCAAAGTACGCAATATAAGGACAAAATTCTTTCAGAATCTTATTCTAAATCACTAATTCTTGCAACCAATTTTGATTTCATAAATTATCACCTGATCTTACAAGACAAAAAATGGAATCATTTATTCAAAAATGCAAAAATTATAGTGATGGATGAAGCTCATTCCTATACCAGCTTTCATGGTTCTAACGTGTATCATGTTTTAAAGAGGATGAAAAAATATATGGGTAAAACTCAATTTATTGGTTCTTCTGCCACTCTTGATAATTCAAAAGATTTTTTTTCAAATATGTTTGACTTGCCTGAAAATTCATTTTCATACATTGAAAGTAAATTTAGAAGAAAACAAAATATGCATTTATTTTTCATAATGCCTAGAAAATTTGGACAACGTACAACTATGGAAATGCTTACTTCGATTTGTTTTAGAAATAATGCAAAGCAATTGGTGTTTAGTAACACTCACAATGATGCAGAATTTTTAGCATCAAACGTTGAAGATGCAAATGATGGGATTCGTATACAAATACACCGTGGCGGTCTTGATCAATCTGATAGAAAATTATATGAAACTCAAATGAAACTTGGAGAATTAGATGTATTATCATGTACTCCAACACTAGAATTGGGAATTGATATTGGTCATGTTGATGTAGTTATTTCTTCATTCAAAAATGAACATGATTCATTTGTTCAAAGAATTGGCCGCGCAGGTAGAAAGGGACAAAAATCATATGCTGTTTGCGTATTTGATCCTGAAGATGCAACCTGTCATTATTTTGCTAGACACATAACAGAATATCTTAATCAAGATCATATCGTTCAAATTAATAAAGAAAATCCCATAATTTCTGATAAACATGTCGCATCTGTTGGTATTGAACAACATGCTGCAATTGAGCCTGATAAATCCAAATTCTTTGATTTTGCAAATAGCATTAGTTTGAGAGGCACATCTGGTGAAATTACCATTTATTTTAACTCTAAAAAAATTGGAACTCGTGATGTCCCTGCAGGATACTACCAATTACATCAAAAAGCAATTTATCATTTCAATAAATTAAATTATGAAGTTGATCATATTACAAAGACCCCCAATGGGGCCAACGTGTACTTGATTAAATCTATTGAAAACCAAAAAAGAACAATTCCTATTGTAAAAACTTCACTTCTAAAAACATCTGAAAAAAATGCAATTCATAGAGAGATTAACTCATCTAAACAATTTACTCAAAAAATCTCTTTAAGGTTTGGTTTAATTGATCTCGATAGAATTATCACTGGTTATTTGAAAGGAAATTACAACGATTCTGTAGAAAAATTTGAAACTTATAATGGTGATTTAATTCCATCATGGAAAAACTTCCATTGGAAATCAAAACATTCTGCGGTGGGCATAGAGTTACCCTCTAATCTTTTACTGAAAAAATCTAATTTGGATGAAAAGACTACAATAGTTTCAGATTCCAAGATTCATACAATTACTCATGTACTGGTCAATGCAAGTAAAATCATTACAAAATCTGAATCAAATGACATTGATTCGTATTATGAGGATGGAATAATCTATCTATATGATAACACTTCAGATGGTTATAACGGATGCAGCAAAATAATTTTTGATAATTTTGAAAAAATTCTTCAAACATGTTATTCTTTGTTAAATGACTGTGATTGCCCTGTTGATGAAACACAGAAAAAACTCGTTCAAAAAGGTGAGAGTTGGGGAGGGTGCCCAAAATGTACATTTACTACAAATTATTGTCAAACAAAAAATAAAGATCTTTCAAAAATTGCTGCAAAAGAATTCTTTAGTGTTTTCAAACATACTTAATACTCTGCATTAAATGATCATTTTATGGGATTGCGACAAACCTTGGCTAAATTTTGTATTATGAAAAAGATTAGAGACAAGGCAAACGAGCCTGAAGAAAAATAATTTTAAAATTTAATCAAAAAACTATTAATCAAATTGTCTGTTTTCTATTCGTGCCACTAGATAAAATGCCTGATTCTGAGGACTTTGTTCTAACTCACAATTCAGCGATATTACACACTAAAGGCAAGCCTGTTGCTTGTATAATTGATGATTCTCAAAATGAGTCCAGATATGCATCTTTGGTAAATGATCCCACTCTCAAGGCTAGCTTGATTGGATTTTTGAATAAACATGATGATTTGGGATTACTAATGGGATTCAAATTAAAGATTCAAACTGACTCTGAATTCTTTGAATATACTGTATATCCAAATGAAGAGTTTATCGATACTGTCATTTTTGATGAATCCATTTTCATAATTAATGATAAACTAGAAAATATTTTTACATTAAGAAGAATCGTAACAGATCAATTTGTAAAAACTAGATCAGAATTTGAAAAGTTTAAAAAAATGATGACATAATCTGTCTTTTATTCATACTTACCAATCATTCAATAACTACTATCATCTGAAATTTTTAGTGGTCAACTTTACATCTATGCTAAAGGCTAGAGAACCAGTCCTTTTGGACCGGGAAGATGGTCATTGGTATGAAACCAAATTTGATAAAATATATCCTTCTATTAGTACAATTCTTTCAGATACTGCCCCTGAACATAAAAAAAATGGATTGAAGAATTGGAAGGAAAATGAACCTGCACATGAATACATTACGAAACAAGCTCAAGATATTGGAACTCAATCCCATAAAATTATTGAAGATTATCTGAATGGCAATATGGCTATGGATGAATTTGATTTGTTGCCTATTGCACATTTTAATAATTTAAAACCCTTTCTTGAGAATATTTCTGATGTTACTTCCATAGAACAAAGAATGTATTCTGATAAACTAAAGGTTGCAGGAACTAGTGATTTAATTGCAGAATATAATGGAGAATTATCCATTATTGACTATAAAACAAAACGAAAACCTCAGATAGATGATTACATGCATGAATATTACCTACAAACTACCTGCTATGCTCAAATGTTTGAAGAAGCGACAGGTGAGAAAATCAACCAAGTGGTAATTTTAGTTAGTAGTGAAAAAAACACTAGGCAAGAATTTATCAAAATATGTGATGATTATGTAAAACCCCTGAATGAACGAATTGAGAAATATTATTTGAATAATCTACTGTAAATTATTAATTCAATATCTAGTAAATTGTATGAATCTAACACATTGTAGGAATTTTTTGAGGTGAATATCGATAGTAATCAAAGCCAAGTAGATATCCATTGATAACTCTATGTTCTGACTCCGACATCAACTTCATTACTGATGATGTTTTTACTAGTTGATTACTATCTGTAAAATACACCTCATCGTAAAATAAAAGTAGTATTGTAATGATCATGAATATTTATTTATTTTTATAACGTATCTTGTATGAACTTAAGGCTGTTTGAGAAATTTAGAATTTGTATAAATCTAATAATATTTAAATTCTGTAAATCCATGAAAATATGTGAAAAAATTAGACGATAAACAATCAGAGTTTTGTAAAAAATGTAAATCTAAACAAAAATTTAAAATTTCAGAAATAAGTGAATATGGTGAAGCTTATGGAATGTGTGATAGGTGTTGTAACTCTCAAAAATTTTAATTCTTAAAATATTATAATTTAGAACAAAATAAATTTAGGATCTGACAGATCATAGTTTAAAGAAAAAAAGTATAAACTACGAGCTATTGCTTTAGGCAAATTGAAAAGAGAGGATTATCTCAAAGAAGATTCATTGTATAAACATGAAAACTGAAAAACAAATCAAGGTATTAAAAACGGAATTAATGGAGATGTTAAAACCTGTAGATAATACATACTATGGATTATCTCTTGAAAATCTAATTGTCAATAATTAACTCTGTTGAATTGGTTTTGGGAGTTTTTTTTGTGATAAATTTACCAATGGTCTCTTTTGAGTAATCAATTCCATGTGTATCATTCATGTGTTGCCAATAATCAAAAATCACTCCTTCAATTTCCCCTAATGATACAAAGTCACAATCAAAACCATAATTCTCACACCTGATGCTTACCATGTTAAGATAATCCTATAATTAAATAAAAAGAACGTTGTAGAAATAATGAACATTTGTTTAATTTCTTGGAAATGATCGCTAATAAGACAAATTTTCATGTCAGTTAATCTGGAGTTTAGAATCTAATGACTAAATCGTCACAAACACAGTGATGAATGCAATTGCGACTATGGCAATAGATACTTTCATGAACGCTGACATTGAACCTGGTTTATCCTTTTAGATTATATTCTTTGTACGTACTAGGGACTATATACAATGCCAAATCTATCTACATGTGATGCCTCCATTAATTCTAAAGGCAGTCCAATAGATGAGCATTAAACGAATTAGTGAAACTTTCACTAAAATCAGATTAACAAAAATTGTAAGTGTAGGACAAGATGCAATGCAATTTTCTATTTTGTACACTTTTCACAAAAAGTTTCTTAGGTTTTAACATCCAGAGATATTTCAACGCTGGATAAGTGACATTTGGAGCACATCATTTTTTTGAATTATTTCGTAAATTAAAGCAAAATGCATTCTCTGATTGAAAATTAATCTGATCTAGGTCAAAATTTGATAATAAAATCACTAGATCTTTGTAAGAAAATATCATTTTTTTAAAATCTCGATATTTGATAGATTTCTCAGTTGATTTTTTGTATGACCTGAAGTGTTAACAAATTATTTTTGAAAAATCAGATATTTGCCATGACAAAAAAATACAATTAACCTACGTTTCCCGTAGGAAGGCTTCCTGATTTGTCTAAATTTGATTTACAAACTTTACAATACAACCTAACTTCAGTTGATGGAAATTCTGTTCCACAATTTTTACAAATGTAAAACGTCTTTTCATTCATAACTTTATTGCAAGGATTGTGAACTTAAGCGTATTGCTATATTCTAAAAAAATACCTGTCATTCATTTTTTAGCCCCAGCTAATTAGGACAATCTAATTTTCATATGGTTTAAATTCAATTTTGTACGAACACATTCATGAAAGACGAGCTATGCAGACGATGTGGAAATGAATTAGAGGTAAACAAAAAATGCAATGTTTGCTACAAACCCAACCAACTATATTGTCATGAATGCGGATATGTCTCAGAAGAGCAAGTTCATTTTCAATGTATGATGATTGATATGGACCATACATTACTTACAAATTAATCTCAAGATTATTCTAGTACAGAAATAAATTATACTATACCTGATATTTCTCATGGCGCCTAAAATTACTGTAAGTGATCTAAAGTCACAAAAAAATGATTTTGTAATCATTGATGTCAGAGAATACGATGAACTGGAGGACGGGGCAATCGAAGACTCCGTTCACATGTCTTTGGGTCTATCTATTAGAAATGCAAAGAAAAAACAAATTGAAGATATGAGAGACAAGAAAATCTGTACCTACTGTGGAACCGGTTATAGAGGAAACATCGCAGCTGATGAATTAGCAAAAGAAGGATTCAATGCAGTTACGCTTGAAGGCGGTTACTCTGCTTGGAGTCAATCTTAATTTTTTTATTCATTCCATATTGATTGAGTTTTAAGCCATTCAATCAAGTCTTTGTAGAGTTTACTTTTTTGCATGTTTAGTACTCCAATTTCTAGGTTTGTGAATGATTTTACAGTTTTTGTATAGTTCTCGTATACTGCAAAAATTATTTTATCTAAAAACATTTCATTTTGCATTTCTTTTTTAGCTAATTCTTCTGATTCTGTCATAGCAAAACTAGCAAATAGTACTCCGTCAACCCAATATGCATTGGCAGCCTCCAAAGATGACATCATGCCAATGAGATCATCTAGGCTTAGCTTGATCATGTCTCGAACGTAGATTTTATCATATGGTTTATGAACAAATTCTGTCATGAAATTCCCTTTTTGTATGGTCTAATGAATATTTGGAAATTTTATAACTAGTTTTTTTAAAATGACTTTATGTCTGAAGCATCTGATGATGTATCTACACATGATGTGTTTGTAACTGATTTTCCAAAAAAAGGATTTGGGATTGTAGATTATCTTCAAGGACGTGTGCATTTTGCACTACTTGATCAAATGAAACTCATGAGCAAATCTGGAATGAACCAAACTCAAATCAAAGAAACTCTTCTAGCAACTATTACTGAAATCATTGATAATTTTGAACCCGAAAAAGAATCAAAAAATTCTTGAATTCATCTTTGTAGATTCTGCCATGATTATTTTATGACACTGACAATAGCAGTTGGTATGTGGTAGATCATTATCCATTCTATACTTGCATTCTTTTGTATGTTCTATCATCAATTTTTAAAATCCCCTCTTGACATACTGTGTCATTTTTAACATATTAAAAATAGTTGTTTAAAACTAGATTGAGAATTTAGATTTTTATGTTATTGCTTTGTAGGATCTTTGCTCAATATGTTTAGTACATGTTCTATGATTTGCTTTTGACCACCTTCATGCAGATCTGTTCTAACTGCATCAGAACCCATGCTGACAAAAATCAAATTATCGTCTCCCAGAGGAAACGTCATCCTTGTAATCTTTTCAAACGTTGCAACAGCGTACAATCCTTGTCCTATTTTTGGAGCTAATTCATTTCTGCCTTTCCATGCAACAGAAGCTCTTTTCAAAGATGCTGCAGTCTCATCTGCAGATAGATAGTTTGTAATTCCCTCTCTGTGACTTGTAGCAAGTATGTTACCTTCATTGTCTGTAACTATGCTGTGTCTAATATTGACATCAGAATCCATTATTCTTTTCAAAAGAACAACAAAATCCATTATTAATAATAAATCTAAATATTACTTAAGCGATTCTGTGAATTTCATGCCTGATATTTTGTCGAAAAGAAATGATATCTAAATGATTTTTAAACTGGAGATTTTATCTTTAGCAAATTTTACTACTATCCCTCTAATGTCTGCTTCAGGAATGATCATTATTGCTAAAATCATTGCTAATGTTGCAAAACACTCTGATAGTAAACGATGCATTGAACCTACGCTAAATACATGAATCTGGATGTATGTCATTCCAACCTCAAATACAATACGATATGTGTAGGTCTGAAAAATGATTTTGGAGCACTTAACAAATGATTTGTAATGTCCTATCTGCATCCACAAATT
>Ga0224512_10003380_pt1 | contig 14100 bp, 13 predicted proteins | sample SF_May12_sed_USG_4_FD_169103 | JGI IMG/M metagenome (GOLD analysis project Ga0224512, IMG submission 169103) | Sediment microbial communities from San Francisco Bay, California, United States - SF_May12_sed_USGS_13 | ecosystem: Environmental > Aquatic > Marine > Sediment | place: USA...
CCCACTCGTATTCCTCGCCGCGCACCCGGAGGCCGTATAGAAGCTTCCAGCGGGCGGTCCGCCGCCTTACGCGCGCTGCAGAAGCCCTGATACGTTTTGACACAGTCTGGGCCAATACCGGACGTTTACCTAATGAAACATAGGTTCAGAATATGCCAAACAGGTAACGCGTTTCCTGTCCGGGTTTGCTAATCGAGAATACGGAGACCGGGCCGAAACATAGTTAACTGAAATCAGGCGGTTAAGTGCATCAACTCGCGATTTTGTCGTTTATGATGAAGAGACATGCCGGTCTCTATAATCACTGTTGGGCATCACAAATAGAGGGTATCTACGATGGCTTACGTGTTTTTCTCAATTAGTGCGTACATTTTCATGAGGGCATTCGAGGTCGTATTCGCCGACGACAAGGAGGCGATCTGGTTCAAGCGGACAGTTCGGATCATTGGCTCCCTCGTTCTCTACACAGCTATTGCTGCCATGATCCTGTTTTACTTTAGTGGTGTACATTTGCTCGGGTTCAACCCCAAATAAGGAAGAGGTATCAAGACCGTTTAGGATGGAGGTCTCATTGTCTTGTGGATCGATTGATGCCCAACCATCCGATGCAGCGGACCGCTTCGAGTCGGGCTTCCGCCCGTTTCTTCGCGGCCGCTGATCGGAAGCGTTAGGCGGCAGGACCGTGACAGACCGAGGCACTCTTGCAGGTAGTTCATTCCGAGTGCTAACTGCGGTGAAGTGCTGGTGAATTGGCCTCAACTCATATTTGCGGTCGCATTGCTGATAATCGGGGGGGCCTCATCGCATACAACGCGATGGTCTTCTGGCTCACCGTCGTCCGCAAGGAGCACGCACCCTCCGTGGCGCCGATCTTTGGTGGCGTCATTGCTGCAGTAGGTATCGTAGCGTTGCCATTATCTGGGAGTTGGCAATGGGCCTGGGTACCGCTCGTAATAGACTGGGGAGGGTTTCGCATATTCTTGTCCCACTGGCTCTCAAAGCGTGCCAAGTCGTGATCGTACCGCCTAACAAGGCGCTGTAGCTGTCGGTTAACCCGCTGCGCCGCTTGTCCGCACCTGAGCCTTAAGGCCAACGTCCGTATATGGACCCCTCCTCGGTTGCAAGCACTCCGTTCTTTGGCGTTGAGGTACGACTGCTCACGTATATCCGGTCTCTAACAACAGCATCCGGTTTGGATGCAGGACCATAATGGGCTATTCGCGCGCCGACTCCCTATCGCTTTGCCGGCCTCGAGGGCCTTGGACATTCTCGGGTTCTGCCGGCGCCGGTTCGACCTGTTGGCCATCAAGCGGCTTGCTTTGCAATCGTGGTGGATGATCTCCTGGGTTAATGCACTACAGCTTTGCTTGCTTTGCCCAACCCTTACGGCGCAACCCGGTTGGGTTGATACTGCGTTCCGTTCTTCATCATCGCCCAAGCGATGCGAGCGGTCTTGTTGGCCAAGGCGACCGCCGCCACGTTGGGGTGACGAGTCTGCGCGATCCGCGTGACCCATCGACTCAGCCGGTCATCTTTATCCTTGGCGGTTCTCAGCGTGGCGCGCGCCCCGTGGATCAGGAGCGTGCGCAGGTAGGTGTCCCCGCGCTTGCTGATGCCGAGGAGCCGCTCTTTACCCCCAGTGCTGTTTTGCCTGGGGGTCAATCCCAGTGATGCCGCCATCTGGCGAGCCTTGGCGAAATGCTTCACATCACCGACCGTCGCCACCATTGCCGTCGCAATCATCGGCCCGACGCCGCGCAATTGCTGGAGCCGCTTGGCCACCGGATCGGTGGCGGCAATCTGGGCGATCTCACCATCGAGCTCCGTCACCCGTTGATCAAGCCCCAGCAGGTCATGCCACAAGCCATTGAGCAGGCGCCGGAATCGATCGCTGAGGCCATTCTCGCCATCCTCCAGCCAGCCCGGAAGCGCCCCACGCAGCTGCCGCAATTCCTTGGGCGCCACTAATCCGTACTCGGCCACCAGGCCGCGGATCTGGTTCGCTTTCGCCTTACGCTGATTGCTCAACTCAAAGCGAACACGGTGCACCGCTTGAATGTCCTGCTGCTCAACCGTCTTCACCGACACAAATCGCATGTTGGGCCGGCTCATGGCCTCGCAAATCGCTTCAGCATCGTTGGCGTCGTTCTTGTTGCTCTTCACATAGGGCTTAACAAACTGCGGGGCGATTAACCGCACCTCGTATCCCTGGGCTTGCAGCCGTCGCGCCCAATGGTGCGTACCCCCACAAGCTTCCATCCCAAGCTCACATCCTGGCTCAATCTTTTCGAGCAATACCTTCAGCCATTCAGCGCGGTTTAGCTTGCGCCGCCAGACCGGCTTCTCGCTACCATCAACACCGTGAACCTGAAACACGTTCTTTGCCAAATCGACCCCGACGCGGATAATCTTCATCTTGGACTCTTTCTCACTGTTGACTGGTGGATACCGCTTCCAGTCTGGCACATAGATGCCGATTAGGTGAGGAGGGGTCCATCCCATTGCTTTGGGTCGTAAGCGGACGTTCACCCTAACAGCTTTGAAGCTGCGCCCTTCGTGGCGCACAATGCCGATCTGGCATCGGCGTTTAGGCTAACTACTTCACGTTAGAGTCTTTACGAATGTCACCAATCGAGCGCCTCCGATGGGCTGTAGCGCCGGTTCAGCACCGTAGCGCCGTGCTGCTCTGGAGCGCCATAGATTGCGGGTTCGTGAAAAATGGTGTTTGAAAACCCTATACCTTCCGCTGAGTCTATGGATCGAAGTCATTCGGATGAGGCGGGACGCTTGCCGCTGCGGAACTTGACGCTCAGCCGAATGCTTCGCGGAGCGATCTTTGGCACGGCCTGGCTCGCCGTACTCGCGTGGGCGTCGCAGCCTGACCCGCAGGAGCCCGGCAAGCGCTACGACGCGTTGCCGATGAAGGTGGCGCAGACCATGTTGTGGCTCGCCGACGTGGGTGCCGGGGACGTCGTGTACGACCTCGGATGCGACGACGGGGACATCGTCATCATCGCAGCCCGCCGGTCGGGCGCGGGGGCCGTTTGCGTCGACAGGGATCGCCGGCGTCTCGCCGAAATTGAGGAGAAAGCGCGCGGGGCCGGGGTCGCGGATCGAATCCGCTTCCTGACCCAAGACTTCCAGGCGACCGCCATCGGCGAAGCGACGGCGGTCATGCTGCGTCTCTCGCGCGCAGTGAACCTCGAATTGCGCCCGAAGCTCCTGCGCGAGCTCAAGCCCGGTACGCTCATCGTTTCGCATGAGCACGACATGGGCGACTGGAAGCCAGCCCTGACGGCGTACGTCCGAAGCGGTGGTCGGGATCGTCCCGTCTATCTTTGGATCGTTCCAGGACGCTAAGCGTCGGTTACATAATGAAACGCGTGAAAGTGCGCCGTTCTTACGAGGTGGATTCTTTCTCAGCTGGTTGACCCTGAGCTGACCGGCACCGTTAAACGTCCGCTTTGGGTCGAAAGCGGACATTAGCCCATGATAGATCTGAGCCTCGATTTACTATAATTTGAGCGGGCTCCCTTTATCGCATAAGGCAGCCTAGTAATATCCAGCACTTTCGCCAACTATTCGACGTTAGGCGGCACGAGTACCAATGCCAATCGAGCCAGCAAAGCATCCCGACTCCGCGAGTCGCGACGAGCATGTCTAAGAATCGGAGATACATCTGATGCCCCCGGAAACTACAGCACTGACTTTGGACAACCCCGTATTTTTCACCTATCTGTTAGTGGCTTCCATCATGCTTTTAAAACTCATGCTCCAGCCATGGATGACCGTCGTGCGGATGATGAAGGTGCGCGGAGGCTTTCGCAGTCCAGAGGATGCAAAGAAGAGCCCTCTAAACCCCAGTCCCGAACCGAGGCAGCTCGAGTTGAACGAGTACGTTGAACGATCCCGTCGCATGAACCTAAATGACCTTGAAAGTATCCCCGGATTTGTGGTGGCGGGATTCTTATTCGTTCTGACCAACCCGCCATTGATACTTGCACAGGTGCTGATGTGGACGTACGTGCTTGCTCGGGCTGCACACTTTATTGCCTATTTGACGGCGCAACTACATGATGTTCGTGCAACGTTTTGGACCTTTAGCTCGCTTCCGGTGATCATCATGGCGGGGTACATACTGCTGTGGGCACTATTTACTTAAGATCACGCGTTCTAGCTCCGCCTAACAAGGTGCTGCAGCTGACGGCCAACCCGCTACGCAGGCTGTCCGCGCGTAAGCTTGGTCGTTAGATGTCCGCTTTGGGTCGAAAGCGGACATTCGGGGATGTCTGCTTTCGGCCAATCCCAGTCCAGTCATTCGGCGTAGTTAACACCCGGCGAAAATACCCGCTTTCGACCCTTACTGCGCACTTTAGTAAGGCTCGCCAAGCGCTCGACACGTCTCACGCTTGCTCGGCCTTGACATATTCTATATTTTCATTATAGTAGAAGTATTGTAATAGGAGATCGATAGCTGTGAAAGTAGCCAATCCGGAACAGATTATTCAATACGCGGATATGTTTGCCGCCATCGGAGCTGAATCTCGGCTCCGAATCATGCAGCTGCTGCTCGCGGCTTATCCGGAGGGCATGGTGGTCGGCGAGATCCAGGCCGAACTGGACGTGTCCGGATCGAACCTTTCGCATCACCTGGACAAGTTGAAAAACGAAGACCTGGTACAAGTCCAGCGGGAGGGCACATACCTGAGGTACAAAGCGAACGTCGATGCGTTGCAGCAGTTGCTTGCCTTCCTTTATTCCGAGTGCTGCACGCGCAGCAAGGCGATCAGCCCCAGTAAAATTGTCAACGCCCGGGCATAGGAGCTGTCATGGAAAAGACCGACATCAAGAACGTTGTCAAAGAAAGGTACGCGCGCGCGGCCCTGAGCGTTAAGACCGGCACGAAGGGTTCCTGCTGCAGCAGAGCACCGGGTGATGGTCAGCGCGGTGATCCGATTACCAGCAATCTGTATGAGATAACGCAGACCGACCAGTTGCCGGATACCGCGGTGCTGGCCTCCCTTGGCTGCGGGAACCCTACCGCGTTGGCGCGACTGAAGCCGGGCGAGGTCGTGCTGGATTTGGGATCGGGCGGGGGCATCGACGTTCTCCTTTCCGCGAAGCGCGTAGGCCCTTTCGGTAAGGCTTACGGGCTCGACATGACCGACGAGATGCTGGCGCTCGCCAATGAGAACAAGCGGAAGGCCGGCGTGCAGAACGTCGAGTTTCTGAAAGGTGAGATTGAAAACATCCCGCTGCCGGATAACTCGGTGGATGTGATTATCTCCAACTGCGTGATCAACCTCTCAGCAAACAAGGACCGCGTACTGCGTGAAGCATTCCGGGTCCTGAAACAGGGCGGCCGGTTTGCCGTGTCTGACGTGGTGACGCGCGGAGACATACATTCCGAGATACGGGAGAGCATCCTGCTCTGGGTGGGATGCGTCGCGGGTGCGCTAGAAGAAAACGAATATCGCTCGAAACTGACGGAGGCCGGCTTCCAGAATGTGGAAATCGAGCCCACACGCATTTACCGGGCAGAAGATGCAAAGGCTTTCCTTGCGGACCAAGGTTTGGATGCAAGCGTGATCGGTCCCCAGGTGGATGGGAAGTTCTTGAGCGCATTCATTCGCGCAACGAAGCCTGCCGCGGCAGCAGATGCACGGGCTCAAGGGTAAACGCCATTGGGAAAGTGACTACCGCGAATGTCCGCTTTGGGTCGAAAGCGGACGTTCGCATGTCCTCCCGCCGACAGTTGAACAAACCGCTAGTTTCCGCTTCCAGACCGTGGCGTTTTGACCCCGTACAGACCCTGTTTCGGCGGGGGGTCTGTTGTTTTGAGCTCGTCCGCTTGCGACTTTGACGTAGGTCAAAAACGGTCGGCGGGCATAGATCTTGAACCCAGGAGGAATCAGATCATGGCAAAAAGAATCATCGTACCCGTGGATGGATCAACACATGCGTTGGCGGCGCTCGATGTTGCGGCGGATCTGGCCACGCAGCGTGGACAGAAGATCTGCCTGCTGCACGTGGTGCCGAGCGGAGGGATCCCACAGGGCATGGAGCAGTGGGTGGGCGTCGAGCACGTGCACGAGTCTCCGACGTGGCTCTACGACGAGGGTGTTGCCCAGAACGTCCTCACCGCTGCCGCCGACCGCATTGCGGACAAGCCCTCCCTCCAGGTGGAGCGGGTGGCCGATCGGGGGGACCCCGCGAAGTGCATCATCGCGCTTTCCAAAGCCGATGACGTCGCGATGGTAGTGATGGGTTGCCGCGGACTCAGCGACTTCGTGGGACTCGCGCTCGGGAGCGTTGCACACAAGGTGTCTCATGGCGCGAAGTGCCCGGTGGTGACGGTCACCTGAAGCCTGCTTCGCTGGGTCGAAAGCGGACGTTCAAGAACTTACGCTTAAATAGAGTGCGATCTCAGAGCCGCGGATTAGGTAGGGGCTAAATCCGAAGGTACCTTCACTTCCCGCGATTTCGACACACTGGTTACCACCGACGGGGTCAGGCGGGGGCGCGGTTGAAAACCGCGCCCTCCACAGTTGGGGCGTATGTTGTCAGATCAGCCAAACTCACCTCGGCTTCACACCCACACCATCCTCAATCGTATCGTCCGGATGCGTAATCACTGCTTCACCCTTCGCCAGGCCGTCCAGAATTTGGGCAGACAGCCCGTTGCGCTGACCGACTTTTACCGTGCGTCGTCTGGCCTTGTTGTCCTGCATGACAAAGAGGGTCCACTGACCGTCGGAACGGAACAGGGCGCTGGCCGGGATTTGAAGCACATCCTGATCTTCCCAGAGTATAAAGCGTGATTCGACGCGGTAGCCGTCGCCCAGGGTTTGCCATTCTTCGGGGGGCGAAGTGATGTCCGAGATAATCAGCACGCGTTGTTCTTCGACGCCGAGTGCGGAGATTTTGGTAAAGCCGACCGGTTCCACCCGTCGCACGTGGCCGGTCAGGGGTTTTTCACCGCCCCAGCGTTCGTACAGGACAGGCATGCCGGGTTTGATTTTCACGGCGTCGGCCGACAGGACATCGGTTTCGATCTCCAGCGAACGGGTGTCGCCAATTTCCAGGAGCGGCTCGCCACGCGTTACCACGCCTGCGCATTCGTGCTGGAGTTTGAGAATCCTGCCGCTGACGGGTGCTAGAACCTGAACCATATCCTCCGGATTCGATGATCGATTGCCTGTGTAACGCAACGCCGTGCGCGCGGCTTCGAGTTGGTATTTGGCGACATCCACGGCAAATTCCGCGGAGCGCAGCGCCGCCGCGGTGCTGCGCTTCTGTGCGACTGTCTGGTCGAGTCTGTCCTGGGAGATGTGGCCCTCTTCAGCAAGCGGCTCCAGTCGTTTCAGTTCCTTGCCGGCAAGATCGGCGTCGGCGCGCGCGGAATCGACATTCTGTTCGGCGGCACGCAGGGCGGCGTCCGCGGCGGCGACTCTTGCCTCGGCTTCGGCACGACTGCGCGGATCGAGCGCCTGCGATTGCAGAGGGTTGATGTTCAGCAGCATCTGGTCTTTCTCGACGCTGTCGCCTACATCCAGGTCGACGCGGCAGGCGGTACCGGCGACCGGCGCAGTGATGATGTAGCGGTCGATGACGCGGGACTTGCCTTCTTCCTCAATGGCGACCTGCATGGGTGCGCGTGTCGCCGAGGCCGTGTCGACCAGTCGCGGCTGGGGTCTGAAACCGTAGGCGAGTGCCGCCACGACGAGCAGCAGGATAGCGAACCAGGTGATGCGTCTTCGCCATTGTACGTTCATCGTCATTCCTTCGTTTTCAGTACCTCGATCAGATCGAGTTCATCCAGCCGTCGCCGCACCAGCAGGCTCGACACGACGGCGGCGACCAGCACCACCAGTGCGGCAAAGGCGTAGGTGGACGGTTCGAGTATCAAGGGCACGCGATACATTTCGTTTTCGAGGGACAAGGCGATATAGCCGCACAGTGCATGCCCGAACCCGAGGCCAAGGGGTAGGGCGGCCAGGGTCAGCAACGCCAGTTCGCCGAGCAGGATGTAGGAAATTTCGCCGCGTGTGTAACCCAGCACGCGCAGGCTGGCCAGCTCGCGACGGCGCTCTGTGAGCGTGATGCGCGCGCTGTTATAGACGACGCCCACGGCGATTACGACGGCGAATATTGTCGCGACAAAAGCCCAGAACAGAAGGGTTTCGTCCATGGTCCGGTGATAGTTCCTGATTTCCTGTGTGCGGATCACGGATCCGCCGACTTCAGGCCTGTCCTTAAGGTGTTGATAAATCTCGTTGGCGTACTGTTCATCGATATAGAGGAGGGCGCCGGAGATTGCGTTGCCTTCCTGCATCAGGCGGTTGAGGGCACCCAGATCCATGTAGGCACCGACGCCGAGGTCCTGCCGGATCAGAGCCACCACGGGCACCTGCTCTTTGCGCATGCGGCCTTCCAGTACTTCGACCGTGAGCACGTCGCCGGTTCGCAGACCTAGTATATTTTTCGCCAGGTATTCATTCAGGACGATGCCTTCGGGGGGCAGTTTGACGAGCGTGAGTTCGCTGTCAACCAGGCGCTTGATGGTCGACTGGGGTTCGAACGCCACGATATGGGTGCGATAGCTGCGATGTTCGAAACGCAGTCGTGCCGGCACGATGCGGAAGGGTTCCCCGTATTCGACCCCGGGCAGGCTTCGCAGCTCGGTGAGTGCGCGGCGTGAGGTCACGTCGTTGAACCCGACCGCCAGATCATCACGTTGCGACAGGCCGTAGTGCACGTACATCATGTAATCAGTGGTATCTTTCTGAAAGCGGCCGGTCATCAGGACGGCGACGGCCAGCGCGATCCCTAGCATCGACAACAGTGACTTGACCGGCTTGTGGCCCAGGTTGCGTAGGATCATGCGGGTTGGCGCTGAGAAGAGGCGCTTCAGACCCATCTCTTCGATCAGGGAGGTGTGATAGACGGCCGGTGCCGCCGGGCGCATAGCTTCGGCCGGTTTAAGGCGCACGGCCGAACGTACCGCCGTCAGTGTGCCCAGTAGGCCGGCGACGACGGTGATCAGTGAAGCCTGGATGATGCGCAGCGGGTCGAGTGTGAAATCCAGAAACGGTAGACGGAAATATTCCACGAAAATTTCACTTAGCATGTGGCCGAGCCAGGCGCCGACGGCCACACCGATGACGATACCGGCGAGCACGATAACCATGATCATCTGCAGGTAGTGCAGCGCAACGGTGAGGTTTGAATAGCCGAAGGCTTTCAATGCCGCGATCTGTTCGCGCTGGGTACCGACCAGGCGGGTGACGACAACGTTGAGCAGAAACGCGGCCACGCCCAGAAATATCATCGGGAAAATGCCGGACAAGTTTTCCAGTTGCGAGAGCTCCTGCGCCAGGAAGCGATGCGAGGCCTGGTCCTTGCGGGCGATGGCGCCGATGCCGCCGTAACGCTTGAGGATCTCGTCGACTTGGTCCATCACATCCTGTTCGTTGGCGTCGCGCGTCAGCGTCAGCACGACGTGGTTGAATGCGCCGTCCATATCGTAGGCGCGCGACAACGGCGTACGGCCCATCCACATGATGCCGTAGCGCTCGTAGTCGGGAAACGTGCCGCCGGGGCGCACCTGGTGGACGAACTCCGGCGAACCACCAGTGCCCACGATGCGCAGTTGCTCGCGCTTACCCTTGATGATGACGTGCAAAGTATCGCCGGGCTTCAGGTTGTGCGCCCGGGCAAAGGATTCACTGACGATGATTTCATCATTGCGACCGGCTTCGATCAGGCGACCGGCGCGCAGGAACAGCCGGTTGAGCAGGGGCTTGCCGTTGTCCGGTATGGAAGTAATGGTGCCTATAACAGGTTCGTGAAAGCCTTCGATATCGATGGTCAGCGGTGCGACCACGCGGGTATCGACTTTATCGACACCGTCGATCGCGCCAAGGCGCCGGGCGACCGGTTCGGGTGCGCGTTTGATGGGCACGAAAATATCGGCGAAGCGGTACTCGGTGTAATACAGATTGCGGCTCAGCAGCAGCGAATCCAGTGTGCTCATGAACATGAGAAAGCAGGCGACACCGCTGGCCATGACCGCGGTAATGGCTATGGACTGTCCCCGCAGTTTCCACAGGTCGCGCCAAAGCTTGTGGTCAAGCGCTTTCATGGAGGTTACCAGGCCAACTCCGCGGGTGATTTCTTGTGTGTGTTGACCTCGACGCCGGAGATTTTGCCGTCGCTGAGGCGGATCACGCGGTCGGCCATTTCCGCGATGGCGACATTGTGGGTGATCACCACGGTGGTGGTACCCAGTTCCCGGTTCGCTTTCGCCAGCGCTTCCAGTACCACGATGCCGGTCCTGATATCCAGCGCGCCGGTGGGCTCGTCGCACAGCAGTACCCGGGGCCGTTTGGCTATGGCGCGGGCGATGGCCACGCGTTGTTGTTCGCCGCCGGAGAGCTGGGCCGGGAAATGGTCCATGCGGTCGCCGAGATTGACCAGTTTCAGGGCTTCCTCGGGCGCCAGCGGCTCCCTGGAAATCTCGGTAACCAGGGCGACGTTCTCGCGCGCGGTCAGGCTGGGAATGAGGTTGTAGAACTGAAACACGAAGCCCACGTCTTCGCGTCGGTAGTTGGTCAGTACCGATTCATTAAACGTGCTGAGATCCTTGTCCCCGTAGTGCACCGTGCCGCTGGTGGGGACATCCAGGCCGCCCAGGATATTGAGCAATGTCGATTTCCCGCTGCCCGACGGTCCCAGCAGCACGACGAATTCGCCTTCGTGCAATTCCAGATCGATACCGCGCAGGGCGTGTACCTGCACCTCGCCCATCTGGTAGATCTTCGTGATATTCCCGGTGTGGAATACCACGGCGGACCGTGACTTCGTCGGGTCAGACATGGTTGTCTCTGTGCTTGCCATCGAAGTTCTCTATCACCGAGCCTTACCCCTGGACTCGGTCGATGCACCGCGGATGGTCATGCTTCGGGCTGCTCACGTCCTGGCCGGAGACGAGGGCTGCCAATCAGTGTTTTTCATGAGCAAGCCCGCCGCTGCCTAATTAATACTCCGGGCGCTGCGGGTCATCTTGATCAGGATCAATCAATCGTTGCGAGGGGCCGCCAACATCGCGCCAATCCGCGCGGACGTCATTTGATTTGCCGCAACAATTGCCGCGAAAAAAGGACGATCATATCCAGCCAAGCGAAAGCGGTGGCGCAAGGAGGCAGCCCAGTGAAAATTCGCGTCGAGTGTTATGCCGGCTATCGTGGCGAGGAAGAACCCCGCGCCTTTACGCTGGGCGAGCGGCGTTTCGCGATCGTTGACGTTCTCGACCGCTGGCTCGCCCCCGACCATCGCTACTTCAAGGTCAAAGCCGACGACGGCAGTAGCTACCTGCTGCGGTACGATCAGGCGTCGGACGAATGGGAGCTGGCGGGTCTAGTGGCTGAGGCGTACCGCCTATGCCCCGGGAAAGAAAAACCGCATTGACAGCAGGAAGTGCTCTCCCGGAACTGGCGGCGCCCCGGTGCTTTCCGGCAACGATCCAAGCCTCGGATATGAGCGGTCGCGCGCGTCCGATTAGAAGCAGGTTAAATATCCGCTCCGGGCGGAAGCGGACACTGCCTGTCAAACAAAAATCTGCGCGGATACACACCCCATTTCGGTGGAATTTGTTTTTTTTGGCTTTCTTGAACGCTAGCGCTAGCTATCCGGACAGCAACAGCTACCGGCACGGACGGTGAACTAGCTCCGCGCTATCTGTCCCGCTATGGACGTTTGCAGTAGTGCAACATCTAGCCGATATAGTTAAACTTACGACTCCCCCTAGCGAGGAGTATTCCATGGCAATTTATAGCTGCCCCAAATGCGGCATGAGCATTGGTCAGATGACTTGCGGCAAGTGCGGCAAGCCGCTCGCGCATGATGTCATCAAGAAGCCCGACGGCACTACCGTACACGTTTCCAAGTGCCCGGACGGCCATGGCATGGTGAAATCTCCCATGTGTTGCGGTCAAGACATGGCCTGCTCGGTTTAGCGGTAGCCCCGTTCCGCGGGGGCGCCCACCGAGCTGACGTGCGAAGGCGGCGGGCCGCAGCTTTTTCGCGTTACCGGCCACCCGCAGCATTCAGCACAAAACTGCCCGTGTTTAAACGGGTGGCTACCATGCAGTAAAGTGTTTTTATCACCCTGGCAAAAAACACCAGTCAGGCCACTTAAAGGTCATCTCGAACGCCTCGTTATAGTGACGGATACGCACGTTCGGCTCGCCACGGGGACGTGGTAGCGAGTAATCAAGGAGCTGGCGAGCTTAAGTTTGACTCCGAAACCTGAAAACACACCCCGCTCCGGCGGGGTTTTTCTTTGTGCCGTGAGCGTCCGCTTTGGGTCGAAAGCGGACGTCCCCAATGTCCGCTATCGGCCCAGAGTGTGTAAAAACGTGAACTTGTAGGGCCCCACTCGATCTATGCAATAGGCATTAATGATCGAGGGGGGCAGGATGAAACGCTTCATCCAGGGTGAAAGCAGAACGCAAAGCACGTTGCTGCCTCAGATTCTCGAGGACTACGTTGCCGATACGAATCCGGTTCGAGTGGTCGATGTCTTCGTCGATGAGCTTGATCTGGGCGCACTGGGCTTTGAGGGCGTCGAGCCCTCGGCAACCGGTCGGCCGGCTTATCACCCCTCGGTGCTGCTCAAGCTCTACCTCTACGGCTATCTCAATCGGATTCAGTCCGGCCGGCGTCTGGAGCGAGAAGCCCAACGCAATATTGAATTGATGTGGCTGACGGGTCGGCTGAGGCCTGACTTTAAGACGATTACCAATTTCCGCAAAGACAACGGTAAGGCGATCCGCGGCGTGTGTCGGCAATTCGTGGTGCTGTGCCGTGATCTGGGGCTGCTCTCGGAGGCGCTGGTGGCCATCGACGGGAGCAAGTTCAAGGCGGTGAACAATCGGGATCGGAACTTCACCAGTGCCAAGCTACAACGGCGCAGGCAAGAGATCGAGGCCAGTATCAGTCGCTATCTCGCGGCACTGGACACGGCAGACCGGCAAGAGGCCCCGGTGGCGCAGGTCAAGACCGAGCGTCTCCAAGACAAGATTGCGGCCCTGAAGGCGCGGATGCAGGAACTCAAAGGCCTCGAGGATCGGCTCAATGCGACACCGGAGAAACAGATTTCCCTGACCGATGCGGATGCCCGCTCGATGAAGACGCGCGGCACCGGCATGGTCGGCTACAACGTGCAAACAGCCGTTGATGCGAAACACCATTTGATCGTTGCCCACGAGGTGACCAACGTCGGGATCGACCGCGGCCAGCTCAGCGCCATGGCCCAGCAAGCGCGTCGCGCAATGGGCAGCACAGAACTCACCGCGGTGGCCGACCGGGGTTACTTCAAAGGCGAAGAGATTCTGGCGTGCCAGGAGGCGGGGATTACCGTGATCGTTCCCAAGCCTCTGACCTCCGGGAGTAAGGCCAAGGGGCGTTTCGGCAAGCAGGATTTCATCTACGTGGCAGACGATGATGAGTACCGTTGCCCCGCAGGGCAACGGCTGATAAGGCGTTTCACCTCGGTCGAACACGGCATGACGCTGCACAGTTATTGGAGCTCAGCGTGCCCAGGTTGCCCGCTCAAGGCCCAATGCACCACGGGCCAGGAGCGGCGCATCAAACGCTGGGAGCACGAGGCCGTCCTTGAAGCGATGCAGGCTCGGCTGGATCACGCGCCTGAGATGATGCGCATCCGTCGCCAAAGCGTCGAGCATCCGTTCGGCACGATCAAGTCCTGGATGGGGGCAACGCACTTCCTCACCCGCACGCTCGCCCGGGTGAGCACCGAGATGAGTCTGCACGTGCTCGCCTACAACCTAAAGCGCGTGATGAAACTCCTGGGAATCGGTGCCTTGATCCGGGCCATCAAGGCCTGCAGGCGCTTTTTGCGCTCAATTCGCGCCCTGTGTAGGCCCATCACGAGCGTTCTGAGCGCCGGCGTCGAAAAGCTATACCGCCCACTCGTATTCCTCGCCGCGCACCCGGAGGCCGTATAGAAGCTTCCAGCGGGCGGTCCGCCGCCTTACGCGCGCTGCAGAAGCCCTGATACGTTTTGACACAGTCTGG
>Ga0224512_10003381_pt1 | contig 14100 bp, 10 predicted proteins | sample SF_May12_sed_USG_4_FD_169103 | JGI IMG/M metagenome (GOLD analysis project Ga0224512, IMG submission 169103) | Sediment microbial communities from San Francisco Bay, California, United States - SF_May12_sed_USGS_13 | ecosystem: Environmental > Aquatic > Marine > Sediment | place: USA...
TGCGGTATGGACGAGGCGATGCGCGAGAAGATCTTCGACCCCTTCTTCACGACGAAGTTCACCGGCCGCGGACTCGGGCTCGCCGCCGTCCTCGGCATCGTGCGCTCACACGGCGGGGGCATCGAGCTGGACAGCGTCCCCGGTCTCGGCACCCGCTTCCGCGTCCTGCTCCCGCGCTCGCAGCACCCGTCGCCGACGAGGAAGGTCCAGTCCAGCGGCATCGAGACCTGGCGGAGCCGCGGAACCGTCCTGGTGGTGGACGACGACGACGGCGTCATGGAGATGACGCACGAGACGCTGGCGCGCGCCGGGCTCGACGTGGTCTGCGCCCGCAACGCCCGCGAGGGCGTGGCCGCGTTCCGCGACCGGGCCGACGAGATCCGACTGGTCCTGCTCGACCGGACCATGCCCGGATCGAGCGGCGAGGAGGTCTTCGACGAGATCCGCCGGCTCGGGCCCGAGGTGCCCATCGTGCTGGTCAGCGGCTACTCCCGGAACAGCGTCAGCGACCGGTTCGCCGGACGCGATCTCGCCGGCTTCCTCCAGAAGCCCTTCCTCCCCGACACCCTGCTCCTCATGGTTCGCAAGACCCTCGGCGACTAGCCAAGCCGGGCCTCGCACTCGCGGATCGCTCGCGCTCGGGCTCCGGCCTTCGCTCGCCTTCGGCTCGCTGCGCGTCGGCCCGTAAGGCCGAAGGCCGCGCGAGCCGCAAGGATCGGCCGACTAGCGCCGCCGCCGGCGGCGGCGCGCTTGACCTATCCTGCGGGTCCCCCATGGAACTCGACCACGTCCGCATCCGAGGCGCCCGCGAGCACAACCTTCGCTCCATCGACGTCCGGATCCCCAAGAAGAAGCTCGTCGTCCTGACCGGTGTCTCCGGATCCGGAAAGTCGTCCCTGGCCTTCGACACGCTCTACGCCGAGGGCCAGCGGCGCTACGTCGAATCCCTCTCCGCCTACGCGCGCCAGTTCCTCGGCCAGATGGAGAAGCCCCGGTACGACACCATCCGAGGCCTCTCGCCCACCATCTCCATCGAGCAGAAGACCACCGGCAGCAACCCCCGATCGACCGTCGGCACCATCACCGAGATCTCCGACTACCTGCGGGTCCTCTACGCACGCGTCGGCACCCAGCACTGCCACCGCTGCGGGCGGGCCGTTCGCAGCCAGACCGCCGAGCAGATCGCGCGCGAGCTGCTGGCCGCGCCGGAGCGGACGCGGCTCTTGATCCTGGCGCCGTTGCTGGTCAACCGGAAGGGGGAGCACCGAGAGCTCCTCGCCGAAGCCCTGCGCGCGGGCTTCGTCCGGCTGCGCGTGGACGGCGAGATCGTGCTCACCGAGGACGTCCCCGCCCTGGACAAGCGACGCAAGCACACGGTGGAGGCCGTGGCCGACCGGGTCGTCGTCGGCAAGGGCATGCGCAGCCGCGTGACGGAGTCGGTGGAGACGGCGCTGGAGATCGGCCAGGGCATGCTGATCGCCGCGACGCCCGGCGCGGCGGACCGCGTCTTCTCCGAGAAGATGGCCTGCAACCCCTGCGGCCTGTCCTTCCCGGAGCTCACGCCCCAGAGCTTCTCCTTCAACAGCCCCCAGGGCATGTGCCTGGACTGCAACGGGCTCGGCAACCGCGTCGAGATCGACCCCGACCTCGTCGTCCCCGACGACTCGCTGTCCCTGGACGCGGGCGCGATTCGCTCCTGGGGAGCCGGCGTCTCCGAGAAGACGGGCTGGGTCCACGGCTTCCGCGGGCAGATCGTCGCACAGCTCGGCGTCGACACGCAGCGTCCGTGGCGCAAGCTGCCCCGGCGCCAGCGCGAGATCCTGCTCTACGGAGCGGGCGATCGCCGCTTCCAGGTGAAGTGGTCCGGCAAGTCGGGGAAGGGGACCTTCGACCTCGAGTGGGAAGGGGTCCTCCCGCGGCTCATGCGGCGCTTCAAGCAGACGAGCTCGGAGCGCGCCAAGCGCTGGCTCGGGCAGTTCATCGGCAACGCGCGCTGCTCGACCTGCGGCGGCGCGCGGCTGCGACCCGAGAGCGCGGCCGTGCGTCTCGGCGAGGGGGGACGCGGCGGAACCATCGTCGAGGTCTCGGCACTCACGGTGGAGGAGGCCCGGCGTTTCCTTGCAGGGCTCGAACTTCGTGGCGCGGCGCGTCAGATCGCCTCGGAGGTGTTGAAGGAGATCCGCGGACGCCTCGACTTCCTCGCCTCCGTGGGGCTCGGCTACCTCTCCCTCGACCGCGCCGGCCCGACGCTCTCCGGCGGCGAGGCGCAGCGCATCCGTCTCGCGAGTCAGGTGGGCTCCGAGCTGACGGGCGTGATCTACATCCTGGACGAGCCCTCGATCGGCCTGCACCAGCGCGACAACCGCCGGCTGATCGCCACGCTGGAACGGATGCGCGACATCGGCAACACCGTCGTGGTCGTCGAGCACGACGAGGAGACGATCCGCAGCGCGGACTGGGTGATCGACTTCGGACCCGGCGCCGGCGTCGCGGGCGGCCGCATCGTCCACGCCGGAACCGCCGCGAGCCTGGAGCGGCACCCGCGCTCCCTGACCGGCGCGTACCTCTCCGGCCGCAAGCGCATCGAAGTGCCCGCCCGCCGGCGCCCGGCGTCCGGCAGCATCAAGATCGCCGGAGCCCGCGAGAACAACCTCGCGGACATCGACGTCGAGTTTCCGCTCGGCGTGCTCACGGCCGTGACCGGCGTCTCGGGGGCCGGCAAGTCGACACTCGTGAACGACGTCCTGCACCCGGCCCTCGCGCGCCGTTTTCACGGATCCGCCCGGCGCATCGGAAAGCACCGGGGCCTCTTTGGCCACGCCCAGCTCGACAAGGTGATCTGTATCGACCAGCGCCCCATCGGTCGCACGCCGCGCAGCAACCCGGTCACGTACGTCAAGATCTTCGACGAGATCCGGCGCTTCTTCGCGCAGCTTCCCGAGGCCCGCATGCACGGCTACAAGCCCGGGCGCTTTTCGTTCAACGTGAAGGGCGGACGCTGCGAGTCCTGCCGGGGCGACGGGATGCGCAAGATCGAAATGCACTTCCTGCCCGACGTGTACGTCCGCTGCGAGGAGTGCGGGGGGCGTCGCTTCAACGAGGCGACGCTGCGCGTAGCCTACAAGGGCAAGTCGATCGCCGACGTGCTGGAGCTGACCGTGCGCGAGGCCGCCGCGCTGTTCGCCGCCCATCCCCGGATCGCCGCCCCCCTGGCCCTGCTCACCGACGTGGGACTCGATTACCTGCACCTGGGGCAGCCGTCTCCCACGCTCTCCGGTGGCGAGGCGCAGCGCATCAAGCTGGCGCGCGAGCTCGCGAAGCGGGCCACGGGGCGGACGCTCTACATCCTCGACGAGCCCACGACCGGCCTCCACTTCGACGACGTGCGCAAGCTTCTCGGCGTGCTGGAACGTCTCGTCGATTCCGGCAACACGGTGATCGTGATCGAGCACAACCTCGACGTGATCAAGACCGCCGACTGGATCGTCGACCTCGGTCCCGAGGGAGGGCCCGACGGCGGACGCCTGGTGGCCGCGGGCACCCCGGAGCGCGTCGCGAAGTGCCGCGCCTCTCACACCGGCCGCTACCTCGCCCGGGCGCTCTCGCTTCACCGACGAGCGGGTGCGTAGCCTTCAATCCGCTCGCGGATCTCCTCGGCGAGTGCGGCGTCCCCCTGCGCCTCCGCGAGCGCCAGGGCCTCGCGCGCGGTGCGCAGCGCGTCGCCGGTCCGGCCGGCGGCTGCGTACGCGACCGCGAGCGTGTCGAGCACGGACGGGCTCTCCCGCCGGGTGGCCTCGACGGCCTCGCGGGCGAAGGCCAGGGCCTCCTCCGCGCCGCCCGCGAGGGTTGGCTCGCTCGTCGCCAGCAGCCAGGCCAGGTTGTTCAGGAACACCGGCTCCCGCGCGCCGAGCCGCAGCGCATTCCGGTAGGCCGCGACGGCCTCGGCGTCCCGTCCGGCGCGCTGGAGCGCCCTCCCGAGCTGCCCGTGCGCCGGCGCCCGGCCGGGCTCGAGACGCAGGGCTTCCTCGAAGCTCGCGATCGCCGCCTCGTCCTCCCCCCTTTGCAGCAGCACCAGACCGAGGCCGGCGTGCAGGCCGGCCGCCGACGGCTCGATCGCGAGGGCCGCGCGGAACTTCGACTCGGCCCGATCGAACTGCTCGAGCTGGAGCAGGACGTTCGCGAGCCCTGCCAGCCAGCGGACCTTCTCGGGCTCGCTGCGAAGCGCCGCGCCGTAGCGGCGCCGGGCGTCGCCGAACCTTCCCTGCTGCACGCGCACCTCGGCGAGCAGGCCGTTTGCCATCGGCGCGCCCGGCGCGATCCGGATCGCCGCCAGCAGGTGGGCCGCCGCCTCGTCGAGCCGGTCGTCGCCGGCCAGCGCCAGTCCGAGGTTGGTGTGGGCGACGTGGTTGAGCTCGGTCACGCGCAGCGCGTGCTCGAGCAGCGTGACGCTGCTGCGCCAGGTTCGGACCTGCTGCGCGGTGACCAGGGCCAGCGCCACGACGACGGCGGCGCCCAGCACGGCGGCGGCGCGCTGGCGCGCGCGGCGGCGCGCAGCGGCCTCGCGGGCGCCCCAGGCCGCCATCAACGCGAGACCGATCAAGGGCAGGTAGGTGTAGCGGTCGGCCATCGCCGCCTGTCCCACCTGCACCAGCCCGATCACGGGAAGCAGTCCCACCGCGAACCAGAGCCAGCCCACGCCGAGGTAGGGCCGGCGCCGCAGGGCCCCCAGCACGCCCACGGAGACGGCGGCGAGCAGCAGGGTCGCTCCGGCGACCTGCGCGACGGGGAGCGCGCGCCCCGGATGCGGGTAGAAGACCGCCAGGCCGCTCGGCCACAAGGCCTTCGCGACGTAGCGGACACCGGCGACCAGCGCGTTCTCTACGCGCACGTCGAGCGGGTAGACCTCGAGCGACTGCACGGTTCCCCCGCTGTGCTGGGCGACGGTGGTGACCGCACTCGCGGCCACCACCAGCGCGAACAGCGGAAGCTTCTCGGCGAGTGCGCGCCGGACGCGACCGCGCTCCCAGGTCGATGGCGACTCCGGGCTCCGCAGCCGGGCGAGCGGCCACTCGTCGAGCAGCAGCATCAGGAAGGGAAGGGTCACCAGGATGGGCTTGGCCATGAGCCCCAGAACGAGAGCGGCGATCACGGCGGCGTACGCGCCCCCCGGGCGGGGCGCACTGGCGTAGCGCGCGTAGGCGAGCAGCGCGAGCAGCGCGAAGAATCCGCTCAGCACGTCCTTGCGCGCAGCCGCCCAGGCGACGGATTCGACGTGGAGCGGGTGCACGGCGAAGACCGCGGCGACGAACGCGCTGGCGCCGACGGCGCCCGTCATCCGCGCGAACACGAGGAACACGAGCACCGCATTGGCGGCGTGGAGCAGCAGGTTCGTGAGATGGAAGCCCCGCGGGCTCATCCCGAAGAGCTCCGCGTCGAGCATCCACGACAACCGCGTGAGCGGGAACCAGTTGGCGCCCTGGAAGGTGGTGAAGGCCCAGGCGACGCCCTCGGCTTCCAGACCGCTGCGGACATGGTGGCTGTTGGTGATGTACAGGTCGTCATCGTAGTTGACGAAGGCGTTGTCGAGGAGCGGCGAGTAGGCCGCGAGCGTGACCGCGACGAGCAGAGCGGCGACGAGCGGCTTGCGCGGAATCCGGGCGGCCATGCAGCGAGCGGGTAGCGACCTCCGCGCGGTTCCGCCAGCCGAGTGCGCCGGCCGCGTGTCGCACGGGCTCGCCTCTCGGGCTAGCCTGGAGGGCGATGCGAATCCTCTGCGTGTCGGTTGTCGTGCTGCTCGCCGGGATCTCCGGCTGCGCGGGCAAGCGGCCCGTTCTCTACCCCGACGACCACCTCTACGCCGTGGGCCGGGAGACCGCCGACGAGGAAATCGCGGATTGCATGCGTCTGGCCAAGGCTGACGTGGGCCGTGGCGGAGAGGGCGTGCCGATCGGCGAGGCGGCGATCGAGGGCGCCACCGGTGCGGCCACCGGCGCAGCCGGAGGCGCGGTGGTCGGCAGGGCCGGAACCGGAGCGGCCATCGGGGCGGCCGCGGGTTCTACCCGCGGCTTGATGCGCGGACTCTTCCGGAAGCGCGAGCCCGACGCCACCTACCAAAGCTACGTGAACCGCTGCCTGCGCGAGCGCGGCTACGACCCCATCGGCTGGCGCTGATCGGGCCGACGCCACCATGCGGCCGCGGCGCGCCGGCGCCAGGCCAGACCGACGAGCCCCAGGCCCAGAAGCGACGCGGTTCCCGGCTCGGGAACAACCGGCGAGGTCCCGACGATCCCGCCGCCTCCGCCCACGAATTCGTCGAAGTACAAGCCGTGGTCGAGCCCCAGCAGCCCCGGATCGAATCCGAGGGGTTCCCGGTTCTGCAGCGCGGGGCGCGGCCGCGTCGCGAGCGACTCGTCCCGATCGGATCCCGGCGACGAGCACTCGACCGCCGTCTGCCCGCGCTGGGCCAGCTGGACGCGCACGAAGCCCGGTGCGAGCAGTCCACTGAGAGCCGCCAAGGGAAGCAGCAGGAGCAGCAGCCGGGTGAGGCGACGCTGCACCGAACGCTTCGAGGACAGCCGTGAGCGCGTCGTCGTTTCGGGCATCGACCGCTCCTTCCGGGAATCGGGTCGCGCCAGGGCGGAACCCCGGCCTCAGGTGCTCGCCGCCGCGTTCCCCCGTTCCCCGAATCGGCGACGCGAAGCCAGGAGAATCCGGCTCCAACTCCGCGAAACCCTGGAGACATTCATCGGGATGATCGGTGTCGGGCTTTACGGTCAGGCGGGCGTCCGCACCGGCGACGCGCAGCCGCGGCAACCGACCCTTCGCGAACCGGCAATCCACCGGCCGGCGAGGCGCGGATCGGGCGCGCGTCGCGCTGGCAAGCGCGGGAAGGACGTCAGTCCTTCGCCGGCGGGGGCCAGAGCCCGGACTCCGCCAGGGCGCGGGCGAACAGGCGGTTGCCGTAGACGTTGAGGTGGTTGTCGTTCACCCAGAAGAGATCCGCGGGCTCGCGCCCGTCCTCCGCCAGCATGCGCTCGATCGCGGGCACGACGTCGACGATCTCGAGGGAAGCGCCATCGATCCAGCGGCGGAGCACGCGCAGGCTCCCATCGAGACGTCGCCGCGGCGGGACCGGAACGACGGCGAGGCGGCAGTCGCAGCTCGCGGCGAGGGCCTCGAGATCGGCGTAGGCGGCCCGCAGGCGCGGACGGCGCTCCCGTTTCACGGCGTCGTCGATCCCGAGCTGCGCGGCGGTGGGCTGCACGTAGTGCAGGCGGAAGAGATTGATTCCGCGCGTGGGCAGGTAGACGACGAGTCGCACCAGGTAGGAGCGGTCGAAGAGCCAGCGCGCGACGCGCCGGCGGCGGTGCGCATCCACGCGTCCCCTCAGCATCATCTGCTGCAGATCGTCCTGATAGGCGAGGACGTAGCCGTCATAGCACTCGCGGGAGAATCGCCCGTGGAGTACGTCCTCGACGTCGTTGGCGTAGAAGGCCACCAGGGCGACCCGGGGCCGGTACCGCGGAATGAATGCGCGCAGCAGGTCCGCGTGGACGTCGGTCCCGGTGCCGTCGAGACCCAGGTTGATCACGTCCGCCCGCGGGTGCCCGCGCGCGCGCAGCTCGCTCTCGAGCACGGCGCTCCAGACCGCGTTGCGGGGCAGATTGAGCCCGGCGGTGAAGGAGTCACCGACCGCCAGCACCACCAGATCGGAGGCGCCCGGCGGCAGCGGCTCCTCGTCGTGGAAGCCGAGCGAATTCATGCGAACGGTGTTGTCGATCTCGAAGTGCCCGGCGACGCGGCCGGTCGCGCCGGGCGCGTAACGGAAGCCGAATCGCTCGTCCCCGGTGTAGATGCAGGGATACTCGATGATCGAGGCGGCGGACGGGCGCAGGACGCGGACCGCCGCCTCGGCGAGCAGCAGCGCCAGGGCCGTCGAAGCGAGCAGCAGCGCGATCGGGGTTCGCCGCCGCCCGTCCTCGCTCATCGCCAAGTCATCGGGCCATGAGGTCGCGAGCGATCGCCGAGATCTGGATCTCGTCGGTGCCCGCATAGATCTGGAGGGCCTTGGCATCGCGGGCGAGCTGCTCCACCGGGTACTCGCTCATGTAGCCGTTGCCCCCGTAGACCTGGACCGCCTCGAGCGCCACCTCCGTCGCGACACGGGCCGAGTAGAGCTTCATCGCCGAGGCCTCGGCCAGGCTCAGTCGCCTGCCCTGCCCGGCCGCTTCGATCGTGCGGAAGACCAGGTTCTGGATGTTCATGCGCGCCACTTCCATGCGCGCCAGCTTGTCCTGGATGAGCTGGAACTCGCCGATCGGACGTCCGAACTGCACGCGCTCCTTCGCGTAGCGAACGGACAGCTCGAGGCAGCGCTCGACGATCCCCAGCGCCATGGCGGCCACCCCCGATCGCTCCAGGGAGAAGGTGTCCTTGGCGCCGGAGCGCGCGCGGGAGTCCTCCTTCCCGCCCAGCAGCCTGTCCGGGCCCACCTTCACGTCCTGAAGGAACAGTTCGCCCGTCGGCGACGAATGCAGCCCCATCTTGCGCATCGGCTTCGACTGGGTGAGGCCCGGCATCCCCTTCTCCAGCACGAAGGTGACGATCTTGCGGTCCCGCGCTGCGACGCCTTCCTCGTCGAGCTTGCAGATGAAGACGATGATGTCCGCGTAGGGGCCGTTGGTGATGAAGGTCTTGCTGCCGTTGAGCAGATAGCCGCCGTCCTCGGTGGGCCGCGCCGTCGACTTCATGCCGCCGAACGCGTCGGAGCCCGATCCGGCCTCGGTGATGGCCCAGGCGCCGATCTTCTTCAGGGTCATCAGGTCGAGGCCCCAGCGCTGCTTCTGCTCGAGCGTGCCCTTCGACAGGATCGCGGCGCTCGTGAGCCCCATGCTGACGCCCACGGCGGTGACCATGCCCGGGCAGTAGCGACACAGCTCGATGATGGGGATCAGCTGCATCGCCGCCGAGTCGCTCCGATCGCCCGCCTCGCCCTCGCTCTCCCGGTCCGGCTGCGCCTCCCCGGCTTCCCGCGCCCTGTCCCTTGCGAGCATGTGCTCGAAGCGGGTCTTCGCCACGGCATCCATGCCGAACGTCGAGAGCATCTTGCGAAAGATGTCGTACGGCGGCATGTCTCCGTGCTCGAGCGCTTCGACGTTGGGCACGACCTCCGCAGCCACGAAACGCCGCACGGCGTCTCGGATCATCCGGTGCTGCTCGCTCCATTCGATCATCGCAATCGCTCCTCCCCGACCCGAGGCGGCCGGTCTGGATACGGGTGCAGGCCCGGTCCGTCCGCGGCCGCGCAGCGCAGGACCAGCTCGCCGATCTCCGCCGGCGCAAACAGGCGCATCGGAGGGCCCCAGAACCCCGCGCCCCGGCTCACGTACAGCTCCGCACCGTTACGGCGATAGCGCCCCGCCACGAAGGGGATCACCAGGCGGACCAGGGCCCCGAAGGGCCAGATCTGTCCGCCGTGGGTGTGACCCGAGATCTGCAGGTCCACACCGAGCGCCGAAGCGCGCTTGAACGTCGAGGGGTCGTGTGCGAGCAGCACGGCCGGCCGCGCGGCATCCCGGCCGTGGAGCGCCTTCGGGAGGTCCTCCCCTCCGCCGCCGACCCAGTCGCCACGATGGTCGTCGACCCCGATCAGGTCGAAGGCCGCGCCCCCCGCCCGAATGCAGACGCGCTCGTTGCGCAGCACCCGCAAGCCCAGTCCCGCCACGTGCTCCGCCCAGGCGTCGGCGTCGGAGTAGTGATCGTGATTGCCGGTCACGAAGAAGACGCCGTGACGGGCCCCGAGTCTCGCGAACGGCTCCACGTCGGCGGCGAGCCGGCGCACGGCCCCGTCGACGAGATCGCCGGTGATCGCCACCAGGTCCGGCGCCAGGGCGTTGACCCGCGCGACCAGCTGCTCGGAAAAGCGCCGGCCGAGCAGGGGGCCGATGTGAACGTCGCTGATCTGCACGATGCGGAAGCCGTCGAGTGCCTTCGGCCAGCGCGCCAGCGCAATCTCCACGCGGCGCAGCTGCGGCGGCCGGAGCGCCGAACGCAGGCCCCAGGCCGCTGCCACGAGCGCAATCGCGACGACGCCGGCAGCGCGGGCGCCCGCGGCGGACGCCTCGGCGTCCGCGGCGCCTGAGGCCGCCAGCGCGGCGCTCCCGAGCAGCCACAGGGCCGCGTCCGAGACGCCGAGCAGCACCAGGAGCAGGAATACGAGTCCCATCCAGACCGCCGCCGGCCATGCGAGGAGACGGGCCAGGCGCGGCGCGGGCCCGCGCTCGGCCAGGGGCTGCAGCACGAGACTGGCCCCGAGACCCGCGACGACGCCCAGCAGCACGCCGCGCCACGGCGGCGCCAGCCCGGGCTCCAACACGAGTCGCTGGGCCAGATACCAGTGGGCCCCCACGAGCAGGGACGCGGCCACGAGCAGGAGCAGGACGATCAGCGCAAGACGACTCACGGCGGGATGATACTAGGCGGCGGGCTTCTCCGCGTCCTGGAGCAGGGGCTCGAAGCGCTTCTTGTCCGCGGCTTTCGCGTAGGCATCCAGCGGCAGGACGAGCCCCGCCTTCAGGGCCGCCATGATGGCGTCGTCCATGGCCTGCATGCCGTCGCCCCTGCCCGACTGGATGATGGAGTTCAGCATCGGCGTGTTGCCCTCGCGGATCACGTTGGGCAGGCCCTGCGTACGCAGCAGGATCTCGTGAACGGCGCAGCGACCCTTGCCGTCCGCCGTCGGCAGCAGGAGCTGCGAGACCACGCCGGCCAGGGACTCGGAGAGGCTGATGCGCACCTGGTTCTGCTCCTCGGCGGGAAACGCGTCGATGATGCGGTCGATCGTCTTGGCCGCACCGTTGGTGTGGAGCGTCCCGAAGACGAGCAGTCCCATCTCGGCGGCGGTGATCGCGAGCGCGATCGTCTCCCGGTCCCGCATCTCCCCGACGAGGATCACGTCGGCGTCCTCCCGGATCGCCGCGCGCAACGCCGGACCGAAACCTCGGGTGTGAGCGCCCGCCTCGCGGTGCGAGACCACCGATTTCCGGTTCTGGTGCACGAACTCCACGGGATCCTCGATCGTCACGATGTGCCGAGGCCACGTGCGGTTGATGCGGTCCAGCATCGCCGCGAGGGTCGTCGACTTGCCGGAGCCGGTCGGCCCCGTCACCAGGACCAGGCCCTTCTGCAGCTCCGTGAGGGACGTGATCGCCTGCGGAAGCTTCAGGGCGTCGAGGGAGAGGACCTCCTCGGGAATGATGCGGAAGACGGCGGCGGCGCCCCGCTCCTGGACGAGGTAGTTCCCGCGGAAACGGGCCACCCCGGGTATGCCGTACGCGAAGTCGAGATCGCCCGTGTCTTCGTACTCTCGCCACTGCGAGTTGGACACGATCTCCCGCATGAGTTCGCGCAGCGACGCATCCGTGAGGTCGGCCTGTCCCGCCACCTCCGCCAGCGCACCGTGGCAGCGCATGCGCGGCGGCAGACCCGCCGCGAGATGGAGGTCCGACCCTCCCTTCGTCTCGAGATCGCTCAGCAAGAAATCGAGTCGAGCCACCCGCCCCCCTTTTCTTTCACACCCTCAGACGCCGAGGCTCTTCGGGTCCTGACAGAAGTGTCGTGCCTCCGCCGCCGCAACGGCCCCGGACTGGACGTGCTGGCGGATCGAATGGTCGAGCAGTCCCATGCCCTGCGCGGCGCCCGTCTGGAGGATGGAGTGGATCTGGAACGTCTTGTTCTCGCGGATCAGATTCGCCACGGCCTTGGTGACGACCAGCGTCTCCACGGCCGCGACGCGTCCCGCGCCGTCCGCCCGCGGCAGGAGCCGCTGGGAGACCACGGCGCGCAGCGAGTCCGCGAGCATGGTGCGGACCTGCGATTGCTGATCGGCCGGAAAGGCCCCGACCAGCCGGTTCACGGTTCGGATCGCATTCTCGGTATGCAGGGTGGCGAGGACGAGGTGACCGGTCTCGGCCGCCGTCAGCGCGAGCGAAATGGTCTCGAGATCGCGAAGCTCACCGATCACGATCACGTCGGGGTCTTCGCGCAGCGCCGCCCGCAGCGCGCGAGCGAACGACTCGGTGTGGCGACGGACGCTGCGCTGGTTGACGAGGCAGCGCTTGGACGGGTGCACGTACTCGATCGGATCCTCGATGGTGAGGATGTGCTCCTTTCGCTCCTCGTTGATCAGATCGACGAGCGCCGCCAGCGTCGACGTCTTGCCGCAGCCCGTCGGGCCCGTCACGAGGACCATGCCCTGGTGATAGCTGGTGAAGCGCGCGATCGACCGCGGCAGGCCGAGATCCTCGATGGTCGGCGCCTCCAGGGAAATGGCGCGGAAGACGGCGTCGATGCCGCGCTGCTGCCGGTAGGCGTTGGCGCGGAAGCGCGCCACGCCGTCGAGCGTGTAGCAAAAGTCGATCTCGCCCTGCTCGGCGAGCACGGCGCGCTCGTCGGATGTGAGCCCCGCGAGCGCGAGCTTCTCGAGCGAGGTCGCGGAGGACGGAGCCGACCCCTTCTCGGCGATGCAGCCTCCGATCCGCAGCCGAACCGCGTCGCCGCTGTGGAGGTGGATGTCGCTGGCGCCGCGCTCCACGGCATCCCGCAGCAGGCGGTCGAGCTCGGCCCGGTCGGTCTCTCCCGCCACCACCTCGATGGCTTCGAGCGCAGCCGCCGTGGCGCGCGCCGGCTCTTCTCTCGGAGCTTCGCTCGCCTGCGGCTCGCTGCGCGCCCCACCTCTCCGATCTTCGCTCGCCTGCGGCTCGCTGCGCGCCGGCTTTGCCGGCTTGCGGGCGTCGGCGGCGGTGCGGGCGCGGTGCTTGGCGACCAGCGCCTTCTGCGCCCGCACCAGCTTGGCGAGCTGGTCCTGCGTGATGAAGCGGTCGTCGACGAGGATGTCGCCGATGCGGCGCGAGTCGCCGCGCGCCTGGGCCCGGGTGACCTCCGCGAGCTGATCCATCGTGATCAGCTGATGGTGGATCGCCAGACGGCCTAGGAGCGGTAGGGGCTGCCGGTCCGCCATGCAGCCAGCCCTATCGGCGGACCCGGGCGGCGGGTGAACCCCGTCGGCGCCTACCAGCCGCGGAGGTCGACCTCCCAGGCCTCGAGCACCTCCTCGCCCGAGACGACGTGCAGCCGCTCGTGGTAGGCCACCGTGGGGTCCACGTGAGCCGGCCACACCCGGAGACGATCTCCCACGCGGACGGGCTGCTCCGGCGCGAACGTCACGTGCTCGTCGGAGCAGAACCACACCTTGGCGCGGTCGATGCGCGGATTCCCGTGGTCCATGCCCAGCGCCTTCAGCCCGCAGTCGGCCACGGCGAACTCCTGCGAGACCGAGAGAACCGTGGTCAGAACCGTGAGCGCCGGGCGAAACGGCAGTCCGAGCTTCTCGTAGGCGGTGTCCATCAGGGCGTAGGAGCCTGCCTGGATCTCCGTCGCCGCGGCGTTGAGGTCGAAGCTCCCCGTCCCGCCGGCCGAGATCACGTCGCCGCCCACCTGCGCGTGCGCCTCGACCAGCAGGCGCATGCTCTGCTCCACGAGCCGCGCGCGCTGCTCCGCGTCCTCGACCCCCACCGCGTGGCCCTCATAGCCCATGACGCCCCGCACCTGGAGTCCGCGCGTGCGGGCGAGGTCGGCGAGCGCGCCGGCCCGCTCGGGAGCGCAACCGCAGCGAGGGAGACCGACGTTCACGTCGATCAGCACCTCACGCACGCCCCCCGCCGCGGCCGCCTCCACCGTGGCCGGCGAATCGACGGCCAGCGTGACGCGGGCGTCGATGGCGCCGAGCCGGCGCGCGTCGGCGACCTCGTTGGCCAGCAGCAGGTCCTCACCGAGACCCGCGCGCGCCAGGCCCTCCATCTCGCGAACGGTCGCGCAGGTCAACCCGCGGTGGCCCAGCTCGACCTGGCGGCGGGCCAGGGCCGTGCACTTGTGGGCCTTCACGTGGGGCCGCAGGCGAGCTCCGGGGAGCGCCCCGGCCATCGTGCGCAGGTTGTGTTCGAGCCCGTCGGCGTCGACGAGCAGCGCCGGCGTTTGCAGGTCGTGGAGTCGAAGCACGTCCCTTCCCTCCCTGGATCGGCCCCAGGCTAGACGGGCCGGAGG
>Ga0224512_10003382_pt1 | contig 14100 bp, 15 predicted proteins | sample SF_May12_sed_USG_4_FD_169103 | JGI IMG/M metagenome (GOLD analysis project Ga0224512, IMG submission 169103) | Sediment microbial communities from San Francisco Bay, California, United States - SF_May12_sed_USGS_13 | ecosystem: Environmental > Aquatic > Marine > Sediment | place: USA...
GGTGGATGCGGACAGGGAGATGAGGGCGCAGGCTTGGAGTTCTCGGTGGCCTCGGACGAATTGCTCGCCTCGATCTTGGTTTTCGGCCAAGGCGATCTGGTTATCGATCGACACGGGTCGGCCCTTTTCCTGGGCTATGTGTTGTTCGGCGGTGTGTTGGCCGGACCATCAAGCTTCGGGGCTCGGCCCCGGGAGATCTACAGACCGAGCCCGGATGCGATGAACCAGAACAGGGCGAAGGCGGGAGGGGTCACCACGTGGGTCGTGGTCGGCCGCCAACGGCGACCTGGTTCGCGCCAGCGGAAGATGGCGGCGACCCCGGCCACGATGTAGGCCGCGTACCCGATCACGACCCCGATCGCAAGGCCGATCAGGGCGGCGCCCAGTTCACACCAGCCGTCGGCGTTGCAGTCAGCAGCCATGCTGCCGTAGGTGAGCAGTCCGGCCAGCGACCCCAGGGCCAACGCGGCCGCCAATCCCAGACCGAGGGAGACGGCGAACAAGGCCAGGGGGTGGCCGATGCGGCGGTTGAGCGGGGCAACTGCGTTGGCCACCGCCCGGTCGGGCCGCTGAGGCGCGAACGGCGGGTGTTGTCTCGATTCCGGTGATGGCCCAGAGTTGCTCATGGACCAATCATCGACCGCGAGCCCGCCGACCGATACCCGGGTTGTCCCCTATTCTCCGTTGGGGGATTGAGCCGGGTCGGTCAGGGTGTGGGCCGTGGTGAGCGGGTGTTCAGGCTGGTGCCGGAGCCGCCGTCCGGCGCCTCATGAGGGGTCGCCGCCACTGGATCAGGAGGAGGGCGCCAACGGCCAGCGGCATGGCCAGGGCGATGGGTAGGACCCCTTCGGGATTGAGGGTGCGCTGGTGGATCACCGTGAAGTCGAGTGCCTCGGCGGTGGCGTGAACGTCGGAGTTGTCCGGGGAGAGAGCCACGGCATAGACCGAGAAGTCACCACCGCTGATGGGTTGAAGGACCCAGCTCAGCGTGGTGGTGGCGCCGGGCTCGATCACTCCCGCCGGGCGGGTGAGAGTGGCGGTCCAGTCTTCGGGGTCGACTGATCCCGGGGCCGAGGGATCGGTGATGTCGATGTGGACGGCCAGTTCGTCGGTTGGTGACGATCCCCGGTTGGTGACCGACACCTCGATCTCCACCTTCTCACCGAGATCGACGTCGACGGTCACCGGTGAGATCTCCACGACCAGCTCGTCGGGGGCCTGGGACTGAGCGGTCGCCGGCAGCGAGCCGAACAGGGCAAAAAGGATCGTCACCACGGAGGCCACGGCCGCCCTGGCGGCGATCATCGGGAGTCCCCCAGCTCGATGCGGGTGGAGAGCCTGATGGCGATGGCGGTCAGCACCACCGCGGCGATCAGGGGCGAGATCCACAGGGTCCACTGGGAGGTCCAGGTCTGCTGGTTGATGAGGACCTCGCGGGCCAGGTGGAGGCCGGCGCTGACCGGGTTGGCCCGGATCAGGATCGAACCCAGAAAACCATTGGCCGTGATGGCCGGAAGCTGGCTCGGGGCGGCCAGGAGCAGCAGGACGCCGATGCTGGCGGCCAGGCTGACCCGATTCGATCGGGTGATCGAGCTGACGGCCAGGCCCAGAGCGGTGACCGCCAGACCCACCAGGGCCCCGGTGATGACGAGGACCAGGAAGGCGTCAGCCACCACTCCCGGTCCGTTCGCCATCTGCAGGACGTAGGGCATGGCCACGACGAGGGCGGCGACCCACATCGTGTTGGCGGCCAGGAGCTTGCCGATGACCAGGCCGCGGCGGGAGATGGGGGTCACCAGCAGGGCCTCGAGGGTGCCGCGCTCACGCTCTCCGCTGATGGCATCCGCGCTGACCACCAGGGCGGCCAGGGTGCCGAGGCCGATGGCGGTCTGGACGACGACCCCAACCGATTCCCGGGCATCGAGCAGGTTGAGGTCGGCATCAGTGGCCGCCACGTAGGCCATCACGCTGAGCAGCAGGGTGTAGCCGAACAGGACGGTCAGGCCCTTGGGACTGAGCCAGAGATCACGAAGCTCCTGGCCGACCACGACCTGCCAGGCCGGGGTTGCCTGACGACGCTCCGTCTTGGTCACGGTCGGGGCGGCGGCGGTCGTCATGCCTGAGCCTCCAATGCCGTCGCACCGGTCAGGGTCAGGAAGGCGTCGCTCAGACGGGCTCCCCGCAGCTCCAGCGAGAGCACGGGGATGTCGTTGGCGATCAGGGTACGGGCCAGGCCGTTGGTCGACTCGACCGGTCCGCTCAGCCTGACCGCGATCTCGCCCGGCCGGTTGGTTGGCACCGCGGCCGCGACCTCGCCGTCGGTTCTCAGCGCCCCAATGGCGGCCTCGACCCGGCTCGGGTGGGTGGCCACCAGGGCGCTCGCGGTGAGGCCGGCGGCGGCGGCAATCTGGGCCATGTCGCCGGTGGCCACCAGCCGGCCTTCGTGCATGATGGCCACCCTCGTACAGGTTCGCTCGACCTCGTCGAGGAGGTGACTGCACAACACCACCGTCGTACCCCGGCTGGAGGCCATATCGGCCAGATAGCCGAGGATCTCCTCCTTACCGGCCGGATCGAGTCCCAGTGTCGGCTCGTCGAGGAAGAGCACTTCCGGGTCATTGATCAGGGCTCGGGCGATGCCCAGCCGCTGCCGCATGCCCCGGCTGAAGGTGCCGATGCGTTGGTTGCTGTGGGGGCCGAGACCGACCTGTTCGAGGAGGGAGGTGGCCCGCTGCTCGGCCCTGTCGATCGGGAGGTCGAACAGTCGGCCGTAGAATCGGAGGTATCCAAGGGCGCTCTGGCTGTTGGGGTAGCCATTACTCTCGGGCAGGACGCCGATGCGGCGCCGAATGTCGCCGGGCCTGGTCAGGGTGGCGCCGGCGATGCGGGCGTCCCCCGCCGTCGGCTCGATGATCGTTGTGAGGGCCCGGATGACCGAGGTCTTGCCGGCTCCGTTCGGTCCGAGAAGCCCGAACACCTCGCTCCGGGAGACAGCGAAGGACATGTCGTCGACGGCCCGGATCGGTCCGTAGTCGACGGTCAGACCTCGGCACTCGACGGTCGGCTGATCGTCTCGTCCCGCCACGTCTACCTTGCTCATGGTCAATGGCTGGGCCTGCACGTCTTCTTTATACGCCAACGAACCTGACCCGGAGCTGACTGTCGACCGCCGGCAACTCTGATCATCGGCTCTCCGGATCGACCATCCCAGACTATCCAACAACGCCGGGCTTGGTACTGTGGCCGGCCAAGGAGGCATTTTGGCTCAATCGTCGGAGATTCGGGAACTCGGCGTCGACGAGGTCGCGCTCATCGCCGAGATCGACCGGTCCGAGCATGTCGAGGTCGAGTACACCGTCGTCGACGGTGTGTTGGCCGAGCGTCCGGTCTCGATGACCGAGATTCCATCGTGGGACCCGCTTGGGACCGGACCTTACAGCGTCGCCGCCCAGATTGCCTTCTGCGAGACGCTGGTGAGCGGTGGGGCCACCTTTCTCGGCGCGTTCGACGGAACCCAGACCTGCGGCTTGGCCATCGTCGACGCTTCGTTCGAGCCGCCGATGGCGTGGCTGGCCTTTCTGTACGTCAGCCGTCCCTATCGGGCTCGAGGGGTGGCATCGGCACTGTGGGACGCCGCAGTCGACGCGGCCGTGGCCGCCGGCGCCAGGTCGATGTATGTCTCAGCGGTCCCGACCGGGTCGGCGGTCGGTTTCTACTTGAGTCGCGGTTGCCGGTTGGCCAATCCGGTCGACCCGGGGCTGTACGCCGATGAGCCTGACGATATCCACCTCGTTTGCGGGCTCCAGTAGACCGGCGTCGCCGGTGGTTTCGTTGTGAAGAACATGGTGCCGCGGCGAGCGACGATGACGGCTACCCGGAACCGCTGTTCGAACCACTGCGATCCTCATCACCGTCAGGATCGAGACGTGCGATGTAGTCGGCCAGCGCCCGCAGCTCGGCGTCGCTGATGACGTCAGGGGGGAACGACGGCATCGGTTCGTCCCCTCGCCGGACGGTCCTGAAGACCTTGTCGGCTCTGTCGAGGATGTAGGGGGCCAGAGTGGTTCCCCTGCCGTCGGCCCCGTGGCAGCCGGCACAACGGAACGCATAGGTCTCCGCCGGCCCTGATGGTCTCGGTGGAGGTGGGGCAGGCTCGCTACCCGACCCTGTCCCGAGGCCGGACACGTAGGCCGCTACCGCCCCGATCTCCTCCGACGACAACGTCGACCCGAAACTGGGCATCAACCCCCGCCCCGACCCGACAACAGCAGTAATCGCACCACTACTGATCGACCGACCAGCCAACGCCGGCCCAACACCGCCCTGACCCGAGGCCCCATGACAGCCGGCACAGTTCGACGCATACACCGCCGCACCCGAAACCGAACCAGCCGTCGACCCACCAGTGGTCGAACCGGTACCCGACCCCGTCCCACCAGTGGTCGAACCGGTGCCCGACCCCGTTCCACCAGCCGCCGTCCCGGTGCCCGACCCCGTCCCGAGGCCGGACACGTAGGCCGCCACCGCCCCGATCTCCTCCGACGACAACGTCGACCCGAAACTGGGCATCAACCCCCGCCCCGACCCGACAACAGCACGAACCGCACCACCACTGATCGACCGACCAGCCAACGCCGGACCAACACCGCCCTGACCCGACGCCCCATGACAGCCGGCACAACTCGACGCATACACCGCCGCACCCGAAACCGAAGCGCGGGCCGCCGTCCCGGGATCCGACCCCGTCACCCCGCCATTTGAGGTGTCGCTATCCGATCCCGTCCCGAGGCCGGACACGTAGGCCGCTACCGCCCCGATCTCCTCCGACGACAACGTCGACCCGAAACTGGGCATCAACCCCCGCCCCGACCCGACAACAGCAGTAATCGCACCACCACTGATCGACCGACCAGCCAACGCCGGACCAACACCGCCCTGACCCGACGCCCCATGACAGCCGGCACAACTCGACGCATACACCGCCGCACCCGAAACCGAACCGCCGGCCGCCGTCCCGGTATCCGACCCCGTCGCCTCACCAGCATCACCGGCACCCGCCGACTCGGTGGCACTCCCGTTCCCGTCGGCCGGCGACACGGCGGCCATGGCCACGTCGACCGTCTCCTCCGGCCCGATGGTGACGCCGATCTCCAGTTGGCTGATCGTGACGCCGACGATCAAGAGAACCTGGATCCCCAAGAGCGTCCACCACAATCGGCCGGACAGAAAAGCCGCAAACCGGTCCTCGACCGAGTGGTCACGCCTCATCGGCCCCGTCCCGTCGTCGGCACCGACCTGCCGGAACTGCGACTCTCGCCGACCGTGACGTCTGAACATCGCCACGCCAGATCGAGAGACCCACCGGACGATCGCTTCCGGCCCAACCCGTTGAGCTCACCGCAACCATGGACACGATCACCAGGGGCGACAATGGATCGGCGCATGTTGGTCTACCTCCAGCGGCGGTGTGTCTCGTATCTCGACGCGATCTATTCGTCGACCGACGGCCGCCTTCGACCAGGGTTTCATTCGGGGCCCTGAAAGGAGCTTAAACCGACCCTAAATCGAGGTTAAACCTGGGGCGGCTCGGACCTGATTGTCGATCGGCCGGCGCCGAACCACGGTTTCGATCTCCGGACACGCACCTCGTGGCCATGGTGGTCGAAGCCTACGACGACCATCCTGATCAGTTCCTGCACATGGCTATGAATCGGCGATCGGTTCGTTCCAGGCGACTGGCCCGGGCATCCTGTAGGGGTCCATCTTCGGCACGGGTCCAGGCACCGGCCGGAAGCGAGGTTGCACCATGTCCGCAGATCTGAGAATCCGTGAGCTCACGCCCGACGACCGGGAGAAGGCCGTCGAGGTGATCAACACCGCGGCCACGTGGTACGCCGAGTTCCTCCCTCCCGAGGAGGCGGCGGGTCCGGAGATGACCGCATCCGAGTGGGACCGCGAGGCGCAACACATGACCTGGTACGGCGCCATCGCCGGTGACGAGCTGGTCGGGGTGGTCGGTGCCCAGTACGTGGCCGACGTCGCCCTGCTCCGTCACGCCTACGTGCTCCCCCAGTGGCAGCGCCAAGGGGTGGGGGCAAGGCTCGGACAACACGCCGAGAGCCTGATCACCGGCGTCGACCTGGTCATCGTCGGCACCTACGCCGCCAACTACAAAGCCCGTCGCGCCCTGGAACAAGGGGGTTTCCAGCTGTCGGAGGACAGCGAAGCAGTACTCAGGGCCTACTACGACATCCCCGAGGACCGTCTGAAGTCGTCGGTCACCTACGAGAAGCGCCTCTCGGGTTGAGCACGTCAGAACTCCCTCGGCCCGCAATGACCTCGATCACTCCATCGTCCCGAAGCTCCTTCGAACCGACCGATCGAGATGCCGCTGCCGAAGGTGATGACGCAAGGGGTGCAGATTGGCATAGGCCAAGGTTCGACGCTCACCGGATCTCGGTCGAGGTCTCGATCTGGATGAAGAAGCGACATCTGATTCGTCGGGCCAAAACGATCATCGATACGTCGCTCGTTCTATGCCAAATCATCCTGCTGACAGGATGCCTCTTTTCGATGGACTCATTCGAGCCATGGGAAGTAGCGGTAACCGATTACGTGGGCCATCTCGGCCCAACGGTCGAAGCGAACTTCATCGACGAGGGGCACGCCATTGCCTATGCACTTGCGGCGGACTGCTTCTCAACCAGAGAGCCGGTAGCGGAGCTTGACAAGTCAGTCGAGGAAGCGTGCCTAACTTCTGCGGGAGTTCTTAGCGATGTTATGAGCATGTCAGACCTGTGTGACTACCTCAGGAGGGACGGAAACGTCGACGCGCCAAGAATCAACGGTGGACAGCTATGCGAATGAGGTCAGCGCCGGGACTGTTGTTGCCCTCATCCGCGGAGACGCGAGCGGTGCACAAATTCGACTGAGTTGTCCGAGATCTGATGCGAAGCCGAGCCAGCGTCCGACCACCCCAGAACAACATCCGCAACGGAATCCAGACTGCCATCCTCAATGCGCTCGACAAGGATCGCCGGAAGACAATGACCGTTGACCGTGTATCGCTCACCATCCATCAGCCCGACTTCCCAACGCCAACAGCCGGCTCTGCAACGACGACCGGGAACAGGGCTCGAACGCCATGCCAACAGCCCGCTCGATGTCGGATGTCATCAACGGTGGATCGACGACCGTGGCAGCCTCATCGATTCCGGCCAAGAGGCGGTACGACTCCAGCGCCCAGCTACCAGCACCGCTCCAGGGCGGAATGCTCGACCGGTCAGACCGCTGCCCACGTTTCCAATTCTCAACGTGCCATCGAACAGGCCGAGACGACGGGCACCCCGGCCCTTTTTCCAAACCATGACAGCCCCGTCGTCCGAGAGGTATCGACCACTGAAGTCGGCAGGATCTCCATCAACTATCCCACTTGGCTCGATTGCACGAGCAATCGTTTCTTGTATCAACGAGACCACAATCTCTAACCGACCACCGCTATCCGGTCACCTACGAGAAGCACCTCTCGGTCTGACCGCCGCCGCTCGAGCCTCACCGCGGATGACGGCCGGGAGAGGACCGAGCCCGCTACATTCCTAGTCCGAGGTGTCCGAGCGCCAAAGCCTTCGGACCCGATGGCCTCCCACGACTTCAAGGCACAACAGAACGTATCCCGGGGCCCAAGACGGCCGGAATCTACGGACCAGGGTGCGTGGCAGTTCGTCCCAGAACCAGGACGACCCAACTGGACGGGGCAAGCCCGACCGGGAGATCATGAAGAAAGCAGGTTGGTCCTGGAGTCGGATGCTCCGGTTGCCCGCGATTCTCCGAGCCTCCGTCAGCGATCTTCGGGCTCGGTTGAGGAGCCCCATGTTCGAGCGCGAAGTGAAGTTGGCGGTCGACGACACCTTCGTCGTTCCCGAGCTCGACGACGTCATCCCCGGAGCCGACCTCGGTCCGGTCGAAGAACGAACGATTTCCGACACCTACTATGACACGGCGGACCTCCGCCTGGCCCGCTGGGGCTGCACCCTCCGGTTTCGCGACGGCGACGGATGGACGGTGAAGATCCCCCTTGCCGGCACGGGGCGAGTCCTGCGTCGAAGCGAGATCACGCTCGGTGGGCCGCCCGATCACCCTCCACCCCCGGTGCTGGCCTTGGTCCGCCCGTTGACGAGGGGCGAGCCGGTGGCCGAAATCGCCCGATTCACGACGGGGCGTTCGGTCAGGACCTGGCGCACCCCGAACGGGCAGGACGTCGCCGAGCTGGCCGACGATCGAGTGCGGGTGCACCGGCCGGACGGGACGAGCCGATCGTGGCGCGAGCTGGAGGCCCAGCTGGCCGACGGTGCCGACGAGGCGGTCCTGGCCGCCATCGTCAAGCGACTCGAAGCGGCCGGCGCTGGGGACGGGGGGGCGGCGCCAAAGCTGATCCAGGCCATCGGCGACACCGCTCGAGCCCCCGCCGACGTCGTCGTACCCGACCTGCCGGACGAACCGAGCGCTGGTGACGTGATCCGGGCGGCCGTGGCCCAAGCGGTGACCCAACTCCTGTTGCAACTCCCCGCCGCCAGCACCGGCGAGGACATCGAAGGGGTTCATCGGGCCCGGGTTGCCACCCGGCGGCTGCGCTCGATCCTGCGGACCTTCCGCCCGCTGCTCGATCCCCAATGGGCCCGAAGTCTGGAGGAGGATCTGCGCTGGCTGGCCGACGACCTCGGTCGGATCCGTGACGCCGACGTGCTCTCGGTCCGGCTCCGGGCCACGGTCGGCGACCACCCAGAGCTGGAGACGGCGGCCACGGCCAGGGTGATCGGAGCGCTCGAGCAGCAACGACGTCGAGCCAGCCGGGCGCTGCTCGACCATCTCGATCGGCGGCGAGCCGACCGCCTCTTCGAGCTGTTGGTCGGGGCCGCCGCCGATCCCCGGACGCTGGCGAAGGCCGAGCGGTCGGCCACCAAGCGTCTCCGGCGCCTAGTCAGGAGGCGCTGGCATCGACTGGAGCGGGCCATCGACTCCCTCGATCCGGACCCCTTGACCGACGACCTCCATCGCGTCCGCATCCTGGCCAAACGGGCCCGGTACGCCAGCGAGGCGGTCATCCCGGCGGTCGGCCGGCCGGCCAAGCGGTTCGCCACCTCCATCGCCCGCCTGCAGGACCATCTCGGTGAGCTGCACGACGCTGAGGTGGCGGTGAACTGGTTGGCCGAGCTGGCCGAGACGGCCGACGGCGATACCGCCTTCGCCGCCGGCCGGCTGGCCCAGGCCATCGCCGATGAGGGAGCACGGTTCCAGCAGGGATGGCGGGTCCACTACGAGAAGGCGGCCCGAAAGCGAAGCCGGGCTTGGCTGCGCTGAAGGGACGCGTACGATCTTCCTTGCCGTTTTCCACGGGAGACACTGGCGACCACCTGGGCATCGACACCACTCTCCTCTCGACCTGGGACACGCCGTTCCCCTTCCGGGCCGGAGCCGGAACGACCAGCACGTTGAATGAACCTCTGGTGACTTCGTGACGTATCTACCCGGTGACGTCGAGTGAACGTCATGGCATTGAGATCCCAGGAGGCAGCAATGAAGAAGTTGACAGTTACTGCGGCGGTCGTCGCCGTCATCATCTCCGTGGTGGCCCCCGTTGCCGCCCACGGCCGACCGTTGTCCGCTGACCTCAATGGGGCCAACGAGGTAGGGGGTGGCGATCCGGACGGCTCGGGTAGCGCCCACGTGACACTCAACCAGGGTCAAGGCGAGGTCTGTTTCTCGGTCGACACGAGCGACGTCGACAACATTCTGGCCGCCCACATCCATGTCGGTGCCGCCGGCGTAAACGGGGGTGTCGTGATCAGTCTCGAATGGGCCACCACGGGAGGCAGCGGCTGCGTCACGGCCGATGCGGAGACGATCAAACAGATCCGCCAGAACCCGTCCGGGTATTACATCAACGTCCATTCACCCGAGTTTCCGGCCGGGGCCATCCGGGGACAGCTCAGCAAGTAGCGCCGCAAACGCCGGATCATTCCGCATGGCTTGGTCCTGACAATCGAGGTTGATCAAGCCGTCTGGAACACACCACTGGACTCGAGGTGTTGTGACGTTCGACGATCGGCTTGCCAAGCCCTTCGCTGCCTCGCCACGACCTGAGGAAGGTCGCCTTCCGGCAGCCCATGTTGGCGCCCGGTCCGGGGCGACGGTCGGGATCATCACCGACGTCGCTCCCGGTACACGGGTGGTTGCTCCCTGAGCTAGTCTCGGGTCATGACCACGGCGTTGAGCGATGACGAGCAGCAGGAACGATTGGGTGATGTGCCGGGCTGGGTGGTGGAGGACGGGAAGCTGGCGCGAACCTTCACGTTTGCCAGCTTCGTTGCCGCTTTCGGGTTCATGACCTCGGCCGCCATCGTGTCCGAGAAGATGAATCACCACCCGGAGTGGTCCAATGTCTACAACCGGGTATCGGTACGGCTGAATACCCACGATGTCGGCGGAATCAGCGAACTCGACTTCGAGCTGGCGGCCAAGATGTCGGATCTGGCGGCGAGCCATGGGGTGAACTGAGGGTCTCCGACTACCGGATCGAGATTGATCATATGAATGTCTCGGCGCCGCATCAGTTGTCGGCAGTCGTGATGTCCCAGGCAGCTCCGACCACCGGGCGAACGTGTGGTCGTAACGGCCACGGAGACGGCGGTTGGTGTCGAGGACTCGGTGGTGTCGGCGATTACTAGACGATATTGAGCGTGGCCAGAAAGGCAGTGGCCACCAACGGGTCGCCCTCGATCGTGCACGCCGTGTACCACGGGGTCCGAGCGGTTCCCCACGAAACGAAGTCGGTCGCCGACGAGGTCACCAGAACGTCGCCGCCGCCTGACTCCTCCACCACCAAGCCCCCCACCGGGTCGGGCCGGCTTACCGTCCAGGTGCTTGCGCCCGGTCCGGTCAACTCGATGGTGATCGGGGCGAAGAGGGAGGCGTCAAGCTCGGGCCCCTGCATCTGCGGAAGCCCCCACATCATCCACTGGACAACGGGATAGATCTCCTCGTGGGTGACCTCTGGCAGCTCCCGTTCAATGGGGCCACGTGGACCACAAATATCCTCGTAGAGATGGCAGTAGTAGTCGAAGGCGTAGGCGTTGGCCAACGAGTGCATCGGATAGGTACCAAGCTCGCCGAGTGCGATCTCCTCGGAGGCAAGAGGTTCCTCCTGGGCTGCCTTGAGCCGTTCCAGGCGCTGCGCCCCGTATGTCGTGAACTCGGCAAGCACCTCCGCCGGTGACCAGTCATGGCGAAGCTCGACGTGCATGTCGTGCTGGCGCTCCCGGTTCGAGGGCGGTTCGATATGCGTCTCCGGCAACGGGATGGGATCGATCAGGGCCCGAGCCCCCACGGCCATATGGGCGATGACATCCTGGACTCGCCAGCCGGCACAGGCCGAAGGGGCCTGCCACTCCTGGTCGTCAAATGAGCTTGCCACGTCCACGATCCGGTCATTGAAGGTTGCGTGGGCGTCGACGGCTTCGAGTGTCATAGCGCTCATTGTTGTCGTCGGGTGGGGGCGAGTCAACGAGCCGAACTTGATGGGCATTCGAAGCGCAAGCGATACTACGGAATCCCTCGATGCGAAGTGAGGCGTGAAATATGAAGGGGATCACCTTTACCGGGAGCCGTACGTTGGCGGTAGCCGGCTTCCCTGACCCGACACCGGGTCCCCGGGACGTTGTCCTCGAGATGGGGGCCTCCGGCATGTGTGGTACCGATCTTGGCGCCTACCGCAGCCCGGACGGTCGTGTGCCGGTTGGGAAGTTTCCGATTGACGGTCCAATCATTGCCGGGCATGAACCGTGCGGCGTGGTGGTGGCCATTGGCTCGGCAGTTGGCGACGACGAGGCGGCGATCGGCGACCGCGTCATGAACCACCACTATGATGGCTGTGGCGCCTGTCGCCACTGTCGGACCGGCTGGACTCAGATGTGCCTCGAAGGGGCCGTTGCCTACGGCTACGGCGGTCATGGGGCGCACGCCAAGTACATGGTGGTCCCGGCCCACTCGCTGGTGCCGCTACCTGAACAACTCTCGTTCCAGGCCGGAGCCGCCGTGGCCTGTGGCACCGGCACTGCCTACGGTGCCCTGAAACGGATTGGGCTGGCCGGCGATGAGACCGTGGCCATCTTTGGTCAAGGCCCGGTGGGACTGTCGGCCACGCTACTGGCGGCCGAAATGGGCTCCCGGGTGATCGCAGTCGAGATCTCGCCCGAGCGACGACAAGAGGCGCTCGACTGGGGCGCCGAGGTCGCCATCGATCCCAGTGCCGCCGATCCGGTGGAAGCGATACTGGAGCTGACCAAAGGCGAGGGCGCTGACAAGACCGTGGACTGCACATCGTCGGTTGACGCCCGACGGGCCGCCGTGCAGTCCACCCGGATCTGGGGAACCTCGTGCATGGTCGGCATCGGTGGCGAACTCAGCGTTGATGTGACGCAGGACGTCATCTTCCGCCAACTGAATATTGTCGGCCACTGGACGTTCTCGAAGACGATCCAGGCCGACTGCGCCGACTTCATCGCCGAGCGCGGCATAGATCTCGATCGGATCTTCACCCATCAGTGGGACATCGACCAGGCGGCCGAGGCATACTCGCTGTTCGACCAGGGCAAGACGGGCAAGGGCGTCTTCACCTCATTCGACTAAGAGGAGTCGACGAGCTTGCTAGCGCCGCGTGGACCGGCTGTTAGGAGGAGCCTCCGGGAAGCGCACCACGGCTCTCGAGGGTGTCCATCACGTCCTGGATGTGACCGGCGAAGTGACCCATGATCAGCGGTGTCCACTCTGCCACTGTCATGGTGCCGAGGTCGGGGATCTCAACAGTGCGATCGAGGACTGCCGGGTCAGTCGCCGGTAGGCAGGTGGCTACGGTCCGGCGGGTGCTGGCAACCTGAGCTCGAGCTTTCTCAACCGTCGGCGGCGGGTATCCGAGCACATCGTGACCGATCTCCTCGCGATGAAAGAAGGCCAGATCCGGATCGTGGCGAAGTCGTTCCAAATCACCCAGCCACAGGATGGCCGCCAGGTTGGCGTGGCTGAGGTATTGGGCCGCAGTCCAGCCGCCGGCAGGACTGGCGAGGTGCAGGTCGCCGTCGCTGATTCCGGCCAGGACCTCGTCGAGCTTGGCCAGAGCGGCATCAGCGTCATCAGCTGCGCTCCGCAGCATCTCATCGTGACCGGTCATGTCGTTTCCCCTTCTCGTGATGTGGCCATCTCGACGGTTGATCAGGTTTCCGATCCCGTCGCGATGTGCCGATCGTAGATCAGCTCCACCAGGCGGCGCCATTGCGTTGTACGAAGCCGACTTCAGCGGCCAAGACCAGTCGACGCTGCGCCGCCAACGGTCGGCGAAATCCACCTCTCGCTTGTGGTGACTCAGCTTGCCGCTACCCCGTCATACGTGGTATTGAACCGTGACCACTTCAATCGGTGCCGGGAACGCATGCCTGCACCACGAGAGGAGCATCATGCAGTATCAAGAGGCGAAAGCCGCTTTTTTCGGGCCGGCTCCGGAGGGCACGGCGACGCCGGCCGTCGTAACAGCGGGCAGGGCCGCACGACGGCTCCGCGACGCCCTCGAGCCGGTCGCGATGCATCCCGTGTGGGGCCCACTGGCCCACGAGCGATTGGCGGCGCGAGGAATGGACTTTTTCGATGCCTACGTGTGGGGCCGGGCGTTCGTCATGGGTGAGCCGACTGGGGCCGTGGTCGCCTCGGCCTTCGCCGCCTTCGAGCCAGGCCTCATCGCCGGCATCTACGACAGGGCCCGCACCCTGATGAGTCGTGACGACATCCACCGATTCACCTTCGAGGCGGCCGCCGAAAGCCTCCGCTCGACCCTGGGGGAAGACCAGATCGACCCGGTGTCATCGGTGGGCGGGCGACTGGCCGACGTTGTCGATCAACTCGATCCGACCGGCCGTCCTTTGTTCACTGGAGTTGCCTCGCTCGACTGGCCCGACGATCCGTACGGCAAGCTGTATCAAGCCTGCCTCGCCTTACGGGAGCACCGAGGCGACGGTCATGTCGCCGCCTACATAGGGGGCGGGTTCGGCCCGGTCG
>Ga0224512_10003385_pt1 | contig 14092 bp, 17 predicted proteins | sample SF_May12_sed_USG_4_FD_169103 | JGI IMG/M metagenome (GOLD analysis project Ga0224512, IMG submission 169103) | Sediment microbial communities from San Francisco Bay, California, United States - SF_May12_sed_USGS_13 | ecosystem: Environmental > Aquatic > Marine > Sediment | place: USA...
CGCGTTGGCGCCGCTCGCGAAGACACCGTTCAGCACCCGCTGCTCGTGCGGGGCGAGCGGGCGCGCATCGGCCGGCGGGTCGAGCCGGTGAAACACGACCTCTTGGTCTTTGATCAGGCCGAATAGTTTTCGCTCCTCGCGCTCCTCGATCTTCGTGTGGCCGTTGACGGCCAGGTCGACCAAGGTGGCGGTCACGTCCCGCATGTCGGCTGAGTTGTCGATCAGTGTCCCGGCTTCGGCGGGGGTCATGCTCTCGGGTGGTTCGTACTGAACCGGCACCGGCCGCGGCTCGGGGTCCCGACCGTGGCGGCGCCAGAGGGTGAGCATCGCGAAGAACGCGACGATCGGGAGTCCGAGCGGCCAGTTGCTCTCGAAAAAGCCGATCGCGCGGTCGGTTGTGGTCGGTTCCGCAACGAGTCCCTTGTTCCACCCGACGACCGCCGTCAGCCCCTCGTGGAACTCGAGCCGGTGGGGCATCGCGATCCGGATGACCGTGCCGTCTTGTTCGACCAATGCGTCACGCGCCGTCGAGCCGTAGGCCCCATTGAAGGCGATCGCCCGAACTCCCTCCGCGCCGTCAGGCAGAACGATCCGGGCGGTGGCGGCCTCGATCGGCACCTCCCACTCGTCGCCGGTCACGTTCCAGTAGAGCTCGTCGTGGTCTTCGAAAAAGCGCAGGCCGTTCTCGGCCCGGTACCTGAGCACCACGGTTCGGGTTGCGTCCTCGGCGCCCGGCACCCAGATCTTGTACTTGAGGTAGTGGCGCTCGCGGCTGGCCTCCGTCTTGAGCGTCTGGCCCTGCCCGTCCGTCACGCTCACCAGCTCGAGTCGAAGGGTCCAGTTGAAACCCTGCGGTGTGTGGTACTTGACGGGGATCGTTCGAAAGATGCCGTTCCACTTCCCGGTAAATCGCGGGGAGATGGTCTCCGTGACGTCGATCGAGCCGTCGCGGTTGACCGTAATGGCCGCATCGAACCGCTCGATCACGAGCGAGCGCTGGGCCTGGCCAGGGGAGGCAAGGGCCAACGAGACGACGAGGACAAGTAAGAGGGCTCTCATGGCTGTTGCTTCAAATCGATGTTGGGCACGGCTCCCTCCGCCCTGTCGTCGAGCCCGAAGAATTCGCGCGGCCCGAACCGGAACCCGTTGGCAATCAGGTTGGAGGGGAACTGGGCGATCTTGGTATTGAAGTCGCGGACCACGGCGTTGTAGTAGCGCCGGGCATTTTGGATGTGGTCTTCGATCTCGGACAGGGATTTCTGAAGCGAGAGGAAGCTGGCCGCCGCCTTGAGATCGGGATAGGCCTCCGCCAAGGCAAAGATCTGACGCACCGAACCGCTCAGCTGCCCTTCGGCAGCGCCGCTTTCGGCCGGCCCGGCGGCACTCATGGCGCGGTTCCGGGCGCTGACCACGGCCTCGAGCGTGCCCTTTTCATAGCCCGCGTGGCCCTGGACTGCCGCGACTAGGCTCGGGATCAGATCATGCCGGCGCTTCAGTTGTACGTCGATGTCGGCCCAGGCGTTGTCGGCCAGGAGCCGAAGCCGCGCCAGGCCGTTGTAGGTGACAATGACAAACAAGACCAACACTGCCAGGACAATGAGAACGGGTAGTCCCATAGTCGACTCCGACTGAAGGAGACGGGTTTGCCCTGCCTAAACTACCGACCCTCTCACCCGGCGCCAGGTGGAAGCGTCCCAACGCGCCGCGGGTCACTGGCGCGAGAGGACCAGCGATATGAGGCTCCCGCGCTACTGCACACGCCGGTATATCGTCCTCGTGCCGGTCCGGACATCCTGGAGCACCAGACTGTCGGTGCTCAGTGCGAGGATCCGCTTTCGCTGGACCCCAAGCTCTGCCGATCCAAAATCGACCACCATGACATCGCCTTCCAGGACATATGGGTGTTCTTGCATGTCGAACTCGTAGAGCACGGTCGAGTTTCGGATGTCGAAGTCGAAACTCGGGCCGCCGGACGTCCATGCACCGAGCAACTCTTGCCGCTGGATTCCGGGAGCGGAGCTACACGCGAGGCCGAGCATCGGTACGAGAAGGAACAGAAGCAACTTAGACATTCAAACCACTAACCTCCATTTCGCTGGACTCACGCCGGCGTGCCTCCTCAGACTTCGAGCATTCCTTCGCTGACCAGAACCGACGACCCGCCGATCCATGTATTGGTGACAACGTCAGCCCTCTTTTCCGCGCGGGCTTCGAGCAGGCTGGGGCGTCCCATCTCAACGCCTTGGGCAATACGCCAGTGGTAGCTCCCGTCGGATGGCGTATCGTAATGGGCAAGCAGACCGGCGAGGGCGCAGTTGGCACTACCTGTCGCAGGGTCCTCGGCAATGTCATCCAGTGGTGCAAACATCCGAGCGCGAATGTCGAAGTCGTCCCCGCTTCGAACGTACAAATGCACGTCGGGAGGTACTCCCGCGGCGACCAGCTCGCCGAGGCCGTCGCGGTTGGGCTTGGCTCGCTCGAGAGCGGCTCGGTCAATGAGTTCCGCCACGAGGAACGGCAAGCCGACCGAGGCCACCTGCGGCGCGTGGGTATGGGTGAGGATGTCGTCCGGTGTGAGCGAAACGGCCGACGCCGCTATGTCGACAGCGATGGTCGTGCCCAACGCCAAGGGTTCGGGAGCCGACAGTTCGCACCACATGGCCTTGCCGGGACGCCTGTGAATTTCGATCGGAACGAGTCCCGCCTTCTCCTCGAAGGTCACCATGATCGTTGGATCGATGTCGCCAAACTCACCTGCGGTTGCGAGGACGAACGCGGTGCCGATGTTCGGGTGCCCGGCGAAGGGCAGCTCAGACGTGGGTGTGAAGATGCGGACCCGTCGAGTGTGTCCCGCTGCCGGCAGCAACACGAAGGTAGTTTCCGAAAAATTGAATTCGCGGGCAATTTGCTGCATCTGCCGGTCCGTCAGGCCGTTGGCCTCGGGTACGACGGCGAGTTGGTTGCCGCCGAATCGGGTCTCCGTGAAGACGTCGCAGATGAAGTAGCGATAGCTCATTCGCGCCTGCGCTCACTTACGCGGTTGTCACCGTGGGGAGAGTGGGTGGCCCACCTGAGGGCTGTCCCCGCGGCGATCGCGACCAGGGCGTCGAAGAGCAAGATCGCGGTCGGAGGTATGAACCCGATATAGACGAGCTGCAAGACGGCCGCTGCCCCCGGCACGAGAGCGAGCAGCATGAGGATGGTGCCATGGTCGGCGCTCGGCCTCCGCGCGATCACAAGAGCGACGGCGCCAAGGATGACGAGCTCGATCGAGAAGAACAACCACAACATCGGCATCAGGATGGCCACGTCGCCGCCGGTCTCAGCAGCCAGTGCGCTGACTCCGGAGAAGCCGGTGTGATGGATGGCGGCGGTCGCGATGAACAAGGCCGCTGTGAGCCACGCTAGAGCAGAACCGACCGTCCTTCGCTTCATGGTGTCCTCCCTTCACTGGGCCCTGTCTACCTCGGTGGCGCGTCGCTCGGTTTCGCGGTCCAGAATTTCGCGCAAGGCGATGATCACCGGGTGGTCGGCCGTGAACCGCCGCCCGTACTCTAGGTTGTAGCGATAGTCGAAGTCGGGCGGGTTGGCTCCCTGGGTATGCTGCAGAATGGTCTCCAGTTTGTCGAGCGCCTTGGCCACCCGTGACTCGGGCGATGTCGCCGCCTCGTACTCGTCCCAGAGCGCGGTAATCTCCGCCCGGAGTGTCGCCGGCAGGGGCTCGAGCAGGGTCAGGAGGTCCCGTCGTTCCTGGCCCGCCTTGTGCGCTCCGGAGTGCTCCGCTAATCGTCGCGTCTGTTCGGGTGCCGGGATATCCCCACCGATCGCTTCACCCAAGTCGTGGACGATGCAGATCTTGACCAGCTTCGCAAAATCGACCTCGGGAAACTCGGGCGCGAGCACCAATGCCATGAGGCAGAGGCGCCACGTGTGCTCGGCCACGCTCTCCGGACGCCCCGCCGAGGTGTAGCCGCTACGGGGGGTGGCCTTGAGCCGCTCCGCCGCGCGGAGGAACTCGACGATGCCGGTCAAGTCTGGTCTCATGGTGTTACGGTGCGATGGGAGCGGTGTAGCCTTTTCAAGAGCTGGACCTGGCCAACATGATAGAGGTCATGGCTCACGATGCCGAACATCAGGTCCACGAAGCGATGGGCCCCGCTGCCGGGGGCCGGCCGATCGAGCCGCCCGGGATCGAACGCCTTGACGGCTTCGACCAGGCGTGCGTGCTCCTCGCGGAGCAACGCACGGTCGAGCTTCCAGTGCCTTGCATCGGCGGGTGTGGGTACGGCCGGCCAATTGGACGGCGAGCGGGGGAACGCGCCCTGGGGCGAAGCTTCGAGATTCCGGCGCACCGCGTACTTCCAGTAGGCCAGGTGCAGCGTCAGCTCCCAGATCGAATGCCGCTTGAGAGCCGGCTTCCAGGCGGCCTGTGCGGCAGTTACCCCACGGAGGCAGCCCATGGTCCCGGCACCGCCGTACCACAAGCGCTTCCCGGCGGGCGGGTCGAGGAGGTGCAGGATTTCCCGAAGCCGAGGATCACTCATCACTCCTCCTATTCCGCGTCTACATAGCCTGACGGTACTCGGGTTCTCCCTCAGCTCTCTTCCTTCAAGATCTCTTTCCGCAAAAGGTTCTTGAATCGTCCCGTGCTGACGTAATGGTCCGACAGAAGCCTGCCATTCCACACCAAGTTGAACACGCCGTAATACGATGGTGCATTCTGGGCTTGGCGCGCGGTGGTGAACTCGGTGACCTGGAGTTTCAGGCCGTGCTCGGCCGCCATCGCCGAGAGGTCGTGGACCGATTTGGGGAGCATCGGGCATTGGGGCGCGTAGAGCACATGGAGGCCGCGGAGCCGGGCCAGGCTCTTGCTAATGTCGCGGAACCTGGGGGCAGCTTCTCTCTTCAGGCGATGGACGACCAGCTGGAACCTGTCAGCCTCGGCCACCTGGGTGAACCCGTTCTTGAGAAAGATGTCCTTCCCGGCCATCCAGGTGCCGTCACTCACCATGGCCGCGACGCCGGTGGCGCGTGCCTGGCGCGCTTCGTCAACGCAGGCCTGGATCAGGCGGTGCCCCAGCCCGCCGATCTCCTGTCCGCTCGGGTAGACCCACAGGCAATGCACAAACAGCCAGCCCTTGGCGTCCACCGGTCGCCAAGCATACTCGCCCGGGACATACTCGAGGAACGCCAGCGGCTTGCCGTTCTGGTTACGATAGAGGAGAAAGCGCAGGCCCTCGGCAAAGCGGCGGTCGAGCCAGGCGACCTTGGGTTGGTGACCGAGGTGCTTGGGGTTGGTGAGACAGCCGATGCCGCAGGTCGCGAGGTTGTCGGGACCAACTCTCTCCAGCGTGATGCCATCCGTATCGACTCGACTCATTGCTGCCCCTATGTACAGCACAATTGCGGCGTGATCAGATCCGTCGGTACTGGCCGTCGAACAGCGTCTTCCAGTTCTTGCCATCCTCGGACATTTCCATCTTCGACGCCAGTTGCTGGGGATCGCTGATGTCGTATGTCAGGCGAGCATGCATGCCGGGTCCACCGTGAGCCACCGTGAGAATGTCACCCTCGAAGCGACCCGTGAACAACTCCGGCGGAGTCCCCAGGCAATCGAACCAGTGGAGCGAATAGAGATTCTCTTGTGCATCGAACGTGAATACGGAGTGCCCGGAGAACGTGACGATGCCGTTCCGCTCTTGCTCGTACTCACCGATCAGGGCAAATCCGTCCAATGCCATGCGGCTCGTTGTCCTCCCGATGGCTGTCCCCCCTTTGGGATCCCACTGCGAAGGGTACATCGTCTCTTCCCCCTGCCAGCGGCCTGCGAGCTTCTCGAGCCTCTGGTGACCGTCGGACGGCTTCGGCATTTCCATTGCGATTTCTCCTGTCAGTCCACGATGTCATCGAGGAATTCGACTACTCCGGTCTCTAAGGAATACTCGGCGCCCACTACCCGGAGGCCTTCGCGCTGAATTAGGCCCTCCAGGATCTCGGAGCCATGGCGCAGGTGGTCCACCGACACGCCGACGTTGGCCCGTATGGCGTGCCGCACCAGCGCGTCGAGGTCGTGCCGTAAGTCCGTCTTCAGCAGCTCCTCGACCGATGGGCGGATCCGATCGACGATCGCACGCAGATTCGGCGATTGGCTTCCCGCCGGTTGTTGCAGCTCCTTCAGCGTGGCGAGAACGGCCCCGCACTGAGAATGTCCCAATACCACCACGAGGCGGGTGCCGAACTGGGCCGCAGCGAACTCGACGCTGCCAACCAGGGAAGGCGCCACGATGTTGCCGGCCACACGGATGACGAACAGGTCGCCGAGCCATTGGTCGAACACGATCTCGGCCGGCACCCGCGAGTCGGCGCACCCCAGAATGATTGCGAACGGTTCCTGCGCCTGGGCCATCTCGGCCCGCCGCGCGAGACTCAGGCCAGGGTCGTGACTCCGTGCACCCGCCGCGAATCGAAGGTTGCCCGCACGCAGTCGTTCGAGTGCCTCATGCGCCGATATCATTGGATGTTTGGATCCCCCATGACCGGATGACGCCTGATGTAGCCCTTATTGGAGTCAATCTGGTAGTCGCTGGTCCGGCGGCCAGTTCATGCCTCGAGGGTGGGTTTGTCGATGGCCGGCGGCGTGTCGGTTGAGGACGGCGACTGGGCCGCCAGTGCAAGACGCGCGGCCACCGCCTCCATTTGGTGCCGCCGCCGCCGCGCCCAGCGCGGCAGGCGGAGCGCGCCGAGCCCGAACATGCCAAGTCCCATGCTCATCAAAAAGGCCACCCCGCCGAAGTCGGCTAGGCGGCCTTTCAGTACCATCGCGATCAGTGTAGCCGCCGCCACGCCAAGCAGGCCGAGTCCTGCGGCCATGAGGCCGCGTGCGTTACCATTCACGGTTCGGAGCCGGAGCCGGTGCCCGGTTTCGGTCGGCTCGAGCAGGGCTTGCAGGTTGCCGTTGGTCCACTGGCGGAATGACCCTTCGGTCGTGACCGTGCCCCGCGCGTCGAATGTCTCGCGCAGGTCGACGACAAGGCGCTCCCATTCAGCATTGGAGAGACGACGGTCGAGATCCAGGGTCCGGCCGACGCCAATCGGCAGGCCGAGGAACCGGCGCGACGGCTGACGGCTGGGCTCGTATATCGATTGGGCGGCCTGAGCTACCAGTTCGGGTGGGATGCCCACCTCGCGGCCGATCTCCTGCAGATCGGCCAGGGTCATGCCCTCGCCCGGGGGCAGGTGGCGCCGGGCGGTTTGCTGCGCCTCGGCCGCCCGCTCGAAGATGGCGGCTACCTCGTCCTCGCTGTATCGTCGCTCGGTCATAACGGGTGAAGATGGCTGGGAGCACCGCCGAGGGCAAACCGGCACCCATCGATGAGCTGGTCCACTGTATATGGCGATGCGACAGGTTGTGAAACGCCCGAGGTACCCTTAGTCTTCCCAGCGTCGGGGGCTGGGCTTTCGACCCGGTACCGCCCCCGCGCACACGGCGGCCTCGCAGGACTCCCTTCATCATACGTGCGCAGGAACCAGGAACGGCACACCGGCACAGCTGTCGGCGGGCCGGGCCACAACGACAGGACATTTGTGCCTTTTAGTAACCTCGAATTACACCCGAGTCTCCTCCGCGGGATTCGGGATCTCGGATTCGTTCGCCCCACACCCATTCAGACTGAGTCCGTTCCGCCGGGGCTTCAGGGTCGCGACGTGCTTGCCTGCGCCATGACGGGCAGCGGCAAGACAGCGGCATTCTTATGGCCGATCATGCACCAGCTACTGGCAAACCCGCGGCGCGCGACGCGGGCCTTGGTCGTGACACCCACCCGGGAATTAGCGGCGCAGATTCTCGGAGACCTGCAGGATCTCGGAAAGCATACTCCGATCACCGGCGCCGCCATCTTCGGCGGCGTCGGGATGGGACCGCAGGAGGCGGCATTTCGGCGGAAGGTGGACGTACTGATCGCCACGCCGGGACGCCTACTAGACCACTTGCGGTCGGACTATGCCCGGCTCGATAGCATCGAGTATTTCGTGCTCGACGAAGCCGACCGGATGCTCGACATGGGCTTCCTGCCGGACGTGAAGCGAATCGTCAGCCGGCTTCCTGCAAGGCGCCAGACGCTTTTCTTCAGCGCCACCATGCCGGCGCCGATCGTGGCGCTCACGCGCGAGCTCCTGACCTCGCCGGTGCGGATTCAGCTGCAGCGCCGTGCCGCCCCGGCGAGCGGAATTACGCAGGCGGTCTATCCGGTACGCCAGGACCTCAAGACGCCCCTCCTGGTGCGGCTCCTCGAGCGGGGGGACCTGAAGGACGCACTGGTGTTCACCCGCACCAAGCATCGCGCGGATCGGCTCACCAAAGCACTAGTGCGCGCGGGGATCGTAGCGGAGCGGATCCACGGCAACCGGTCGCAGGCCCAGCGCACCGCGGCGCTCACAGGGTTCAAGTCGGGCAAGTTCCCGGTACTCGTGGCCACCGACATCGCGGCACGGGGTATCGACGTGGAGGCACTCGGCCACGTGGTCAACTTCGATGTGCCGAAGGTACCGGAGGATTACATCCACCGGGTGGGCCGAACGGCGCGGGCGGAGGCCCAGGGTGAGGCGTTCACCTTTGTGGCTCCGGAGGAAGAAGGCGAGCTGCGGGCCATCGAGCGCGCGCTGCGGCAGGCCCTGCCGCGGGTGAAGGTGCCCGACTTCGACTACAACGTGAAATCGCAAATGAAGCTCGAGGTGCCGCTCGCCGAGCGAATCGCCGGCATCAGGGCCCGCAAGGCGGAGGAGCGAGCGCGGGCCAGGATCAACGCGGAGCGCCGTGCCGCGGTCGCCGCACGGCCTCCCGCCCGCGCCGCCAAGCGCTCGCCTCGGGCCCGTCGCCGGTCCGCTTAAAGACCGCCTGCATGCGGCCGGCACTGCACTGGCTGCCGAGCCGCCAGGTACATGATTCGCGGAGCGGCCCTGCCCGGTTGACAGCGCCGGGACACGGCCTCTTTGTTGATGCCTTGCACGTCATGCTCCAGCGGCTCCAGCCGAGCCGGTACCACACACCTTAAGGAGGCACTCCCCCATGCGTATGCTTACCCCACTCCTGTGCGCTGCTCTCGTCGCGCTTCCATCGGCCGCCCTGGCCCAGGGCGGCGCCGAAGCCGCTATTCACCAGGGAACCAAGGCCTGGATGGCCGCCTGGAACGCGGGCGACGCGGCGGCCATCGCCGCACTCTATGCCGAGGACGCCGTGCTCATGGCACCCGGTGCCGAGCCGGCGAAGGGTCGTGCCGCGATCGAGGGGCTCGTCAAGACTGCGCTCGCAGCGGCAGGCGGATCCAAGATGGAGATCAAGCCGACCGAGGTCATGGAGAGCGGTGACTTGGCGGTGGAAGTCGGCACCTTCGCCGAAGTCGCGGCCGACGGGTCGCACCGCGACCACGGCAAGTACATGGCGGCGTGGAAGAAGGTGGACGGGAAGTGGGTGCTATACTGGGACACCTGGAACAGCAGCATGTAGGCTGTGGGTGACAGACCTTCGGATGAAGAGGGCCGGCGTTGCGCCGGCCCTCTTCATTTCGTCCAATCTGGCCACGAGACGGCAAGGCCGTCAGTCAGTCGGCTCGACCGCGTCCGTCGCGGGCCAGTCGGTATCTCCAATTCGTGTAGGGGTCTTGTTCGACGGCCGAAGTGCGATCGTGCGCTGAGCAGCAGCACAAGCGCGGCCCCGCTCACCAGGGCCTCCTCATAGCCGATGCCCTTGAGCAGCGACACCACTATTCCGGTCGCCAGCAGAAGTACAGCGGCGTGAAACGCCGCATCGAGCCGGTGGGCGAGACCCCACGCGAGAAGCAGGAGAACCACCCCGGCCACGCTCCCGATGAAGTGCGACAGCTCGATCACCGACAGCGAACGAAATCACTAATGAATGCCAGCCGGCTACTCTCGGCGGGGAGCACGCCCGAGAAAATGAGGATCGTTCCCGCGGCAAACGTCACGGCCGCGAGGGCACGCGGCACGAGCCCTGGAAGCCAGGTACCGGCGGCCTGGGCGACCCTCGCAATCGCCGCGCTCCGGGATCGGAGCTCGTAGCCCGCGAGCGCGGTAGCGGCCACCGTGAACGGCACGACGTAGTAGACGATCCGGTAGACCAAGAGCGATCCCACGATCGCGGCCGGTGGTGCCTGACCTCGCAGCAGCAGCACGACCACGGTCTCGAACACGCCCAAGCCACCCGGCACGTGGCTCATGAGCCCGAGCACCTGGGTGATCACGAACACGCCGAGGAAGGGCATGAAGGAGGTCGCGACCGTCGGCGGCAGGAGTAGGTATGCCACTCCCGCGGCAAGCACCCAGTCGATGCACCCCGCCGCAATCTGGGCCAACAGCGAGCCGCCACCCGACCGGCGGAAGCTCCCACCCGCGAATCGTGATCGAGCGGCGCCTGATGACGCCGAACGCTAGGTAACTCACCGGTACCACGAGCAGGAGCGCGCCCACGGCCCGCCCGAGGAGTGGCGAGAGCCCCGCGGCACCCAAGACCGGCCCGGGCGAGACTGTGAGCGCGATGCCAGCAAGGGCGGCGACACCAAGCCAAAAGGCCGCACTCGCGACGGCGATAACCTGGGCGACCTCCACAGCCGAGAGGCCCCATGCCGAATACAGCCGGTAGCGGAGCGATCCGCCGGTGAGCAGCGCAAACCCCAAGGTTTGGCTGAAGGCATACGCAGGAACCCGACGAACATGGTGCGGCGGACGCCGAGCCGGTGGCCGACGTAGCGGAGTCCCAGGCCGTCTTACACCGGAAGAAATGCGTCGCTTGCAACCGTGAGACCGAAGGCTGCCAGGATGGCGCTGAGCGGCATCGCACGCATGGCCTGCAGGATGTCGCGCGGGTGGTGCGTGGCGAGTTCACGGTGAAGCAGCCAGAGTGCACCAGCCAAGAGGCTGACACTGAGAAGCGGCGCCATCCAGCGAATGCGGGAAGTGTTCACCGTGCCTGCCCCTGACGGCTCGCTGGCGCGGGCAGACTCTCTGGCGCCGTCATGTCATCGCACGACCGGGCCGGTGTGCTGACTGACGAGGCACATGGGGTCGAGGTCTTCATTGTCAACGATCCGCCCCCGCGCCCGCGGCCGCAGCCGCAGCGCCGAGCAATCCGATGTCTTCTGCGACCACCACGTGCACGGGGACCGTCTCCAGCAGATTCCGCATACGCCCTTTCGCCCTGAAGGTCTCGGCAAAGGACCCGTCCAGTAGTGCCGGAAGAATCTGTGGTGCGATCCCTCCCGCAATGTAGACTCCCCCAGTGGCCTGAATGGTGAGGGTAAAGTCTGCGGCCTGGCTCGCGAGGGCGCGAACAAAGACAGCGAGGGCCTCCGCACAGATCGAATCTTCATGGTTCAATGCGAGCCGTGAAATGGCGGCTGCCTTGCCCCGTTCGGGTGCGTCAGTGATTTCATGGTGCTCTGTTCGTCCGGCCCGCGCGAGGAGGAACTGGTATGTGTGCACCAATCCCGGCCCGGAGACGACGCGTTCCACCGACACGTGTTCGTAACTCTGGCTCAGATAGGCGTGGAGTTGGTATTCCATTGGGTTGGTCGGAGCGAAATCCACATGACCGCCTTCCGACGGATAGGGCCGGTAGCGGCCGTGTTCGTTGAGGAGGAAAACCTGTCCCAGCCCCGTGCCCGGACCGATGACTGCAATGGGCTCGTCCGCATGGTTCCCATCCCCTGGTTGGATCTCCACGACATCCGTGGGTGTCAGTTCAGGAATGGCATACCCCACGGCCACGAAGTCATTGATGATCGTGGTCTCGATGCCGGTGGCCTTGGCCAGCTCCATCGCGTCCACGGTCCACGCTAGATTGGAAAGCTCGGCTCTCCCACTCCGCACGGGTCCGGGCACTCCGATGCACATGCGCGCGGGCACATCGACGCCGACCAGAAACTGCTGGACGGCCGGGAGCAGCGCCGGGTAATCCCGACTCGCCGTGGTGTGTTCTGTGACGATGCGCCAGCTGCCGGCCGCGTCGTCGACAATCGCGAGGCGGACATGGGTGCCGCCGAGATCGCCGGCGAGGACTCTGGTCACGATCGTCTCCCGAGGCGGGCCGCGGCCTCTCGGTCGAGGAGCCACATTCCGTCGCGTACCAACCGTGCGGGACAGTCGGCGGGAGTGACATCGTCCACGAGCGCGCGCCGTACCGTCTCGGCTTTGCGGGCGCCCGCCGCGATCACCAGCGTCTCCCGCGCCCCGGCGAGCACCGGTGGTGTGATGGTGATTCGATCTGGCAGGGTGGGGGCCGAGGTAGAAAGCACCTTGCGAGCGCTCTCCTCAATGGCCGTAGCGTGCGGGAACAGCGAGGCGGTGTGGCCGTCGGCGCCGATGTCGAGGAGAATCAGGTCCAGGCGATCCGGCAGGAGTGCCGCGTACTCCGCGACCGACTGTTCGACGTCCGCTCGTTCCGCCTCGATCCGGTGAATCGCGGACCCGGGGATCGGCACGTGGGCGAGGAGCGCGTCCCAAGCCATGCGGTAGTTGCTCCGCTCGTCGTGTGGCGGTACCGCGCGCTCGTCCCCGAAGAAGATCTCGACTCGATCCCATGGCACGGTGCGGGCGGCGGCGAGGTGGCGGTACACGGGCTCCGGGGTTCGGCCTCCGGAGAGGGCGAGGCTGGCCCTGCCCCGCGCATCGAGCGCCTCGCGAATCACCTGAGCGATCAACTCGGCGCCGGTGGTGGCCAGTGCGGCAGCATCGACAACCTGAATACGGACCATTACGGCCAAGCCAGCGGCCGCCATGTCTTCCCGTCGCGCGCCAACAGTTCGTCGCTCCGTGAGCTTCCCCCCGCTGCGGCCACCCCCAGCACGAGACTCGCGGTCGACACGATCCCGTCATTCGCACCCAGCACCGCTGCGCGGAGCCATCCGATGCGGTGCGTCTTGTGGCGTTCCATGTGCCTCATGTGGTCGTTTCCATCGTAGGCGCTCCATAGTCCCACACCGTGACCGCCGCCCAGAGCAGTGGCCCTGCTACGAGACCGCTGGTTTCCACGTCACTCCTCGGCGTCCCAGTGCAACTTGTGCATGAACCGGTGGACGACCGGAGCCAGCACGATACCGACCGCAACCAAGAACATTAGGCCGGCAGAGGGCGTAGAGCCCGGCGAAGAGCTTGCCGCCATCGGTCAGTGGCGATTCGACCGGGCCCATCCCACCCAGCAGCATCGCCGCGTTGAGAAACGCGTCGTGCCACGCCAGGTGTTCGTAGTGAGCGTAACCCGCCATGCCGAGGAGCAGCGAGCCCAAGATGAGACCAGAAGCGGCTAGGAAATGGCCCAGCCGCCGCCGCCGGAAATAGGGCCGCGAGATGGGACGGTGCTTGGTTGATTCGTACATCGATCGTTTAAGAATTCTCCGCCGAGTCGCCGATGAGCCGGTAGACCACGGCGCCCAGGATGCCGCCCACGATGGGCGCCACCCAGAAGAGCCACAACTGCCCCACGGCCCAGTCGCCGACGAACAGGGCCACGCCCGTGCTTCGGGCCGGGTTCACCGACGTGTTGGTCACGGGAATGCTGATCAGGTGAATCAGGGTGAGGCCCAGCCCGATCGCGATCGGTGCGAAGCCCGCCGGCGCTCGCTTGTCGGTCGCACCCAGAATGATGAGCAGGAACATCATGGTCATGACGACTTCGGTGACCAGTGCCGCCAGCAGGCTGTAGCCACCCGGTGAGTGGGCGCCGTAGCCATTGGAGGCGAAGCCGGCGGATACGTCGAAACCTGCCTTGCCGCTGGCGATGAGGTACAGCACGCCACCCGCGGCCACCCCACCCAAGACCTGGGCCACGATGTAGGGCAGCAGTTGATTCGCCGGGAACCGCCCGCCGGCCCAGAGCCCCACCGACACGGCCGGGTTGATGTGGCAGCCGGAGATGTGGCCGATCGCGTAGGCCATGGTCAGGAGTGTGAGACCGAACGCCAAGGACACACCGAGGAGACCGATGCCTACGTTGGGAAACGCGGCGGCCAGGACCGCACTCCCACATCCACCGAGGACGAGCCAGAACGTACCGACGAATTCAGCGCCGTACTTCGACATGGTT
>Ga0224512_10003386_pt1 | contig 14090 bp, 13 predicted proteins | sample SF_May12_sed_USG_4_FD_169103 | JGI IMG/M metagenome (GOLD analysis project Ga0224512, IMG submission 169103) | Sediment microbial communities from San Francisco Bay, California, United States - SF_May12_sed_USGS_13 | ecosystem: Environmental > Aquatic > Marine > Sediment | place: USA...
TCGTCCTCAACCGGCTTTACAAGCATACGCAGATGCAGTCGACCTTCGGGACGATTCTGCTCGCACTGGTGAACGGCGAGCCGAAGATCATGCCGCTCCGCGACATGCTGCAGCACTTCATCGATCACCGGCACCGAGTCATCGTGCGGCGGAGCGAGTACGACCTGGCGAAGGCCCAGGACCGCGAGCACATCCTCGAGGGCCTGAAGATCGCCGTCGACAATATCGACGAGGTCATCAAGATCATCCGCGGGTCGGCGGACACCGAGACCGCGAACCAGGCGCTCCAGAGCACGTTCGATCTTAGCGAGCGTCAGTCCAAGGCGATCCTGGACATGCGACTGGCGCGGCTCACCGGCCTCGAGATCGACAAGCTCGAGGGAGAGCTGACCGAGGTGCGCGCGCTCATCCAGGAGTTGCAGCGGATCCTCGGGTCCGAGGACGTGCGCATGGGCATCCTCAAGGACGAGCTCCAGGAGATCTCCGAGAAGTACGGCGACGAACGGCGCACGGAGATCATCGGGGCCGTCGGTTCATTCGACGTCGAAGACCTCATCGTCGAAGAAGACATGGTGGTCACGCTCTCCCACCAGGGATACGTGAAGCGCCTGCCGATCGACACGTACCGCGCGCAGCGACGCGGGGGACGCGGCCTGCGCGGCATGGATACCAAGGAGGAGGACTGGGTCGAGCGGCTGTTTGTCGCCTCAACGCACGACTACGTCATGATCTTCACACGCCGAGGCCAGTGCTACTGGAAGAAGGTGTGGGAGTTGCCCGTGGGTGGGAGGACATCTCGAGGGAAGCCCATCGTCAACCTGCTCAACCTCGCGGACGACGAGCAGATCGCATCCGTCGTACCCGTGCGCGAATTCAAGGACGACCAGTACTTGATCTTCGGGACCCGCCTCGGGGTCGTGAAGAAGACCGTCCTCTCGGCGTACGGAAACGTGCGGAGCGTCGGCCTGAACGCCATCAACATCCGTGAGGGCGATGAGTTGATCGACGTGCAGATCACGGCGGGTAACGACGAGATCATTCTCGCGAGTCGAGGCGGCAAGGCGATCCGCTTCGAGGAAGGCGACGTGCGGATCATGGGGCGCACGGCTGGTGGCGTCCGGGGACTCAGGCTGAAGGGAGAGGACTTCGTTATCGGCATGGTCGTGGTTCGGCCCGATTCCACACTTCTGGTCGTCTCGGAGAACGGGCTGGGCAAGCGTACCGAGGTCGACGCCTACCGGCTGCAGAAGCGGGGCGGGACGGGCGTCATCAACCTCAAGACATCGGCCAAGACGGGCCAGGTCGTCGCCGTGAAGGCGGTCCAAGAGGACGAGCAGCTCATGGTGATCACGCGCAAAGGCGTCGTGAACCGACAGAACGTCGCGGAGATCTCACTGATCGGCCGTGCGACCCAGGGCGTGAAGCTGGTCAACCTCGACCAAGGTGACACTGTGGTGGACGTCGCCAGGCTCGTGGTCGAAGACGACGAAGAGAACGGGGAGGATGAGGTAGGGGCGGACGCCGAAGAGGCCAGCGTCGTGGAGGGTGGAGACGCGGATTGAGTCAGGTCGTGCAGGGCGAGGGGTTGGTCGGGCTGACCGAGATCGAATCGGCGGCGCGCCGACTGACGGGCATCGCGATCCCCACCCCGCTGATCTACGCCGATAGCGTATCCGAAAAGGTCGACGCCCAGGTCCGCATCAAGTACGAGAATCTACAGCGTGCCGGCTCGTTCAAGATTCGAGGCGCCCACAACTTCGTCTCGCAACTCTCGGACGATCAGGCCGCACCAGGGCTAATCACGTACTCGTCGGGCAACCAGGCACAGGCGGTTGCGTTGGCCGGCCGTATCAGGGGCGTGCGCGTCGTCGTCGTCATGCCCACGACCGCGCCGAAGGTGAAGCGCGACGGCGCCGAGCGACTCGGGGCAGAGCTCGTGTTCGAAGGCACGACCTCCCTGGAACGAAAAGAGCGTGCCGAGCGAATCGCGGAGAGGGACGGGTTGACCATCGTCCCCCCGTCCGACCACCGCCACATCATCGCGGGCCAGGGGACGGTCGGCCTCGAGATTGCTCGCGCGTGGCCGGACCTCGACATGGTGCTCGTTCCCGTCGGGGCGGGAGGCCTCGCAAGCGGCGTCGCCGCGGCCGTTAAGCGACTGCAGCCGAAGGCCAAGATCATCGGCGTCGAGCCCGAAGGCGCCGCATCGATGCGGCTGGCGCTCGACAACGGTTCGCCGACGGTCCTTCCGGAGATCGACACGATCGCGGACGGACTAGCTCCGATCATCGTCGGCCAACTCACCTTTGAGCACGCACGCGATCTCATGGATGACGTTGTGACGGTGAGCGACGAGGGCATCAGGCGGGCCACCGCGCTGCTGATCAGTCGACAGAAGGTGGTCGTCGAATACAGCGGGGCGACAGCGGTGGCCGGGTTGCTCGCCGGGAAGATCGACGCCGAGGGCAAGCGCATTGCGGTGGTCGTGAGCGGGGGCAACATGGATCCCACGCTTCTCGCCGAGGTGATCTGACGGGCCGCCGTCGGGAGCCTCCATGCGTCGCTTGATCCTCTTCGACATCGATGGCACGCTCGTGCGTGGCGGGCCGGCCAAGGACGCCTTCGAGACCGCGATGATCGCGACCTACGGCACCGTGGGCGACGTCGGTGCCGTCAGCTTCGGCGGGAAGACCGATCCGCAGATTGCCCGCGAGCTACTGACGTCCGTCGGCTTCGATCGGCAGTCGATCGAGGCGGGCTTCCCGGAGCTTTGGGTACGCTACGTGGGACGCCTCGAGGAGCTCCTCGAGGACCGACCCATGAAAGTTCTGCCGGGCGTCGAAGAGTTGCTCGATGCCCTGGCAGAATTGGAGGACGTCGGCATCGGACTCCTGACCGGCAACATCCTTCGCGGCGCCGAGCTGAAGCTGCGTTCGGCGGGACTCTGGGAGTGGTTCGCCGTCGGTAGTTTCGGGTCGGACCGTGAGGAGCGCGACGAGCTGCCGTCGGTGGCACTCGAGCGGGCTCGGCTGCATTGGAGCGTCCGCATCGAGCCAGCCGAAGCGATCGTCGTGGGCGACACTCCTCGCGACGTCGGGTGCGGCCGGGCGGGAGGGACGCGCACCGTCGCAGTCGCCACCGGCACCTTTCCGGCGGCCGCGCTGGTCGAGGCCGGCGCGGACCATGTTCTGCCGGATCTTTCCTCCACCCGGGACGTGGTAGCGCTCCTTACGGCCTGAGGTGCTTGATCGGCCCCGCCAGGGCCGGCATCTTCCAGGCTTGGCCAGTATGTCCCAACGGGAGTAGAACGTGTCCAGAAGCGAGCGACGGAGGGAGGCCCAAGGGAAGGGCGGCTCCGACATGACCAAGTGGTATCTGATCCTCGGCGCGGTGGCGGTCATCGGTGTTGGGGTTGTCGGCTACTCGGTTGGATCGGGCCGTGGCAGCGCGGTGTCCGCGCCCGTTGTGATCGAGGGACTCGATGGGGACATGGAGCGCCTCGCGGAGCTCGCTCAGGGCGTGACCAAAGGCGACGAGAACGCGCCCGTCACGATCATCGAGTTCGGAGACTACCAGTGCCCCGGCTGCATGATGTTCGCGCAGCAGGTGAAGCCTCAGGTTGAGCTCCTCTTGGTGGAATCCGGCCAGGCCCAGTTCGTCTTCTACGACTTCCCGATCACCAGTGCCCACCCCAACGCCTTCCTGGCAGCCCGCGCGGCCAGGTGTGCCGACGATCAGGGTCGCTTTTGGGAGTACCACGACAACCTCTTCCGCACGCAGCCCCGGTGGTCCACGCTCGCCAACCCAGTGGGGCTGTTCGAGGAGTACGCCCGTAGCCTCGACCTCGATGACGGTGAGTTCTCGGCATGCCTGAACAGCGACCGGCACGCGGAGCTGGTGACCGCGAACATGCAACTCGGGGAAGTGTTGGGCGTACCGTCGACGCCGACCGTCCTCATCGAGCATGGCGGCTCCGCACGCCAGGTCGAGCCGAGCTTCCCGGCGATTCAGGCGTACGTCAACGAGCTACTCGCGCCAGAGTCGGAGTAGGGAAGGCGTAGCTCCCCATGGCCAAGGCGACCGTGAAGGTCCGCCTCCTCCTCTCGGAGGGCGGAGCCTTCCACACCGAGGAAGTCGAGATTCCCGCCGCGTCTGTCGCGGCGTACGAGAGGTTGATCGACTGCCTGCGCGAAGACGCATCAGTGCTGAAGTCCCTCCACGTCGACGTGGACCGGTTGTCGGCGGCCTACGTCGTGCCGAAGGGTGGCTGAGCCGCTTAGGCGGTAGCCTCGAGGGCGCGTTCGAGCGTCCACTCACGCACGACAGATGGTGGCCACGTTCCGGCGCGCGCCAGCGCGAGGAGTCGGTCCGCCTCCTCACGGGCGCGATTCGCGATGCCCGGCTCGATGGCCCCCTTCTCCAAGGCCTCCTCCAGCTCGTCCTCATCCAGGAGCTCGACCTCGCCGCCCGTCGGCCACCACAGGTCGAGGAAGAGGTCCGATGTGTGCCATACGTCGCCGTCGATCTGCGGGGGCGTAAGGATGTTGGCGTAAAGCCCGGTGGGCGTACCGTCCGCGCGATGGAAGAGGCCGATGTCGTGCCATTCACCCGGGAAGGTGAACCACAGGGCCAAAGAGTCGTTCTCCAGCATGACGCGGCCGCCCGCGGACATGGGCTCCGGTAGCTCGAGCCGGTTGGACAGGGTGACGATCACGTCGTCGCGCGTTTGCACGACTCGCTGATCGAAGATGCGGTCGTTGTCGGGGAGCCGCCGGTAGTGGATGCGGACGTACCCGCCGTCGCTCACGCGCCGGCGTCGCCGGACACGGGCTCGACGAAGATGTCCATGATGCCGCCACACACGGCCGGGCTCCAGGAGAGGAAGTCGTCCGTTAGGTCGACCCGGACACGTTCGGGCACGCCGGTTTTCAGTACGCGTTGCGCGACCTCGATGACTTCGCCCTCGCCACAGCCGCCCCCCACCGTCCCAACGAGACCGGTATCCGGGTCAACGAGCATGCGCGCACCGACCTTCCTGGGCGTCGAGCCCCTGGTGGCCACGATCGTCGCGAGAACGCAGCGACGGCCGGCCTCACGGGCTGCAATCAAAGCCTCACTCATCGTGCGATCGTCTTCTCGTGTCACGGCAGTTGCCCCCCGGTCTCCTGAAAGAAGCGCTCGGCCACTCGCTCCACGTCCTTGAGCGGTACCCCTGTTCCTCCCCGCCGAAGCATGACCAACTCGGCCGCCACGGACACTGCTATCTCTTCCGGCGTCTCCGACCCGATGTCGAGTCCGACCGGGGCGTGGATCCGGTCGATAAGGGCCCGATCGATGCCCTCGTCGATGAGCTGGACGTATGTGGCCCGTACCCGCCGACGGCTCCCGATCATACCGATGTAGGCCGGCGGTGGATCCGTCCTTAGCGCGCGCACCAGGCATTCGTAGTCATACTTGTGTCCGCGCGTCACCAGCAGGATGTGCGAGCGTCCGCTGAGGGGCACTTCTGCGAACGGGTCCGAAAAATCGGCCCGGATCAGGCGGTCCGCATCGGGGAAGCGTTCGCGGGTCGCGAAGTCCGGACGGTCGTCGATGACGACGACACGGAAGCCGAGGAGCGCGCCTACATGGGCCATCGGTTGGGCGACGTGGCCGGCACCGACCACGATCAGCTCGTGGACCGGACGGCGTACCTCCAGGTACAGCTCTACGCTTTGCCCTTCCGACTCGAGCTCGCGTAGCCCGTCTTGAGCGCGCGGGTCGCCGATGGCCTCCTGCATGAGCTCGGTGGCGGCGGCAGAAAGCGCGGTTGAGCCCAGGTCGCCGTGAATCGCCGGCGACGATGTAGCCGACGTGATGGCGATCGCCTGTCGTCGTCCGGCGAGGCCAGCGACGGAGCCGCCGACCACGACGGCCGCGGCCGCGCTACCACCGGCCTCGGTGGTAGTGACGAGCAGCTTCGCGACGTCCACGGCGCTGAGCGTCACTCCTGACTCCCGGCCGGGGCCTGTACGGCCTCGAGGATCGCCTCGTATGCGCCTGGAGTGTCCACGTCGATGATTACACCCCGATCCTCAACCTCGACGAGGAGCGCGTCCCCAAGGTGGCGGTGAACCACCGTCTTCGCGCCACCCACCAGGGCCGGGTCCACGAGTTCGGCGAACATGGCCTGGCCGAAGATGGCCGGGTGACCGCGCTTGCCTCGGTATAGCGGAATCGTGAGCGGCGAGCGGGAGGCGCGGGCCGCTTCGAGGAGGAGGCCCACGGTCTCGGCCTGCACCATCGGGTGATCGACGGGCAGGTACGCCACGCCATCGGCGGAGCCGTCGAGCGCGGCGAGGGCGACACGAAGTGACGTGATGGGCCCGTCGCCGGGCTCGGGGTTCAAGAGCACGACCGCACCGGCTGCTGCACCCTCTGCAGCGAGCGCTTCCTCGCCTTCTGCGACCACGACCACGACCGGTTCGCAGCCACCGTGGATCAGGGCGTTCACGGTCCGGCGAATGAAGCTTCGGCCTTCGAGCTCCAGGAGCCCCTTGGCGGTTCCCATGCGGGACGACAAGCCGGAACTCGGCACGACACCGGCGCAGGCGGTCAACGCCATGGGAACGCCTCGTAGAACGTGCGGTCGTCGTTGGCCAGGGAGGCGACGAGCGGGGCTGGTTCGAAACGATCGCCCAGCTTGTCGTGGAGCTCCCTGGTGCCCTCCAGCAATGAACGGGGGTGTAGGGTGTCCGCGAATCGGAGCAGGCCGCCCCTGAACGGCGGGAAGCCGGTGCCCATGATCATGGCCAGATCGACGTCTGCTGCGGTCGCGACGATGCCCTCGTCGAGCAAGCGAGCCGCCTCGTTGACCATCGGGAAGAGCAGGCGGGTCCGGATCTCCGTCTCGTCCAATTCGCGCAACGGGGGCACGACCGAGCCGAGCAATTCGTAGATGGACTCATCGACGCCCTTCTCGCGGCCCTTCTCGTACCGGTAGAAGCCCGCTCCGCCCTTTCGGCCGAGGCGATCGGTGTTGCCCAGCGCTTTGAGCGCAGGGGAAGGGCTCATGCGGTCTCCCAGAGCCTCATGAAGGGCCGCTCCGGCGTGTCCCGACACATCGATGCCGATCTCGTCGATGAGCCGAAGTGGGCCCATCGGCATCCCGAACGCTTTGGCGACCCGGTCGATCTGCTCGACGGCCGCGCCGTCTCCCAACAGAAAGCCGGCCTCGTTCAGATAGGGTCCGAGGATTCGATTCACCAGGAAGCCGGGTCCGTCGCGCACTACGACTGGGACCTTGCCGAGCGCCAGGGCGAATGCGTACACCGTGGCGACCGCCTGATCCGTGGTCGCCGCTCCTCGGACCACCTCGACCAGGGGCATCCGGTCGACCGGATTGAAGAAGTGCATACCGCAGAAGCGCTCGGGGCGTTCGAGCGCTTCTGCCATACCATCGACAGACAACGAAGACGTGTTCGTGGCCAAGACGCAGGTCGCGGCTACGTGTTGCTCTGTCTCCCGTAAGACCTGCTGTTTGACCGCCATTCGCTCGACGACCGCTTCTACAACCAGGTCCGCCGGGCGGAGGCCATGGTAGTCCAAGCCGCCCGCAATCAGCTCCATGTGCTGCGCGGCCTCACGGCGCGTCATGCGTCCCCGTCCTGCCGCTCGGTCGAAGAGGGACCGCGCGTGCTGGAGCCCGCTCGTCACGGCTTCGTGACGGATATCCTTCATGTAGACGCGCACGTCGTTCTGCGCGGCGAGCTGAGCGATTCCTCCGCCCATGACTCCTGCACCCAGGACACCCAATTCGCGGACCTCCCCGGGGCGCGCCGCGGGGTCCATGGTTCCGGTGCCTTTTCGTGCGGCTTCTCGCAGGTGATAGACGTGGAGAAGGTTCTTGCAGACCGGTGAGACGATCAGCTCCGCCGCCGCCCGGGCCTCGGCGGCCAGGCTCTCATCGGGGGGACCCGCCAAGTGGTCTTCCAGGATCTGTAGGATGCGGAGCGGTGCTGGATAGTGGCCCCCGGTCGTCTCGAGCACCTTCTTGCGGGCGATGGTGAGAATGGCTCTACGGGCGGGCCACGACCGCTCGGCCGCGCGCGCGATGTGCTTCAGGCGTCCCGCCTGTTCGGGCTGGCGGGCGACGAGGTCGCGCACGAAGGTCTCGACCTTCGACCCGAACAGCTCTGCAGGAAGTAGCTCGGTCGCGAGTCCGATCTTCTTGGCTTTGCGGGCGCGCGTCTTTCGGCCTGTAAGTAGCATATCCAGCGAGGCCTGCAGCCCCACGAGCCTAGGCAAGCGGGTCGTGCCGCCCCACGCCGGAAGCAGCCCCAGCATGACCTCGGGGAACTGGAGGGTCGTCTTCGCTCCGTCCGAGAGGACCCGGTAGTCACAGGCCAGGGCGAGTTCCACGCCGCCCCCTACGCACGCGCCGTGCACCGCCGCGACAGTTGTGACCGGGAGCGACTCGAGGTCGTTGAAAATCGCCTGGCCCAGACGGATCTTCGCTTCTGCCTCGCCTGGGTCTTCGAGCTCGGCGATGGCGTCGATGTCCGCCCCCGTGACGAACGAGTCGGGTTTTCCGCTGCGGATGACGAGCGCGTCGATCTTTCCCTCGCGGGCTGCGGCTCGCGCGTCATCGAATGCGTCACCGAGGCCCCGCATGACCGCCTCGGTGAGAACGTTCACGGGACGGTCCGGATCGTCTAGGGTGATCCACCCGGTCCCGCGCTCGTCGAAGTGGAACGAGGGATTGGAAGTCTGGGGGTCGGTGTGGGTCACGGAATCAGATCACGAGGGAGGCGTTGGGGATGCCTCACAATACGGGTCCGGGGCTCGAAAGGAAGCCGCCCGGGCGCATTTGCACCCGGGCGGCTCACATAGCCGGCGGCGGCCGGAGGTCGCTGCCGTACGTTCACGGCGGGCCCGCTAGAGCCTCAAGCGCTCCTCGGCGTTCTCCCGAGTCAGGCGCACCTGGAGCGGCTCGCCGCCCTCTACGTTGATCGGCACGTTCCAGTAGAGCTCCGAGTAGGTGAGCTCGTAGCGGGCGTTCACCCAGTACTGGCCAGGGCGTACCTGGAGGTTCTGCCTGGCTACGCCAGAGGCGTCGGTGGTGTCTACTGCGAGGTCGAGGCCGCTCTCCGCCTGCTTCGCGCGAAAGACGTCACCGATGTCAGCATACGCGTCGTCGGCCCAGTTGTCCTGGAGGATGCGGATCGAATCGCTGGAGCGGATCGTCCCCTGCTGTAGGCTGTCGAACCGGGTGAAGGCCTGCTCTACCTGCCGCTCGACGGCTGCATACTCGGAGTCGAACTCGTTGTACTCGCGGAACAGCACGATATAGCGCGAATCTGTGCGGGGAAGTCCCTCGAGCGTCGCCGTGATCTGCTGCAGAGTGTCACGCAGGATGCCCCAACGACGTTGTGCCGCATCCCACTCGGATTGGGCGGCCTGGACCTCGGTGCGCGCGGCCAGGAGCGCCTCCGGCACCGGCGGCTCTGGGGTAGAGTAGGCACCTGTCAGCGAGTCGAAGACCGCGTCGCGATCGTACGGAACCAGCCGCACCTCGATGTCGGACAGTGCTTGTGTAATGGTGCCGTTGCCCGAGGGGTCATCGACATCGATCTCCATCATCACGATGACTTGGGCCGGGCCGCAGGCCCCTGCGCCGAGCAGGAGGGCCAATACGTAGGGAAGCGTCCTTCTCATAATCGATGAACTCCGTCCTTCGTCACTCCAGGGAAGCGAATGGCCCGAAGGTAGTTCAGGGAAAATCGCGTATCAACCTCGCGGGCCTTCGGGAGGCAAATCGCGGAGACCTCGTCAGTTCGTGATGGTCTCGGGCAGGATGTAGGTCGTGGGGTCCTCGGGGACGCCATCGACCCGCACTTCATAGTGCAGGTGGGACGATGTGGAGATGCCCGTACTGCCGACCCGCGCGATCAACTCACCCCTGAGGACCTCCTGTCCGGGCTGCGCGATCAGCTTCGACGCATGCCCGTACAAGGTTGAGAAGCCGTACCCGTGGTCGATCTCGACCGCCAAGCCGTAGCCGACGATCCATCCCGCCCTGATCACGCGGCCCTTCGCAGCGGCGAAGATCGGCGTATTGGTGGGCGCCGAGATGTCGACGCCCTCATGCGGGAGGAGCCGGTTGTGTATCGGATGCATCCGCGCCTGCGAGAACCGGCTGCTCAGCCATCCGGCGGTCGGTAGGATCGAAGGTGTGGACTCGAGCAGGCCGCGATGCGCGAGCACCGAGTCGGTGGCCTCCTCAAGGCTTTCGGAAAGGAGGCGAGCTCGCCGCTCGAGTGCGCTCAGGTCGTATGCTGCGGCGAATGTCGTCTTGGCCGTCGACGAATCGACCATCCAGAGCGAGGATGCCTGTGGAGACCCGAGTCCCGGTCCGCCGACGCCGGCTTGGAGCACTTCGGGGTCGATGACCTCTAGGCCGGCGATGCTGCGGAAGTTGGCGTCGTTTGCGGCGACTTGGTCGAGCGCGCTCTCGAGGTTCTGCATCCGCCCGTCGAAGCGAGCGAGTTCTGCTTCGAGCGCCTGGTTCTGGGCCTTGAGCTGTCGCGCTTGGACCCTGGCGAAGCCCTCGATACCCGAAGACAGCACGATGCCGAACACGGTGACGGCGACCAGTGATCCCACCACGAGCGCGGCGCGGAGGCGCCGCGAAGAGACGGAGTATTGCTTGACCGGACTGTCTTCGCCGCGCACGACGAGGAAGGTCCAACTGTCTCCGGCCATGTGGTTCCCGCCTGGTTCCTGTGGACGTTGAGGTGCTTCGGCTAAGTAAAGGGCGCCAGGGGGGGAACTGAACCCTGATTGATCGGTTCAGCAAGAGAAAGCTACGGACTTCGAGAACACCGAGTCAAGAAACTTAACCCGGGGCTACTTGGCCCACGCGGGCTCGACCCGGGGAAAGAGCGGGGGGGCCTTGGTGACCCGGCGCCCCGGAGGAACGCTCATCGCGTCGGCCTCCTCCAGCGTTGGGACGCTCGAGAGCCCGATGCGGCTCGCGAGCTCTGCCATCTTGGCAGGCGCAACCGGTTCGAAGAGGGCACACAAGACCGTGAGCGTCCGCACGAGTGTGGCCAGCGTTCGGTCCAGGTCGTCGGGCGCCTCCTTGGCCTGAGTCCAGGGCTGCGTCGCTTCGACGTACCCGTTGGCCGTCCGAGCGAGGTCCATCGCCGCCCCGAGCGCGTCGTGAACCTTGAACGCGGCCATTCCGTCTCTGGCCCCGTCCATCGCGGCTGCGATGGCTTCGTCGAGCCCGGTTGCCTCGGCGTCGGGCACGACGCCATCCCGATACTTGTCGATCATGGAGATGACCCGGCTCGCCAAGTTGCCCAGTACGTTCGCCAGCTCGTCATAGCGGGCGAGGAACCGCTCGGGGGTGTACGAGGCGTCTCCTCCGGTGGGCATCTCTCGGAGCAGGTACCACCGGACGGCGTCGATCCCGAATTCCTGGCCGAGTGCCAACGGGTCGATCACGTTGCCCAGCGACTTCGACATCTTCGTATCGCCGACGACCCACCATCCATGCGACAGGATCTGCCTCGGCAGTGGCAGTCCGACGCCCATCAGGAGCGTCGGCCAATACACGGCATGGTTGGTGAGGATGTCCTTGCCCATCACGTGGAGGTCGGCCGGCCACCACGAGCCCCCGAGGTCATCGAAGCCCTGCTCACCGGATGCGCGGGTCGGGTCGATGGCACCAGACGCCGTGACGTAGTTGACGAGCGCATCCACCCAGACGTAGGCGACGTGGTCCTCGTCGAACGGTAGCGTCACACCCCACGTCAAACGGCTCTTGGGCCGCGAGATGGAAAGGTCCCCGAGCGGCTGCCGTAGGAATCCCAAGATCTCGTTACGACGGACGTCGGGGACGATCCAGTCCGGCCGCTCTTCGATGTGTCGGATGAGGGCTTCCTGGTACTCACTCATGCGGAAGAAGTAGTTCTTCTCCTCCACGTGCGTTACGGGCTTTCCGCAGATCTGGCACTTCTTGTCCTCGCCCACGTCCTTCTCGGTCCAGTAGCGCTCGTCCGACACGCAGTACCAGCCCGAGTACACGCCCTCGTAGATCTGCCCTCTGTCCCAGAGGCGCGTCAGGAAGGCCTGAACCACGGCGATGTGCTCGGCTTCGGTCGTCCGTATGAAGCGGTCGTGCGAAATCTCGAGGGTCGCCCAGGCAGTACGGAACCGTTCTGCCATCAGATCGCAGAGTTCGATGGGGGCCAATCCCCGAGCATCCGACTCGTCCTGCATCTTCTGGCCGTGCTCGTCGGTGCCGGTGAGGAAGAACACGTCGGCGCCGTTCTGGCGGTCGAAGCGCGCGAGGACGTCGGCCAGGATCGTCGTATAGGCGTGCCCGATGTGGGGCTCACCCGACGCGTAGTAGATCGGCGTCGTGATGTACCGGCGGGGCCGTTCGCTCAATTCGCTTCCTTTGCGCCTGGGTCGTCCCGGGACGCGCGCGGCTGACCGACCTCGGACTTCAGTTCGTCCAACGGCACGGTGCGCAGCTCCCCGTCCGATGAGCGTAGCGATACGGTGTCGCTCCAGATGTCGACACTCAGCACCCGCTCCTCGCCGCGTGCCGTGCGCACCGTTCGACCCTCGCGCGGAAAGCGACGCCGGGCTTCGATGTAGGTCTTGTGCTCGTACATGAGGCAGCACATCAGGCGCCCACAGCAGCCGCTGATTTGCGCCGGGTTGAGCGACAGGCGCTGGTCCTTCGCGAGCTGCAGGGACACGGGCTTTAGCTCGGGCAGCCAGGTAGAGCAACACAGTTCGCGGCCGCATCGCCCCACGCCACCCAAGAGCGCGGCCTCGTCCCGCACACCGATCTGCTTCAACTCAATGCGGGTCCTGAACGTACGCGCGAGGTCGCGGACGAGCTGACGGAAGTCGACGCGCTTATCCGCAGTGAAGTAGATGATCAGCTTGTTCCGGTCGTACTGCCACTCGGCTTCCGTGACTTTCATCTTGAGGTTGTGCTCGGCCACGAGCTCACGGGTCTTCAGTCGTACGCGGTGCTCGTCATCGCGAAGTCCTTCGCTGCGCGATACCTCGTCAGCACGGGCGACCCGCAAGACCCGGTGCTCGGGAGTCGGGGTCTCGCAGCCTCCACTGGAAGAGCACTTCCGCTCCGCGATCGTGCCGACTGCGGAAACCTCGCCGAGATCTTCGCCGCGATCGGCCTCCACGATGACGTGGCTGCCGGGGCGCAGGTCCATTTCCGCGTAGGTGAAGTAGCCCTTGCGTGTACCCTTGAAGCACACCTCGGCGAAGCCGACCATGGCCTGTTCGCCTACGCCTCTCGCCAGGCGCCGATCGACTCGTACTTGTTCCACCGAGCCTCGAGGAGCTTCTTGACCGAGAGTTTTCCCAACTCCCTGAGCGTATCGTCCAGGACACCCTCGAGCGCTGATGCCGCTCCATCCCAATCCGAGTGGGCGCCGCCTGGCGGCTCGGGCACGATGGCGTCACACACCCCCTGTTCGACCAGATCCTCTGCGGTCAGGCGTAGCGCGGCCGCCGCAGCTTCACGGTGGTCGGCCGAACGCCACAGAATCGCTGCACAGCCCTCGGGTGAAATGACGGAGTAGATCGAGTGCTCCATCATGAGGATGCGGTCGGTTACACCGATACCCAGCGCTCCGCCGGACATCCCTTCGCCGATCACCACGGAGACGATGGGGACCTTGAGGCGTGCCATCTCACGCAGGTTGAACGCGATCGCTTCGCCGATACCACGTTCTTCGGAACCAATGCCCGGGTAGGCCCCGATGGTATCGATGAACGTTACGACGGGGCGACCGAACTTCTCGGCCTGCTGCATGAGGCGGAGGGCTTTTCGATACCCCTCCGGATGGGCCATCCCGAAGTTGCGCCTCAGGTTCTCCTTCATGTCGCGGCCCTTTTGATGGCCTACGACCATGATGGACTGCCCCCTCAGACGCGCCCAGCCCCCGACCATCGCGCCGTCGTCTCGAAAGCCGCGGTCGCCGTGCAGCTCGATCCAGTCCGTGAAGATCCGCTCAACGTAGTCGAGCGTGTAGGGGCGTTGCGGGTGTCGGGCGACCTGG
>Ga0224512_10003387_pt1 | contig 14084 bp, 23 predicted proteins | sample SF_May12_sed_USG_4_FD_169103 | JGI IMG/M metagenome (GOLD analysis project Ga0224512, IMG submission 169103) | Sediment microbial communities from San Francisco Bay, California, United States - SF_May12_sed_USGS_13 | ecosystem: Environmental > Aquatic > Marine > Sediment | place: USA...
ACCTCCCCGCCGGTGTGGAAGTCGAGATCAAGACGTGAAAGCAATTCTGGGCGAGAAGCTCGGCATGACTCAGATCTTCGACGACGACTCGCAGGCGATCCCGGTGACGGTGATCAAGGCCGGTCCGGTCAAGGTCACCCAAATCAAGCGGGTGGGCTCTGACGGGTACGACGCCATCCAGATTGCTTTCAAGGAACTTGCCCAGGTCAACGGGCCCCAGGCCGGTCACTTCGCCAAGGCCAACGTCACACCTTCCAAGCACCTCGTTGAGGTGCCGGTGGAGGAAATCGATACCTACAAGCTCGGTCAGGAAATCAACGTCGGCGATCTGTTCACGGCAGGCCAGAAGGCAGACGTCACGGGAGTTTCCCGCGGTAAAGGATTCGCCGGAGTCATGAAGCGCCACAACTTCAAAGGCCAGGGAGCCAGCCACGGAGCGCACAAGGTTCACCGCGCCCCCGGCGCCATCGGCGCCTGCGCCACCCCCGCCAGGGTTTTCAAGGGCAAGCGTATGCCCGGCCGCATGGGCAACGAGCGGACGACGGTCATGAACCTCGACGTGGTTCAGGTCGATGCCGAGCGCAACCTCCTCATGGTGCGCGGAGCCGTTCCGGGCCCCAAAGGTGCCCTGGTTCTGATTCGAGAGGCGGTCAAAGCCAATGGCTAAGCACACCGCAGATCTTTACACCGCAGACGGCACCCAGAAGGGCACCGTCGACCTCAACGAGGCCATCTTCGGCATTGAGCCCAACATGGCTGTGATGCATCAGGTGGTTACCGCCCAGCTGGCAGCAGCCCGGGCCGGCACTCACTCCACCAAGACTCGCTCAGAGGTTCGCGGCGGCGGCCGAAAGCCGTGGCGGCAGAAGGGCCTCGGACGAGCTAGGCACGGTTCGATCCGGTCCCCGCAATGGGCCGGGGGCGGCGTCGCTCATGGGCCCAAGCCGCGCGACTACTCGCAACGTACTCCCAAGAAGATGCGTCGCCTCGCACTACGCAGCGCTCTGTCAGACCGCGCCTCGACCGGCAACATCAAGGTTGTCGAGTCGTTCGACATCTGGGAGAAGCCAAAGACCAAGAACGCGATTGCGCTGCTCGAAGCCATGGAAATCACCGGCAAGGTGCTGCTGATAGCCGAGGATCATGAGCGGGTAGCCATCAAGTCGTTCCGCAATCTCGGCAGCGTCATCGCTTCGAATCTCGGTCAGGCCAACACCTATGACGTGCTGTGGGCCGAAACGGTCATCATGAGCCAGGGCACCCTCGCTTTGGGTCAGTCAGTGCCTCGCGGTACCGAGGAGCACGCCGCACAGGTCAAGGGTGGCGCCGGCGCCGCTGATGACTCGGTTGATTCGGTCGACTCTCCAGATTCGCCGGACTCTCCAGATTCGCCAGACTCTCCAGATTCGCCAGACTCTCCAGATTCGCCCGAGTCCGTGGATTCGGTCGAGTCGGTTGAAAGTCCTGAAGCTGTCGGAGACGAGTCATGAAGACCAAGAACCCCCGCGACATCATTCTCGAGCCGGTCGTTTCGGAGAAGTCCTACGACCTGATCCAGGACCTCAACACTTACACCTTTGTGGTTGACAAACGTTCCAACAAGACGGAGATCAAGCAGGCAGTGGCCGAGATCTTCGACGTTCGGGTTGTCTCTGTGAACACGATCAACCGCAAGGGCAAAAAGAAGCGCACCGGCTACAAGTACGGGCGCCGCAAAGACACCAAACGAGCGCTTGTCACGCTCGCTGTTGGCGACTCCATAGACATTTTCGAGGTTTGACATGGCAGTAAAGAAGCTCAAGCCAACCTCCCCGGGGCGCCGTTTTCAGACCGTGTCCGACTTCGAGACGGTTACGAAATCGACGCCCGAAAAGAGCCTGCTGGCCAAGAAGAAGCGTTCCTCGGGTCGCAATACCTACGGCCGCATCACATCGCGCCACCGCGGCGGCGGCCACAAGCAGCGTTACCGCATCATCGATTTCCGCAGGAACAAGGACTCGGTGCCGGCCAAGGTCGCCGCGGTCGAATACGATCCAAACCGCAACGCCCGTATCGCTCTGCTGCACTACGTGGACGGCGAGAAGCGCTACATCCTGGCCCCGCTCAACGTCAAGCCCGGAGACATGCTGATGAGCGGTCCCGGCGCCGAAATACGGCCTGGGAATGCACTGCCCCTGCGCAACATTCCGACCGGCACAGTGGTGCACGCGGTCGAACTGCGCCCGGGAGGCGGAGCGAAGATGGGGCGTGCCGCCGGCACCTCGGTTCAATTGATGTCCAAAGAGAACAACCTTGCTCTGGTCCGGCTGCCCTCCGGTGAGATGCGCCGAGTGCCGCTCGACTGTCGGGCAACCGTTGGCCAAGTCGGCAATCCGGACGCCGAGCTGGTGAAGATCGGTAAGGCCGGTCGGAACCGCTGGAAAGGCAAGCGCCCACAGTCCCGTGGTGTCGCCATGAACCCCGTCGACCACCCGCTCGGCGGCGGCGAGGGCAAGAGTTCCGGGGGGCGCCATCCGGTCAGCCCATGGGGCAAGCCGGAAGGGCGCACCCGCCAGAAGAACAAGGCGAGCGACAAGTACATCGTCCGCCGCCGCACCAAGAAGGGCCGGAGGTAGAGCCACATGGCACGTTCACTCAAGAAGGGCCCCTTTGTCGACGAGCACCTGCTGGTGAAGGTCGAGCGGGCGGTCGCCAGCAACGACAAACGAGTAATCCGCACCTGGAGCCGCCGGTCCACGGTGATTCCCGAAATGGTCGGATTGACCCTTGCCGTCCACGACGGCCGCAAGCATGTGCCGGTTTACATCAGCGAATCGATGGTGGGGCACAAGCTCGGTGAGTTTGCCCCGACGCGCACGTTCCGAGGCCACGCCGGTGAGCGGTCTGCGAGGCGCGGATGAAGGCTCAGGCTAAGGCGAAATACATTCGGCAGTCGCCATTCAAAGTGCGGCGCGTGCTGGACCTGGTACGGGGACTCCCCGTGGTCGAGGCTCGCGACGTGCTCAAATTCACCAATCGCAAGGCTGCCGGCACCGTCCTGAAACTGCTCGACTCAGCCGTCGCCAACGCCGAGCACAACCAGGCCCTCGATGCCGAGGAACTGTGGGTGTATACGGCTTTTGCGGACGAAGGCCCCACGCTGAAGAGATTCCGGCCGAGGGCACGCGGCAGAGCAACAGCCATCCACAAGCGCACCAGCCACATCACAATTGTCGTCGCCGACGATGACGAGTACCAAGACGAGGAGAACTGATGGGCCAGAAAATCCACCCATACGGGCTCCGTCTCGGAATTGTCACCGACTGGAAGTCTCGCTGGTACTCAGAGAAGGACTACGCCTTCCAGGTCAATGAGGATTCCAGCATCCGGCGGTACCTCATGGGAGAGTTGAAGCGGGGCGCCATCTCCCGGATCGACATCGAGCGCATTGGCGACAAGAAAGTCCAGATCGACGTGCACACGGCCCGCCCCGGTGTCGTCATTGGTCGGTCCGGCTCCGAGGCCGACCGGCTGCGGCGGGGCCTCGAGAAGCTCACCTCTCGCATCGTGAAGTTCAATGTGATCGAAGTCCAGAATGCAGAAATGGACGCGACATTGCTTGCTCGCAGCGTCGCTGATCAGCTCGAAGGTCGCGTGTCCTTCCGACGTGCGATGAAGCGTGCCGTATCGACGGCTCTCAAAGCGGGTGCCGAAGGTGTTCGGGTCCAGGCTTCCGGTCGTCTGGGCGGTGCCGACATGGGCCGCCGCGAGTGGTACCTCGAAGGTCGGGTTCCCCTCCACACACTGCGAGCTGACATCGATTACGGATCGGCGACCGCCCGTACGATGGTCGGCGCTATCGGTGTGAAGGTGTGGGTTTACAAGGGAGATGTCCTCCCGTCGCTGGCCAGCTCACGCGAGAAGATCGCTGCCGAGGCCCGGCTTGCGGCCGGCGGTCCGTCCGAGCGGCGCAGGTCGGTCAAGTCCCGTGCCGAGGCTGCGGCCGGCGGTGGTGGGCCCCGTCTCATCGAAGCCGGTGGCGGTAAACGAATTGTCGAGGCCGGTGGCGGCAAACGTCGTGAAGGCGGCCGTCGCCTCATTGAAGCCGGCGGCGGCAAGAGGGTCGATGCCGCCGAGGCAATGGACGTGTTCTCTGAGGAAGTGAGCATTTCCAAGGAAGTCATTGAAGGCGATGCTGCAACAACAGCCGCGGCGTCTGCCACGGCGATGGACACGGCCGTTGTCCCGGAAGCCGAAGCGATCGAGGCCGCCGTGGAAACGGCGGCTACCGACACCGTTGCGGAAGCCGTCGCCGCTCCGGCTGAGCCGGCTCCGGAAGCGGCGGCCGAGGCTGACCCAGACGCTGTCGAAGAAGAGGCCACCGACGCCCCCGACCACGCCGCCGACACCGCCGTCGAGTCCGGTGACGAGGAGTCATAGATCATGTTGATGCCGAAGCGGACCAAGTACCGCAAGACTCATACCGGTCGGATGAAGGGTAAGGCCCAAAGAGGCAGCCGCGTCGCCTTTGGCGAGTTCGGGCTGCAGTCTCAAGAGCCCGGTTGGATCACGGCACGCCAGATCGAGTCTGCGCGTATCGCCATGACCCGAGCCATCAAGCGTGGCGGCAAGGTGTGGATCACGATCTTTCCGGACAAGCCGATCACCGAAAAGCCGGCCGAGACCCGGATGGGGTCGGGCAAAGGCAACCCGGAGTACTGGGTGGCTGTCGTCAAGCCCGGTCGTGTGATGTTTGAAATGTCCGGTGTTGACGAGGAATTGGCCCGCGAAGCCATGCGCCGCGCGAGCCACAAGCTGCCCGTCAAGACCAAATTTGTGATGAGGGATGAAGGATGAAGGCTGTCGAACTACGCAAGTTCTCATATCAGGAGCTTGGCGAGAAGCTGGGGGAGTCGAAGGAAGAACTCTTCAACCTTCGTTTCCAGCTGGCGACCAACCAGCTCGACAACACGACGCGGCTGCGCGACGTACGCCGCACCATCGCTCGGATCAATTCCGTGCGGCGTGAGCAAGAGCTGGCTGCGTACTACAGAGAACAAGGAGAGAGCTGATGCCTGACCGTGCAGCCCGCAAAGTGCGCGTCGGTGTCGTTGTCTCAGACGCCCGCGACAAGACCATCGCCGTAGAGGTGTCCGACGTAACTCGGCACCCGCGATACGGAAAGACGGTGCCGCGACGTAAAAAGTACCACGTGCACGACGAGGCTAACGATGCCCGCATGGGTGACACCGTGCGGATCACCGAGACTCGGCCGCTTTCGAAGTCGAAGCGCTGGCGTGTCGTCGAAATCGTTGAGAGGGCCAGATGATCCAGCAGGAATCCCGCCTTCGGGTGGCTGATAACTCCGGAGCTCGTGAGGTGCTGTGCATTCGCGTGCTCGGTGGCTCGGGGCGGCGCTACGCGTCGCTCGGAGATGTCATCGTGGCAACCGTAAAGGACGCCAACCCGGGTGGAGCAGTCAAGAAGGGCGAAGTCGTGAAGGCCGTTGTGGTTCGCACCCGCAAGGAAAACCGGCGTGTCGACGGCTCATACATCCGCTTCGACGACAACGCCTGCGTCTTGATCAACGATCAACAGCAGCCGCGGGGCACGCGCATCTTCGGCCCTGTCGGCCGCGAGCTGCGCGACAAGAAGTTCATGCGAATCGTCTCCCTGGCGCCGGAGGTCTTGTGATGAAGCTCAAGGTAGGCGACACGGTGCGCGTCATTGCAGGCAAGGACAAGGGAACCGAATCCAAGGTCGCCCGCGTGTTCAAGGACAAGAACCAGGTGATCGTCGAGGGCGTCGCCACCGCGAAGCGCCATCAGCGACCACAGGGTCAGACGATGCAGGGTGGCATCATCGACAAGGACATGCCGATCAACGCGAGCAACGTCATGATCGTGTGCCCGGACTGTGGGCCAACCAAGATCGGCGCCCGTTTCGACACGGACGGGCGCAAGTATCGGGTATGTCGCAAATGTGGAGGTGACATCTGATGGAACCACGTTTCAAGGCGATGTACGACAGTGAGATCCGAGACAGCCTCAAGTCTGAGCTCGAGCTCGGCAACGTCATGCAGGTGCCGCGCCTCAAGAAAATCGTCGTCAATGTCGGTGTCGGTGACGTGACACAGGACGCCAAGCTCATCGACGCTGCCATGGAAGATCTTCGGATCATCACGGGCCAACAGCCCCGGCTCAACAGGGCGCGCAAGTCGATTGCCAATTTCAAGCTGCGAGAAGGGATGCCGATCGGCGCTCATGTCACGCTGCGCGGCGTACGAATGTGGGAATTCTTCGATCGGCTGGTGACATTGGCGATTCCGCGGATTCGTGACTTTCGGGGTCTCAATCCGAAAGGCTTCGACGGCCGAGGCAACTACAGCTTCGGAGTGACCGAGCAGCTGATTTTTCCAGAGATCGATTATGACAAAGTGGTCAAGGTGCGGGGAATGGACATCACTTTTGTGACGTCCGCCGCCAACGACGAGCAGGGCAGGGCTCTGCTGGCAAAGTTCGGCTTCCCGTTCCGGCAACAGGCAGGTGTTTAGTGGCGAAGAAATCGAAAATCGCGAAGAACGCGCAGCGCAAGGTGCTCGTTGAGAGGTACGCCGAGAGGCGCGCCGAGCTTTTGAGTGTCATCAAGGATCCGGAAGCGAACTACGACGCCAAGCGTGAGGCGAACGCCAAGCTGTCCAAGCTGCCGCGCGATTCGAGTGCCACCCGCTATCGCAACCGCTGCGGTGTCACCGGTCGCCCCCGTGGGTACTTCCGCAAATTTGGAATGTCTCGACTTGCCTTGCGCGAACACGCCCACAACGGCGAGCTCCCTGGAGTAAGAAAGAGTTCCTGGTAATGAACACCGATCCAATCGCCGACATGTTGACGCGGATTCGCAATGCCAATCAGGCGTTGCATCCCGAAGCCATCATGCCCTCCTCGAAACTCAAGGAGCAGATCGCCAAGATTCTCTCCGAAGAGGGTTTTGTCGACGGCTATCAGGTTGAAGATGTCCGGGTGGGCAAGGCGCTGACCGTGCGCCTCCGGTATCAAAATGGCCGGACCCGTGTGCTCAAGGGTATCCGTCGGATTTCCAAGCCGGGCCATCGTGTGTACAGCGCAGCGCAGGAGCTGCCGCGGGTGGCCGGCGGCATCGGTGTCTCGATCGTGTCTACCTCTGAGGGCCTGCTCACCGACCGTGAGGCACGTCGCCGCAACGTCGGTGGCGAAGTTCTCTGTGAGGTTTGGTAGCTAATGAGTCGTGTAGGTAAAAACCCTATCGAGCTTCCCAGCGCCGTCGAGGTTGCCTTCAAAGGCAGCCACGTCTCGGTGAAAGGGCCTAAGGGCACTCTGGAGATCACGCTCGACGAGCGTATCTCGGTGAGTGTTGACGACGGCGTTGTGACACTGTCGCGAGTCGACGATGAGCGCGAGTCGCGTGCGCTCCACGGCCTCAGCCGGGCGCTGGTGGCCAACATGGTTGAAGGTGTCGACAAGGGCTTCAGCAAAGAGTTGCTGGCCGTCGGCGTCGGCTACCGAGCTGCTCTCAAGGGCTCTGATCTCGACTTGCAGCTTGGGTTCTCGCATCCCGTCAGTGTCAGCGCGCCGGATGGCGTCACATTCGAGGTCCCCGAACCGACGCGCATCATCATCAGTGGCATCGACAAGCAGCTCGTCGGCCAAGTCGCTGCCGACATCCGCAAGATTCGACCGCCCGAGCCATACAAGGGTAAAGGTCTCCGATATTCGGATGAGCAGGTCCGCCGCAAGGCAGGTAAGGCAGGTATCACCTAATGAGGGGTTCACGCACCGACGCACGGCGGCGCCGCCACTTCCGCGTGCGCAAGAAAGTCTTCGGAACCACGACGCGCCCCCGGCTCGCCGTCTACCGCAGCAACCGCTACATCTATGCGCAGGTCATCGACGACTCGACCGGACGTACGTTGGCGGCCGCCTCGTCTCGCGAGAAGACGGTTGGCGCCAAGTCGCTGACCGTCGAGACGGCTGCCAAGGTGGGCAAGCTGGTGGGCACTCGCGCCAAGGATGCCGGCATCGCCGGTGTGGTCTTTGACCGCGGCGGGTTCCCGTACCACGGCAGGGTGAAGGCATTGGCAGAGGCAGCCCGCGAAGAGGGCCTCGAGTTCTAGTTAGCCGGCTCGCGCCGCATCACGAGATCAACAGGAGAGCAGCACGGTGACAAACCGCAATAGGAGCGACAACAGAAAACGGGGCGATCGCAACGAGCCGCCCGAGTTCGACGAACGCGTCATTGCCGTTAACCGCGTGGCCAAGGTCGTCAAGGGCGGCCGCCGCTTCTCGTTCACCGCGTTGGTGGCTGTGGGCAACGGCAAAGGGAAGGTCGGCGTCGGGTACGGCAAGGCCAAGGAAGTTCCTGCGGCGATCCAGAAGGGCATGGAGATCGCTCGCAAGAACATGGACCACGTCCCGATGGCAGGAACGACGATCATCCATGAGATCATCGGCGAACAGGGCGCGTCGAAGGTCCTTCTCAAGCCGGCGGCTCCAGGCACCGGCGTCATTGCCGGAGGCGCGACGCGTCAGATTCTCGAGGCGGCCGGGATCAGGGACGTGCTGTCCAAGTCCCTCGGTTCCCCGACCCACATCAATGTGGCCAAAGCCACAATGAACGCCCTCATGGGCCAGATGCGTCCGGATGAGGTCGCCAAGTCTCGGGGCAAGAAGGCGGAAGACATCTTTCCGCCGGCGCTGCTCGCCGCATACCGCTCGACCGAGCTCATGCGGACCGAGGTCGGAAAGAAGTAGCTGATGGCAAAAACGTTGAAGATCACATTGGTGAAGAGCACCATCGGTGAGAAGCCAAAGACCCGGGCCACCGTAGAGAGCCTTGGACTGCGGAAGATCCGTCAGACCGTCGAGCGGCCGGACTCCCCAACGCTTCGCGGCATGGTCTTTCGCGCCAAACATCTGTTGGAAGTCGAAGAGAACTAATGAAACTGCATCATCTCAAACCGGCCGAAGGCTCCAAGACGCGCAAGATCCGCGTCGGGCGCGGCGAAGGCGGTCGCCGCGGCAAGACCGCCGGGCGCGGCACGAAGGGCCAGAAGGCCCGCAGCAAGGTCCGTCCTGGTTTTGAGGGCGGTCAGACGCCTTTGCAGCGCCGCCTTCCGAAGCTCAAGGGTTTCAAGAATCGCAACAAGCAGTATTACGCGCTGATCAACGTCGATAAGTTGGCGGCCTCATTCGACGCGGGCGATTCGGTAGATCCGGAGCTCTTACGTGCACGTGGGCTCGTCAAGAAGCGTGGCAACGTGAAGGTTCTGGGCGAGGGTGAGATCGACCGGGCGTTGACCGTTCGCGCTCACGCATTCAGCCTTGGCGCCGTCGAGAAGATCAAGGCCGCCGGTGGGTCTGTTGAGGTTGTTGAGTGATCGCGGACACCCGCCACGGTGCGCCCCTGCGCTCGTTACCCGATAGCGACCGCTACGCTTCAGGCCGTAGCGGCCGCAGACTGAGGGGTTGAACGCGCATGTTGTCCGTATTCCGCAACATGTTCCGGATCAAGGATCTTCGCAGGAAGATCCTCTTTACGCTGTTCATCTTCGCCATTTATCGGTTGGGGACTGCTGTCCCGGTCCCCGGCGTCGACCTCAACCGGGTTCAAGATTTTGCAAACAGCCAGACCCAGAGCGGGTTCGTCGGAATCCTCAACCTGTTCTCGGGCGGCGCGCTCGAGCAGATGTCTGTCTTCGCCCTGGGGATCATGCCGTACATCACGGCGTCGATCATCATGCAGCTGCTGGCGGTCGTCATCCCGCGGCTCCAGACGCTCCAGGATGAGGGCGAGGCGGGCCGTAAGGTCGTCACCCAGTGGACCCGCTACCTAACCGTTGGCCTGGCCCTGTTGCAGTCAACAGGATTCACATTCTTGTTCCACAGCGGCAACTTCACGGGCGGCATCGACCTCATTCCCAACTACACGACTCAGCGGGTGCTCATCATCGTGCTGACGATGACGGCGGGTACCGCCATGATCATGTGGCTGGGCGAGCTCATCACACAACGCGGGATCGGCAACGGCATGTCGCTGATCATCTTCGTCAGCATCGTCAGCCAGTTGCCGTCACAGCTCGGAATTCTGTGGGCCAACTCAGCTCCCTTCCAGTTCTGGGTCGTGGTTGGGGTGATGGTCGCGCTCACGGTCGGGATTATCTTCGTAGACCAGGGCCAGCGACGGATTCCGATTCAGTTCTCGAGGCGGGTCAGGGGCCGCAAGGTGCTCGGTGGCCAGTCGACTTACATCCCGCTGAAGGTCAACATGGCGGGCGTCATCCCGGTGATCTTCGCCACATCGATCATGTACTTCCCGGTGCTGGTCTCTTCGTCTCTCCCGTCCAGCGGCTGGGGCCAATCGATCCGCGACTTCATCGACACCAACCTGCTCACGACGGGGAGCAGCGGCCAATTCTCGCCGGGCCTCATCTACATATTGTTCCTTGGTGTGTTGGTCGTGTTCTTCACCTACTTCTACACCGCCATCCAGTTCGATCCCGAGCGCCAGGCTGAGACCATTCAGCGCCAAGGCGGGTTCATCCCGGGTATCCGTCCGGGTAGGGCTACGGTGCGCCACCTCGAGCATGTCTTGAGCAGGATCACTCTCCCGGGTTCGCTGTATCTGGCACTAGTGGCGGTGCTGCCATCACTGATTGGGTGGCTGTGGAACATCCCGGTCGGGCTCTCCGGCGTGTCGATTCTGATCGTCGCGGGAGTAGCTCTCGAGACTATGAAGCAGATCGAGAGCCAGCTGATGATGCGCAACTACGAGGGCTTCCTCAGCTAACAATGCCGAGTTTGGGCCGCTCCGTATCAGGTACTCTGACCGCCGAGCACTCAGCAGTTTGAGGAATCAACATGGGCAGACGCATTCTCTTTTTGGGGCCCCCAGGTGCCGGCAAGGGCACCCAGGCCGGCATGTTGGCACGTGCCCTCGGAGTGCCACACATCTCGACCGGCGCAATGCTGCGCGACAACGTCGTCTCCGGAACGGACCTCGGCAAAAGAGCGGAGGCGATCATGGCCGCCGGCGACTTGGTGCCAGATGACCTCGTCGTTGCGATGGTCGAAGACCGGCTCCGCCAGGAGGACGCGGCATGCGGCTTCCTTCTCGACGGTTTCCCGCGCAATGTGATCCAAGCCAAGGCGCTGGACGATGCCATTGGGGCCGGGACGCTGGAAATGGCGCTTCTCGTCGAAGCCGACGAGGACGAGCTCGTGATGAGGCTGCTGCGGCGGGCCTCCGAAGAGGGACGTGACGATGACAACGAGGACACCATCCGCAACCGGCAACAGGTGTATCGGGATGAAACCGAGCCCCTAGTCGGGTACTACCCGGACAACGGCGTTGCGGTCTGTGTAGTTGATGGAATGGGGACGGTCGATGAGGTGTTCAGTCGGATCATGAGGACTTTGGCCGAATGAAGACCGACGCCCGTATCGTCACCAAGAAGACTGCTGAAGACTTCGAGAAGATGGCGGTGGCCGGCGCCTGCGTCGCCGCAATTCATGCGGCTACCAGGGAGGCTGCCGTGCCGGGCACTTCGATGCAGGAGCTCGATGCGATTTCAGCTGAAGTTCTGCGGCTCCACGACTGCCGTTCGTCTTTTCTCGGCTACCACGGTTTCCCGGCAACGATATGTGCTTCTCCGAATGAAGTAATCGTTCACGGCATCCCCAACGGCTACCGCCTGCGCAACGGTGACGTGATTTCGATCGACGCCGGGGCGATCTACGAAGGCTGGCACGGCGACGCCGCTTTCACTGTGGCCGTCGGCGACGTCCCGGACGAGGTCACAAACCTGCTCGAAGTCACAGAACGTGCCCTATGGAACGGAATCGCCAAGGCGCAGCACGGGACCCGCCTCGGAGACGTCGGCTACGCCATCGAAGAGACGGCTAAGCCCCACGGTTATGGAGTTGTTCGTGACTACATCGGTCATGGCATCGGCCGCCAGATGCACGAGGCGCCCAATGTTCCCAACTACGGAGTGCCGGGCAAGGGCTTCAAGCTCAAGGCCGGCATGGCTATCGCTATCGAGCCGATGTTCAACATGGGAACCGATCAGTCCGTTGTGCTGGAAGACGGCTGGACGGTTGTTACCGAAGACGGCAAGCTGTCCGCTCATTTCGAGCATACGGTTGCCATCACCGCCGAGGGCCCGCTGGTGCTGACTCTTCAGGAGCCGAAGCTGGTCAGCGATCCCACCTAGCGGGGTGCCTCAGCTCAATGCGACAAGGCCTACTCGTCGTCCTTCGGCGGTGAATCCCAATCCCGGACCTCCTCACCGGCCTCCCGTGACAAGATATCGAGGGCAGCAGCAGCGCCTGCGCCGGCGGTGATGATCGCCTGACTGCGGGCCGGCCGCACGCTGCGACCGACGACATACACCTTGGGCACGGAGCTGAGGCCATGGCGGTCGACGGCGATGGCTCCATCCTCGTCAACATCGACCCCCAGTGCCGATGCCAACTCCGGGTTACGCCCTTCGTTCATGATGAGATGGTCGGCAATGGCCGTGTCGCCTCCAGCCAAGGTGACAACGAAGCGGCCGTCGGACTCGGCGACGGAAACAACTTGAGCGTCGGTGATGGTGCCGCCGACCGCCTCCACCTGGCCGCGGGCAATAGCTTGGAAGTCACTTCCCGAGGTGTCCGGGACTCCGAGGTAATTTCTGAGATGGGCGTAGTGCATAGCGGTCTGATCCTGGCCGAACACCTGGACGTCGTGACCGTTCTTGGCGAGGAATAGGGCGGCGCTGAGCCCGCCTGGACCGTCGCCGACGATGATTGTGTTGGTCATCGGGCTCCTCCTGATATTGGTTCGACAAGGTAGCGTGTCGCACTGGTCGGATCTCCGAACCGTGACGACAACCAGCCGGCCATGGTGGTCAACCCGACGAGCACGGGTGTCGATGATGCTGAAATGATCGAAGTGAATACAGCTGGGCGAACTCGCGACGTTCTCCGCCGCACGTTCGCAGTCGGAGCAGCGATCGTGTTGGTCATGAGCGCGTGCAGCAGCGAGCCGGAGCCAGCCGCCACCAGCACGACCAGGCCGCCGATCACAACCACGATCGCCCCAACAACTACGGGAGCTCCGGCAATCGCCTCAGCTCGAGACGTCGTTGAATCGATCGAAGCGCTTTTCGAAAGCTCGCGGATCGAGTTCTCGATCACCAGTTCGCTGAGCCTCGGTGCGAGCGGAGTCGAGACCAGCGCTGAGGGTACCCTCGACAACGATGAACGAGCCCTCGGCATCAAGGTCGAGGTGGGATCACAGACATCACCGGCGCTGCGGTCGACTCTTACCAGCATGGGGATCGCGGACACGCGGTTCATCTACAGCGATGATCAGGGAATCCTGATGCGTCTCGAGAACCAATGGATGCAACTCCCTGCAGACCAAGTCGGCCAGCTGGTCGACGAACTGCTTGGCTTCCCCATCCCGGCGGGCAGCTTCACCTTGCCATATGTGGGTCTCGTCTTCGACGCGATCATCGAGGATCCATCCCAGATCAGCGGGCTCCGGCCAATCTCACAGCAACGGACCATCGACGGCGAGTCTGTTGCGGGCTTCCGGTTCGATGTGCCCGGACCGGTGGCGGCACCGGCTCTGGTTGCCTCGAACATGGCAACGGTGGCGGCGTTGGCGCCGGTTGCCGACGAGCGGGTCGAGGTGAGCTGGTGGCTCGACTCGATCGGACGCGTCCGCGTGGTTGAAATCAACGGCGACGCCATTGCCGCCCAGGTCTATGGCGAGCTGGCGCGGGCATTTCCCGATAGCGGTGTCGAATCCATCAGCGATGCCATCGATGGCGCCTCTGTCTCCTTGAATGTTCCTGACGCAGATGGCGCCGGCCCGATCGAGTTTCCCAACCCTGCACAGGTGGAAGTGTTGGACCTGAGCCGCGGTCTGCAGCAACCCATCGTTGCTCCGGGAACCTGCGTGGCAAGCTACCAGGCTGCGCTGTTGCCTTCGAACGATTCGATCCTCGACTGTTCAGAGCCGCATCGGGGTGAGATATTCGCCGTGTTCGACATTCCCGACAGCGACACATATCCGGGAGA
>Ga0224512_10003388_pt1 | contig 14083 bp, 12 predicted proteins | sample SF_May12_sed_USG_4_FD_169103 | JGI IMG/M metagenome (GOLD analysis project Ga0224512, IMG submission 169103) | Sediment microbial communities from San Francisco Bay, California, United States - SF_May12_sed_USGS_13 | ecosystem: Environmental > Aquatic > Marine > Sediment | place: USA...
GCCGCGATCCGTTCAGGATCTCGGGCCGCTTGCGCTCCTCCGGCGTCATGGACAGCACAATCGCTTCCAGGCGCCGGATCCGCTTCGGATTCATCTCGACCCCGTGCACCATCTTCGACTTTACGCCCGGAATCATCTTCAACATGTCCTCGAGAGGACCCATCCTCTGGATCTGGCCGATCGCCCGAAGAAAATCCTCCAGATCGAACTGCCCGCCACCGAGCACCTTCTTCTCCAAGTGCCGCGTCGCTTCGGGGTCGATCGTCTGCTGGGCCTTTTCGACCAGCCCGACGATGTCACCCATCTGCAATATGCGACCGGCCATCCGTTCCGCGTCGAACGCGGTCAGGTCCTCGGTTCGCTCGCCGGTACCCACAAACTTCACAGGCACGCCCAACACGCCATGAATGGACAGCGCCGCGCCACCCCGGGTATCGCCATCCATCTTGGTCAGCACCACACCGGTGATGCCGATCGCGTCGTCAAACCCGCGCGCGATCCGAACCGCCTCCTGCCCCGTCATTCCGTCGGCGACGAACAGTATCTCGTCCGGTTTCGCCGCCTCCCTCAGATCCGCCAGCTCCCGAATGAGCGGCTCGTCGGCCTGCAGCCGACCGGCCGTGTCCAGCAGGACGTGGGTCATCCCGGTCCTGCGTGCGCGATCGATCGCACCGTTCGCAAAGCGAACCACGTCCTGTTCGTCCGGATCGTGCAGCACCGGCACACCGATGGACTCGGCCAGCGACGCCAACTGGTCTCCTGCCGCCGGCCGGTACGGGTCACAACCCACGAGAACGGGACGACGGCCTTCGCCGGCCAATCGCCGTGCCAGCTTTGCGGCTGTCGTCGTCTTCCCGGAACCCTGCAGCCCTACGAGCATGATTACGGTCGGCGGCACGGCCGACTCCGCGAGCTTCGCTGCGCCCTCACCGCCGAGTACGGCAACCAGCTCGTCGTGCACGATCTTGACGACCTGGTCTCCAGGCCGAATCGACTTCAACACCGACTCGCCGAGAGCCCTCTTCTCGACACGGCCGAGGAAACCCTTGGCGACCTGAAAGTTCACATCGGCCTCCAACAGGGCACGACGGACTTCCCGCAATGCCTCCCTCAGCATGGGCGCTGTCAGTACGCCGCGGCTCTTCAGCCCGCGGAACACGCCGTCCAACCTGTCGCCCAGAAGCTCGAACATCACCAGCTCCAGCAAACAAAAGACGCGACGCCCGTGGGCATATCGCGTCTGCCCGTTCCGGCGGCCGCGCCGGAACGCCGAGAGAGCCGCATATTATAGAAGGAACCAGGCCATCAGGCAACGCGTCGGAGCAGGCACCGAGCCCGGATCGCGGCGTGCTACACGGTTATGATCTGACTCCGGCCGGATCCAACGCTCACATAGCGGATGGGGACGCCCGAAACGGATTCGACACGCCTGAGATACGCACGAGCCTTCTCCGGGAGGGTTTCCATCGTTCGGCAGTCCGTTGTCGACCGTTTCCAGCCCGGGAGCGTCTCGTACACCGGCACGACGCGATCCAGCCGGGTGGTGCGGGCCGGAAATCCGCCCTGATCGGCACCGTCGAACTCATACGCCACCCCGAGCTTCAGTTCGTCGAAGCTATCGAGCACATCGAGCTTGGTCACCGCCAGCGCCGTAAGCCCATTGACGGCAGCCGCATGGCGCACTACCACGCCATCAAACCATCCCGGCCGACGTGGACGCCCGGTCGTCGCACCGTATTCGCCGCCGAGGGTGCGCAGATTCTCCGCTTCCTCGCCCTTGAGTTCCGTCGGTAGAGGGCCGTTGCCGACCCGGGTCGTATACGCCTTGACCACCCCGAGAACTTCGTCGATCACCGTGGGTCCGATACCGACTCCGACGGCCGCACCGCCAGCTGTCGTATTGGAGGAGGTCACGAAGGGATAGGTCCCATGGTCGACATCCAGCAACGAACCCTGCGCTCCTTCGAGCAGGACGCGTCCGCGCGCATTGAGTGCGGTCCTGATTTCGTCGCCCACATCCACCGCCCGCGTCAGCAGACTGGGAGCGACAGATTCGAGATGGTCCATGATCTCGGTCGCGTTCGCCCGGTCGTCCGATCCGAAGGCACCCAGGCGGCTGTTGGCCCAGGAGCAGCGTTCTACGACCATCGGCCTTAGCGCGGAAAGGTCAACCAGGTCGCACACCCGGATCCCGGCTCGGGCGACCTTGTCCCTGTACGCGGGGCCGATGCCACGTCGGGTCGTCCCGATCTGCACACCACCGCTCGTCTCACTCGCACCGTCGAGCAGTTTGTGGTACGGCAGGACCAGGTGGGCTCGCCAGGAAATTCCGAGTCGGCGCGAAATGTCGATCCCCCGACCTTCCAGCATGTCGACTTCTTCAGCCAGCGTCCACGGGTCGACGACAACGCCGTTGCCGAGCAGACAGCGCACCGAAGGATAGAGGGCACCGGAGGGGATCAGGTGCAGGATGAACTGCTCTTCACCGACTTCGACCGTGTGGCCGGCATTCGCCCCGCCCTGGTATCGTGCCACGATCGTCGCCTGTTCGGCGATCACATCGGTAATCTTTCCTTTGCCTTCGTCGCCCCACTGAGCGCCTACAAGCACGATGCAACGAGCGGATTCGCTGAACATTCAGTTCCTCACGGCCGGCCCGTCGATGGGCAGGCCCGCATGTATGAGTGCGTCCTGAATCGTGCCACGCGTATGGTCGTTCGGCGGCAGCAGGGGCGGACGCGGTAATCCTCCGACCATTCCAAGCCGATCGAGGGCGTACTTGATTCCCGGCACTCCGGTCCCGGCAACGATGGCGCGGTGCAGAGGCCCGATGCGCTCCTGCAGCCGTCCAGCCTCGCTCGTGCGTCCCGCAACGAACGCGGCGTACAGATCTGCCGACTCGGCCGGTGCCAGCACGCCGACCGCGATGATGCCGCCGCGGGCCCCGATTTCCAAACCAGCGTACAGATGGGTGCCGGCCCCGACGAGAACCGTCGCCCGATCTCCGCACACCGCACACAGGGCTCCCAGATTCTGAGTGTCGCCGGACGAGTCTTTGATTCCCACGATGTTTCCGTGACGAATCAACTCGCCGACCAGCTCGGGAGTCAGGTCGATCGGCACGAATTTCGGCACGTGATACAGAAGTACCGGCACCGGCGAGGCGTCCGCCACCTCCCAGAAGTGCAGCCGCAGGGCCTCCGCTGTCATCTGCGTGCGGAAATACGATGGCGGAAGGACGAGCACCGCGTCCGCGCCCGCGGCGGCGGCCTCCGCGCAGACCTGGATCGTAGCCCGGGTCGACTGCCTGCCGGCGCCAGCGATTACGATACGATCATCCGGCAGCGTCTCACGCGCGACGCGAACGGCAGCCACAAACTCCGAGGGCTCCAGCAGCACGGACTCGCCGGTCGAACCTCCCACGAGAACACCCGCGATGGACACCTCGCTCCAGGTCTTGAGGTTGGACGCGAAGCCATCGCTGTCGAACTGGCCGTCCGATGGCCGGAACGGAGTAGTTACCGGCAGATGGACACCGTTCAGATTCATTGGCCACCGTGAGGGCCGTCGTCGGCCAGCGTTTCCATCACGAGTTCGAAGTCGCTCGGACTCGGCGCCGCGGACTTTGCCAACTCGTAGTCCACCAATCCGATTTGAACCAGTTCGCGGAGGGACTGCTGCATCGTCCGCATGCCGTACGCTTCCCGTCCCTGCTCCATCAGCTCCATAATCTCCTCTGCGGGCCGCGCATTCAGAATGCACTCGCGCACGGCACCTGTTACACGCAGCACCTCGACGGCGGGGATCAACGTATCCGTTCCCGACCGCGGCAGGAGCCGCTGGGCGATCACCGCCATCAGCGTGTCGGCCACACGTGAGCGGACCAGATCCAGCTCATCATCCTCGAACGATCCCAGCAGCTGGCCGATCGCGCCGACTGCCGTGGCCGAGTGCATCGTCGTGATGACGAGCAGTCCCAGTTCCGCGGCGCGAATTGCCGTCGCCACCGTCTCACGATCGCGCATTTCACCGATAAGGATGACGTCGGCGTCCTGCCGGAGGGCAGCCCGAAGTCCGTCCCGGAACGACGGAGTATCCACGCCGATCTCACGCTGGGTCACGGTGCTCACGTCGTCGGGGTGGAGGAACTCGATGGGATCCTCGAGCGTCACGATGTGCTTCTGGAGCCGGCTGTTGAGCCACCCCACCATGGCCGCGAGCGTGTTGCTCTTCCCCGTCCCCACCGCCCCGGTGATCAACACGATTCCACGCGGCAGTTCAGCAATCTCGCCCAGTACGGGTGGAAGGTTCAATTCGTCGAGTGTCGGTACCGCCAGCGGGATAACGCGCATGATGATCATGAACTTGCCCCGCTGGCGCAGGATGTTGACGCGAAATCGACCCACGTCAGCCAGGTCCCAGGACGTATCGTAATCCCGCAGGCTGTCGAGATTTTCTCGGTCGCGCTCGTTCGATATCAACCTGAGCGCCAGCTGGCGCACGTCTTCCGCGGCCAGGACCTGGCTGGACAGTTTCACCATCTTGCCGTCGATGCGCGCACGGAAGACGTCCCCGGCCTTGATGTGAATCACTCGGGCTCCGCGTTCCACGGCCGCCGCGACAAGTCGCTCCACCTCAGTACCCCCGATGTTTGTCGACGAGATTTACCAGGGTCTCCCCCCGTAAGAAACGAGCCAGATTCTCTGCCATCAGGGCTGTCTGACGCTCCCAGAAGCGGGGCGAGACCGAGCCGGTATGGGGCGTCGCCAGAACGTTCGACAGCTCGAGAAGCGGACTGTCGGCCGGCAGCGGCTCTCGCCGAAACACGTCGAGCGCCGCGCCACGCAGAGAACCGCGCCGCAGGGCAGCTACCAGGGCCGCCTCGTCCACGATGCTGCCGCGAGCCACGTTCAACAAGACGGCGTCAGATCGCATGGCCGCCAGCGCTTCTTTCCCGAACAGGCCCACGCTGCCGGCCGTTTCGGGAAGCGCGAGCACGACATAGTGCGCATCCGAGACGGCCTCGGGCAGCCGGTCGGTACCAAAAACGCGATCCGCCTCTTCGGGCAGTGGTTGATCGGGGCGGGCCCGTACCGCCGTCACGTTCATTCCCAAGGCCGCCGCGAGCCGACCGATTTCACGCCCGATGCCCCCGTACCCGATGACCGCGACACGACTCCCTCCGACTTCGCGCAACGGGCTGGACGAACATGCCGAGGCGTCGAACGGCCACGGATCTGCCGGGCCGGCGGCGAGATCGAAACCACGCGCGAAATACAGAATGGCACCGATCGCCCACTCGGCCAGTGGACGACCGTACACGCCGGCAGAGTTGGTAAACAGCACGCCGCTCGCCTTCATCTCTGCGGTGAGGGACGACCGGACGCCCGCCGCCGCGGAGTGCACCCAGCGCAGGTTCGGGCCTCGGCGCAGAACGACGGCGGGCACTCCGAATCCCATGTAGATCTCGGCGTCGGCGACGGCGGCCAGCACTTCGTCGGGAACGGTCTCAACCCCATCCCCCGAGGCCTTGGCCACTATGGGGATCGACTCCACCTCCCAGTCAGGCCCTGCCACATCGCTCAGACGACGGAGACTGTCGGACGGAATCGACCAGGTGGGGTACCTGTCAGAGTGCATCCAGGCCACGAGACGGTGGACCATGGACGCCGCTCAGGAAGGTGAGGTGCTGAGGCCCATGCGCTGCCGCACCTCCGCGATCGTTTCGCGCGCCACACTGCGTGCACTCGCGGTGCCCGCCGCGAGAATCTGTCTCACGCGCTCGGGACGGTCGGCCAGCTCTCGCGCCCGCTCCCGAACGGGTGCCAGGGTTTCGGCCAGGTTGTCCGCCAGGCGGTTCTTGCAGTCGACACACCCGATACCGGCCGTCTGGCACAGGATTTCGATGTCGTCGCGCTCGGCAGACGACGAGAAATGGCCGTGCAACGCGAACACGTTGCAGACGTGAGGATTGCCCGGATCGTCCTTGCGGACGCGGGCCGGGTCTGTCACGGCGGTCCGCACGAGGCTGTGCAGCTCGTCGGGCTCCGCGAGCAGTGGGATCGTGTTGCCCTGTGACTTGGACATCTTCGTGGCGCCGTCGAGCCCCAGAATCCGCTTTCCGTGAGGAAGAATCAGAGGCTGTGGCTCCGGGAAGACCTGCCCGAAACGGGCATTCCATCGGCGAGCAATCTCGCGGGTCAGCTCCAGATGCTGCCGCTGGTCCTCCCCCACCGGAACGCGCTCGCCGAGGTACAGGAGGATGTCCGCCGCCTGCAGCACCGGATACGTCAGCAGGCCGGCGTTGACGCTTTCGGCATCTCTCGATTTGTCCTTGAACTGGGTCATACGCTGCAGCTCGCCGAGCGGAGTCACCGTGCCCAGCAACCACTGCAACTCGGTGTGCTCCGGCACGGAGGACTGCACGAACAGCGTGCACCGCTCGGGATCGAGACCACTCGCCAGCAGGCCGACTGCCAGGTCCAGCACGCGCTGCTCAAGATCCCTGGGGTCGTACTGGACCGTGATCGCGTGCAGGTCGACGATACAGTAGAAGCCATCGTAGTCGTCCAGCAGATCCACCCAGTTCCGGACCGCACCCAGGTAATTTCCGATGTGCATCTCGCCGGACGGCTGGATACCACTCAGGATGCGGGGTTTGCCTTGGCTCATATGGGGTTACGTTGTGGGCGTGGAGGCCGGTGATTACGGCGCCACGTGCGCTTCGTGGCGGATCGTCGCAACGTACCGGCGGTCGGAAACGCGGGCAACAACGGGAATCGGCATGGATGAAGTCCTGGACGCGGAGCTACTTGATGTTGCGCTGGCGGCGGCGGAGGCGGCGGCGGACGTCCACGCGGCGTTCGCGGGACGAATCGACCCATCATCGTGGCGGGAGAAAGGGCGCTCCGACTTCGTAACGGAAGTCGACCTTGAGGCCGAGAGGCGCATCCTGGAGACGATTCAGGCCCGGTTTCCCGGACACGCCATCCTGGCCGAAGAAGGGGGAGGGAGCGGGCCCAAGCCCCCTTCGAATGAATCGGTGCGGTGGATCATCGATCCTCTGGACGGCACGACGAATTGGCTCCACGGCTACCCGGAGTACGCGGTTTCGATCGCGGCACAGGATACCGATGGGCTGCGGGTCGGAGTCGTGCTGAACTCCGCGACCGGCGAGTGTTTCGAGGCCGCTCGGGGAGCGGGAGCGCGTCGCGACGGGGAGCCGATTCACGTATCAAACCTGTGCGAAGTCGGACTGGCTCTCGTCGGCACGGGGTTTCCGTTCAAGCGACTCGACCTGCTGCCGGCCTACCTGGAGAGTTTCGCGACAGTGCTGCGGGGCACCGCGGGTATCCGCCGGTCAGGCGCGGCAGCGCTCGATCTGTGCGACGTGGCGTGTGGGCGGCTCGACGCCTTTTTCGAATTTCATTTAATGCCCTGGGACGTGGCTGCAGGTGCGCTCATCGTAAGTGAGGCGGGCGGGCATTTCGACCGGCTCCCGGTCTCCGGCCTTCCGACACCGGACTGGGATCTGGCGAGCGGCGGCTTCGTGGCCGGAACTCCTGGCGTGTGGGATGCCTTCCGAGCGTTGCTGGCGGCGGCTACTTCGTAACGAGCCACACTCCCGCGAGCAACAAACCGAGACCGACCGCTCGAGCGGGATCCAGCAACCTGACCTCCAGCCCGAGAAGGCCGAAGTGGTCGAGTACGGCGCCGGCGACGAGCTGGGCGGCGATGAGCGGCGCCACCGTGTTCGCGAGGCCGATGCGCGGGATCGAGTAGGAAATCGCCGCGATCAGCACCAGCCCCAGACCGCCGCTGAGCAACGCGTAGGCCGGTACCTCGCGCCATTTCGACAGGTGGCCGCCTCCCATGACCAGCAGCGGGATGCTGGCGATCAGCGCCCCGCCCAGGTGCACGACGAACGCGCTCTCCAGGCTTCCGATGCGCTGGCTCATCATGCTGGCCAACGGACTCTGGAGGCCGATCGCGAGTCCGCCGACGAACGCGATGGCCAGGGCCAGGAGCAGCGTCGTCATCCAGGCTGGACCGTCATCCGTGCTGGTCTGCCTCGTCGATTTCGATCGCCTCCACCTCGGCGTCGATGACCTTTGCCGTCTCATCGTCATCCGCGGCTCCGAGAGCTTTCGGAGCCTCCTCTTCCGCCGGCCCCAGCAGTCCCATGTCGCGCTTCAGGGCCAGCAGGCGGTCCTCGACGTCGGCATCGCTGTCGCCACCCTCGAGCAGGGTGAACTCCCTGCTAAGGTCGTCGCCTTCCAGGTCCTCCGTGACTTCGGCGGCCGCGAGTGCCTTCCGCTCTGAGTCCTCGATCTTCTCCACCATCTGATCGAACGCGCGAAAAGCGCTCTTGTCCTGCAGGCCGGCCATCGTGTCATGAATCCGGCGCTGAGCCTGCGCGCGCTTCTGCTTCGCAATCAGGAGGTTCTTCTTACGCTTCGCCTCTTCGATCTTTGAGTTGAGCTGGCGGAGCGAGTCCTTCAGCCGCTCCGTTTCTTCCCGATGCTTGCTCCACTGCTCTTCGAGCTCGGCTGCATTAGACGCATGCTCCTGACCACGAACCAGGGCCTGCTTCGCCAGGTCGTCCCGATCCTCGCGAACGGCCAGCCTGGCCCTCCGCTCCCACTCCCGGGCCTGTTTCCGCTCGTCCTCGACCTGCATGCGGAGCTTGCGCTCGTCGGCAATTGCGACAGCCACCTCCTGCTTGGCCTGCGCGAGCTGCTTGCGCATGTCCTCGATGACCTGAACAAGCATCTTTTCCGGATTCTCCGCCTTGGCGATCAGGTCGTTGATGTTCGACCTCAGGAGGCGGGAAAAGCGATCGAATATTCCCATGTCAATCAGCCCGTGGTGAGATTGTCTTTATGTGCCGTCAGGGCGAGCGAGATGCTCTCGAACGAAGCCTGGAACTCCGAAAAATCCAGATTTTCGAGTTCCAGGGCATCGCCAAGCACGATCTCGCCATCCTCCAGGCCATACGAGCCGTGCACGAGCTCCGATGCATTCATCTCGAGCAACCGGCTGTACAGTTTCAGCCGCTCCGCATCTGTCTCCGGCGCCGGTTCCACGGCCGAACGCAGCACGATGAGCGGCGGCGAGTAGCTGACGACCACCGACGAACGACCGGTCAGATCCGGGTCGATGATCCACAAGTTCTCGCCAATTTCCTCGTAATTCAGCTCCATCCGAATCATGAAGCTCTCGAAGTCGTCGCGACTTATCATCCGATTCGATCCTCGGGTTCGGCGGATACCGGCAGCTCGGGCGATGCCTCGAGCAACCGAGTCAGGAAATCCTGTTTGTCCGCCAGTTCATGCACCTGGTCACTCAGGAGCTGCAGCTGCTCCTCGAGCCCAGCAATCCGCTGCGATCCCTCCTCGTCGTGATCCACCGAGGGTCGGGAAGCTCTCGATTCGATCGCCTTGCCGATCGCGTTGGCCAGCGGCGACAAAACAAACATGACGACGATGATCATCAGAATCCACGTCGGCATAGCGTCTTCGAACCTCCCCGATGCACCTCGGATCCTCACGAAGCATCCTACGCACCCGGACACTTCGCAGTTTCGGGCCGCGTCCCACTCCGTACGGTAACGCCGAGCGAGCCGTTGTTCCAACACTTCGGCTGATCGGCTCGCGTCTCAGGTCATTAGCCCGTCAGCGAAGCACCTTATTCGCCGTCCGGTCCGACTGCCGCCCTCCGACAGGCCGCTTGGACGGTGGGTGGCGCATCAGGTGCCTGCCGAGGAAGTGTCCGGTGTGGCTCCCATCGGCGGCTGCAACATCCTCCGGTGTACCGCAGGCGACTACCGCACCGCCTTCGGATCCGCCGTCGGGCCCGAGGTCGATTACATGATCGGCCGTCTTGATCACGTCGAGATGATGTTCGATCACGATCACGGTATTGCCAAGCTCGACCAGCCGGTGGAGCACTTCGAGCAGGATCCGGATATCGTCGAAATGCAGCCCGGTGGTCGGCTCATCGAGGATATATACCGTCTGGCCGGTACCCCGCTTCGACAGTTCGGAGGACAACTTGACGCGCTGCGCTTCGCCGCCCGATAGCGTGGTCGCCGACTGGCCCAGGGTGATGTAGCCGAGACCTACGTCGGCAAGTGTCTGGAGACGCGATGCGACTCTCGGTATCGCATCGAAGAACTCACGGGCTTCGCTGACGGTCATCGACAATACGTCGGCGATGCTCCTCCCCTTGTAGAGAATTTCGAGCGTTTCGCGATTGTACCGACGGCCGCGGCACACGTCGCACGGTACGTACACGTCCGGAAGGAAGTGCATCTCGATCTTCACGAGACCGTCACCACGGCACGACTCGCAGCGCCCACCCTTCACGTTGAAGCTGAACCTGCCTGGCGTGTACCCCCGAATACGAGATTCCGGCAGACGCGAATACAACTCCCGGATCGGACCGAACAAGCCCGTGTAGGTAGCCGGGTTCGATCGTGGCGTACGTCCGATTGGACTCTGGTCGACATCGATCACCTTGTCGATCCATTCGACTCCTTCGATTTGGTCGTGATCTCCCGGCGCCTGCTTCGCCCGGTGGAGCTTCCGGGCAAGACCCCTCCAGAGTACGTCCTCCACGAGTGTCGACTTGCCGGAACCTGACACGCCGGTGACGGCGATGAATGTCCCGAGCGGAAACTCCACGTCGATTCCGCGGAGATTGTGCTGGCGTGCGCCCCGCACGGTCAGGTGGTGACCGTTCCGGGCGGATCGCCGGACGGCGGGCACGGGGATCGAACGATCGCCACGCAGATAGGCTCCGGTGAGCGAGTCCTTGTGCGCCAGAAGATCCGCCACGGAGCCCGAAACGATGATCCGCCCGCCGTGGCGGCCCGCGCCCGGACCCATGTCGACGACATGGTCCGCCGCCCGGATCGTGTCTTCGTCGTGCTCCACGACGAGGACCGTGTTGCCCAGATCCCTCAGAGTGCGGAGTGTGCCAAGCAGGCGCTGGTTGTCGCGTGGATGCAACCCGATGCTCGGCTCATCGAGCACGTACAGCACGCCCACGAGCCGGCTGCCGATCTGCGTGGCGAGCCGAATGCGCTGGGCTTCCCCGCCTGCCAGGGTGTCGGCCGATCGGCCCAGCGTGAGGTATCCCAGGCCAACCTCGTCGAGGAACCTGAGCCGATCGACGACTTCCTTGAGAATGGGTTCGGAGATCTCGACGTCGAGTCCGGCGAGCTCGATGTCATCGGCGATCCGAGTGAAGAACTCCAGTGCCTGACCCACCGGCCACTCGACGACATCTGCCAGCCCCCGATCCGCCACCGTAACCGCTCGACTCTCGGCTCGCAGGCGGCCACCCCCGCAATCCGTGCAAGTGCGTGCGGTCATGTAATCGTGTAGCGACCGCCGCACCGACTCGCTCTCGGTGTCGTGGTACGCGATTCGGATGTGTTCCAGGTACCCCTCCCAGTCCAGCTCCGGATCCCCGAGCAGGACCGCCGTCCGTTGATCGTCCGTCAGCTCACCCCAGGCCTGGTTCAGATCGAAGGCGTGCCTGGCTGCCAGTTTCGGAAGGACCACGCGCCGCAGACGGCCTGTCGGCGCGCCCCAGGCGAGCAACACCCCTTCCAGAATCGAGATACCCGGACCGCCCACGGCAAGGTCGAGGTTCGGCTCGAGTCGAACCCCGAGACCGTCGCATCCCTGGCAGGCCCCATATGGCGAATTGAAGCTGAATTGGCGCGGCTCGAGCTCGGGAATGCTGATGCCACACCCGACACAGGCGTAGTGCTCACTGAACAGATGTGTTTCTCGCGGCGCATCCGCTGTCGCGGTCTGGCGAACCACCTCCACGGTGCCATCCGCCATGCGCAGAGCGGTCTCGACCGATTCCGCGATCCGCTGACGGGCATCCTCACGCAGGACGAGCCGATCTATCACGACCGCGATGTCGTGATTGGCCCGGCGATTGAGCGCCGGTGGATCACTCAGGTCGATCAGATCTCCGTCGACGCGAGCGCGGACGAACCCCGCTTTCAGGGTACTGGCGAACAGGTCACGGAATTCGCCCCTGCGCCCTCTCACGAGCGGAGCGAGGACTTCGATCCTGCTCCCGGTCGGCCAGCCGGCGATCTGAGCCGCGATCTGGGTCGGCGAGCCGCGGCGGACCGGGCGTCCACACTCGGGACAATGCGGTGTGCCCGCCCTCGCCCACAGAAGTCGCAGGTAGTCATACACCTCTGTGACAGTGCCCACTGTGCTGCGCGGATTCCGCGTGGTGCCTCGCTGCTCGATCGCTATCGCCGGCGACAGGCCGTCGATCTGGTCCACGTCCGGCTGCTCCATGACGCCGAGGAACTGCCGGGCATACGCCGACAAGGATTCCACGTAGCGGCGCTGGCCTTCCGCGTAGATGGTGTCGAACGCGAGCGATGACTTTCCCGAGCCGGAAAGACCCGTTATCACCGAGAGCGCGCCCCGCGGGAATGACACATCCACATCGCACAGGTTGTGCTCCCGCGCACCCCGCACGACGAGAAAGGTCCCGGCCCGATTCTCGCCGGTCATGGCGCCGGCTCGCCGCGCCACAGATCCTCCAGCGACTCTCGTCTCCGGACGACGCGGAAGCGTCCGTTCTCGAGCATTACCTCGGCCGGTCGGGGCCTCGAGTTGTAGTTCGAAGCCATGACGAATCCGTAGGCACCGACGTCCCTGACGACAAGCAGATCTCCCGGTCGAACCTCGTGCAGCGACCGGTCGGTACCGATCACGTCGCCCGACTCGCACGTCGGCCCGAGAACGTCCACCGTCGCCGGTCCGGATGTTGCTCCGTCCAGCGCTTCGATGCGATGCTGGGCCCCGTACAGGGCGAACCGGGCGAAGTCGGTGAACCCGGCGTCACACACGAGAGCAGGCTTGCCTCCGTGCTCGCGGCGGTAGAGTACGCGCGTCACGAGGAATCCAGCTCGTGCCACGACCGATCGACCCGGCTCGAACCGACTGCTCAATCCCGTGCCCTCGAGCCGCCGATCCACCCGTTGAATCAGGGCGGAAGGATCCGGATCGTCGTCGGATTCGTAGTCGACGCCCAGCCCTCCACCGAGGTCGAACTCCCTGACCGGCGTTCCGTGGGCCGCCAGCCGCTCCGCCAGATCCAGGAGGACGTCTAGCGCCCGATCCCACGGCTCGAGAGAACCGATGCCGGATCCGAGATGAACGGCAAGCACGTCCGGATCGAGACCGGGCGTGGCCGCGAGGCGGGACCATGCATCGACAACCTCCTCGGGAGCGTAACCGAACTTGGCGTCGGCTCGGCCCGTCTCGAGGGAAGGATGGGCGCCTGCCCGGATGCCGGGTCGCACTCGTAGTCCGACCCGGGTCGGAAGCGCGGGGTCGGCGGCTGCGACAGCGGCATCCACCTCGTGATCTGCCTGCAGCACGACAAGTGCCAGTCCGGATCCGATTCCCTCGGCCACGACGTCTGCTGACTTCGGCACGCCGCCGAGGAGGATCCGTGTGCGCGGGAAACCAGCCCGTTCGGCCCGGGCGCGCTCGCCAGCGGTCGCCACCTCGATCCCGATGCCCGTGCCGCGCAGTCTGTCCAGGACGGCAAGGTTGGTATTCGCCTTGGCCGCGAAGTAGATACGGCCGGGATCCCCGGCAGCAGCCACCCAACGCCGGGTAGCCGTCTCCAGTGATTCTGCCGAATAGACGTAGGTCGGCGTTCCTGCCGTGGCCGCGATCGCTTCGAGGAGTGTGCCCGACGGACGGCTCATCTTGGAACCAGAATCCGACCGGCCAGAGGATCGATCTCGACCTCGAGTGGCGTCTCGCCTCTCACCTGGCCGTCGATCTGAATGGCCACAGGTGGATCCGTCTCGATTCGCACCGAGCGCGCCTGGAGGAAGAACATGCGGTCGTCACCTGCGAACCGGCGCGTCGCCATTCGCCAGACCATGCCTGCCATGTCCGGCAGGTGTCGGGGTGCGAACACGGCTATGTCCAGCAGCCCGTCCTGAAAGTCGGACCGTGGCGCCACCATCACCTCGACCGGCAGCGACCCGGCTCCTATCATGCCGGCGGTCGCGAGCAGC